>Ga0114960_10003019_pt1 | contig 12949 bp, 13 predicted proteins | sample C_130625_MF_Meta_FD_92637 | JGI IMG/M metagenome (GOLD analysis project Ga0114960, IMG submission 92637) | Freshwater microbial communities from Lake Croche, Canada to study carbon cycling - C_130625_MF_MetaG | ecosystem: Environmental > Aquatic > Freshwater > Lake | place: Lake Croche, Canada... | reverse complement strand
CGAGGGCATCAGCGTCAACGTCACCTTGATCTTCTCAGTCGAGCGCTACCGCGCAGTTCTTGAGGCGTGGCTCGATGGTCTCGAAAAAGCACAGGCGGCGGGCCACGACCTTAGCCACATCGCATCGGTGGCGTCGTTTTTCGTTAGCCGAGTTGATAGTGAAATCGACAGGCGCCTCAACGAACTTGGCACCCCAGAAGCACTGGAACTGCGGGGCAAGGCAGCAATCGCAAATGCCCGATTGGCGTGGGCCGCATACGAGGAGGTGCTGGCCGGTGATCGCTGGGCCGCACTCAAGGCCGCGGGCGCTCAGCCCCAGCGCCCACTCTGGGCCTCAACCGGTGTCAAAGACAAGGCGTACGACGACACTCGTTACGTGATCGATTTGGCGGCCCCCGGCTGTGTCAACACGATGCCTGAGGCCACCATGGAGGCAGTGCACGATCACGGGGTCTTCAAAGGAGACACCGTCTCGGGAACCGAGGTCGAATCAGCGCAGGTGTTCGCCGATCTCGAGGCTCTTGGCATTAAGGAAGACGACGTCGTCACCGTGCTCGAAGACGAGGGCGTCGAAAAGTTCATCGCGTCGTGGCAGCAATTGCTCGACAACCTACAAACCTCACTTGATCAGGGCCGATGACCGTGTCAATGCTGGCTAATCCGTTACGTGATCCGCGTGATCGCCGGCTGCCGCGCATCGCTGGCCCGTGCGGTTTGGTGGTGTTCGGGGTAACGGGAGACTTGTCGCGCAAGAAGATCATGCCGGCGATTTACGATCTGGCTAATCGTGGTCTTCTACCGCCAAGTTTTGCCTTGGTGGGCTTTGCGCGACGCGAATGGGCTGATCAAGACTTCGCACAGGTGGTTCGCGACGCTGTTCGTGAGCATGCACGCACGCCATGGCGTGAGGATGTATGGCAGCAACTGTCTGAGGGCTTTCGATTCGTCATGGGCGATTTTGACGACGAGGCCGCGTTCGATGAACTCAGCCGCGTTCTAGGCGAACTTGATCAGGTGCGTGGCACCCGCGGTAATCATGGCTTCTACCTGTCGATCCCTCCTCGCTTCTTCGGCACGGTGGTACAGCAGCTCAGCCGAGTCGGATTGTCAGCGTCCGAAGACGACGCCTGGCGACGGGTGGTGATCGAGAAGCCGTTTGGGCACGACCTGAAGAGCGCTCAAGAACTCAACGCGACCGTAGACGCAGTCTTTCCACCTGAGTCGGTGTTTCGAATTGATCATTACTTGGGCAAAGAAACCGTTCAGAACATGTTGGCGATCCGCTTTGCCAACAACATGTATGAGCCGATCTGGAATGCACATTTTGTCGACCACGTTCAAATCACGATGGCTGAAGATATCGGCATTGGTAGCCGGGCCGGATATTACGACGGCATTGGTGCGGCCCGCGATGTGATTCAGAACCACCTGCTTCAACTCCTAGCCCTGACTGCCATGGAAGAACCTGTTTCGTTCGACGCTGAATCTGTGCGTCGCGAAAAAGAGAAGGTGCTCTCTGCCATTTCATTGCCTAAACGGCTTGAGTTACACACTGCCCGCGGACAATACGCCACTGGTTGGCAAGGTGGCGTGCCAGTGATCGGCTATTTGCAAGAAGAGGGTGTTCCGGCCGATTCACGAACTGAAACGTACGCCGCGCTTCGAGTTGATGTGAATACTCGTCGATGGGCCGGAGTTCCGTTCTACCTGCGTACCGGCAAGCGCTTGGGCCGCCGCGTAACTGAGATCGCGGTCATCTTCAAGAAGGCGCCTCATCAGCCGTTCTCGAGCAATGCTGTGACCGATCTGTCGAACAACGCCTTGGTGTTCCGCGTGCAGCCTGATGAAGGCATGACGGTGAGATTTGGCTCGAAAGTTCCGGGCACCGCAATGGAATTGCGCGACGTAACCATGGACTTTCAGTACGGAGATTCATTTACCGAAGACTCCCCCGAGGCTTACGAACGCTTGATCCTCGATGTTTTGTTAGGTGATCCCCCCTTGTTTCCGCGACAGGAAGAAGTGGAGATGGGTTGGCGAATTCTTGACCCGGTGCTTGAGCATTGGGCCGACCACGGCCGACCCGAGCAGTATGCCAGCGGCGGGTGGGGGCCACAGAGTGCCTACGAAATGTTGGCTCGCGACGGGCGCAACTGGAGACGGCCATGATTCGACTCGACAACACCACGGGCAACGACGTTGCGTCGGCCATCGCTGCCGAACGTTCTCGAATGGGTTCGTCTGCCACCGGAATGGTGATGACCCTCTTAGTCATGGCCTCAGAGGAAACTCAGGCCGACGCTGTGCAGGCGGCCAGCTAGGCAGCCCGCGAACACCCGATGCGTATTTTGGTTTTCGTTCCTCGCAAGAGCCGCGAGGCCGCACAACTTGATGCTGAGATCTTCGTGGGTGGTGATCAGGGGCCGGGTGAGATCGCGGTGCTTCGTCTGCGTGGCAAATTGGCCGACCACTCTGGGTCGGTAGCAATTCCACTCTTGCTGCCCGACACCCCAGTGGTCGCGTGGTGGCCCGGTACAGCCCCCGACGAGTTGGCCGACGATCCGATCGGCCGTCACGCCATGAGAAGAATTACCGACGCACGAACGTCTCGGCGCCCGGTTGCTCAACTTGATCTTCGTCGGGTCAATTACGCCCCGGGCGACACCGATCTGGCCTGGACCCGTGTTACGCCGTGGCGTTCGATGTTGGCAGCTGCCCTCGATCTTCCGACTGAGCGCGTTACGGCGATATCTGTCACTGCCGAGAAGGGCAATGCAAGCGCACCGCTGCTCGCGTCATGGTTACATTCGCGACTCGGGGCCCCGGTGACGCTCCGCACTTCACAGGCGCCAGGTATCAGTGCCGTTAGGCTGATCACCGAAACCGGTGCTGAGATCGCCCTGACCCGGCCCGATGGCCAGAAGGCCACCCTTACGCGCACCGGGATGGCACCGGCAACCGTTGCACTTGCTCGGCGCTCGTTAGCCGACCTGCTGTCCGAGGAATTACGTCGACTTGATCCAGACGAGGTTTGCTCTGAGACCCTCCTTGTCCTTCCCGAGATCACCGAACCTGCACCACTGACCAGTGCCGGGCCTGCGAAAAAGTCGGTGACGAAGAAGCCAGCCGCGAAGAAAGCCGGTGGCTAGGCATGAGTACTGAAGTCATCATTGCTCCTGATCACAATGCACTCGCGGCGGCCGTGGCTGCGCGAACAATCACAACGCTGATTGATGCTCTTGCCCAACGCGACATCGCTCACCTATGCCTTACTGGTGGCACGATCGGTATTGACTCGCTGGCTGCTATTGCCCACGCACCCGCGCGCGCGGCAGTGGCGTGGAACCGCGTGCATGTGTGGTGGAGTGATGAGAGATTTCTGCCTACCGGCGACTCCGAGCGCAACGAGACCGGTGCGCGCGCTCAGTTCATCGATCTGGTTCCGATACCGGCATCTAACGTGCATCCGATGCCGGCACCTGGCTGGCCTTGGCACGACGATGTTGACCAGGCTGCTGCTGCGTATGCCGAAGAACTACAACGTTTTCAAGAAGGCACGATCTGTCCTGAATTTGATGTGCTCATGCTGGGCGTTGGCCCCGACGGGCATGTGGCCTCGCTATTTCCGGGTCAGGCAGCACTAACCGACCCACACAGTGTGTGCGGAGTTACACGATCGCCTAAGCCTCCGCCTGTGCGGATCTCGTTCACTATGCCCACCATCAATCGGGCGCGCCAAGTGTGGCTGATCGCCTCAGGAGTCGAGAAGGCGCATGCCCTAGCTCTGGCCTTGGGCCCAGATGGTGCCAGTGAAGTGCCGGCCGGGGCGGTTCGAGGATCGGAACGAACCCTGGCTCTCATCGACGCCGGCGCCGCAAGCGAGCTGCGCTAGTTAACGCATTTCGCTGCGGCGCTTATCAATGGCCTCAGCAAGAATCGCGTCACCGTCGACGTCGTTGCGACGTTCTTTCACGTACGCCAGGTGTGTCTTGTAGGGCTCGGCTTTCGGTACCGGCGGCGGGTTTTCGCGGTCACTACTGGCAGGTAACCCACACTTGGGGCAATCCCACTCTTCGGGGATAGGTGCATCGCTGGCGAAAGAGGGTCGAGACTCATGACCATTTGAACACCAGAATGACATCCGAATTCGAGGTGCGGCGTCTCCGCGCTCTGCCTCGCCCATGGGGCCCGCACCGACGCGGCTTCCTCGAATAGCGCTACCACTTGCCACAGCGAGCCTCCAGTGCTTGACGTGCTTCAGGAATTACAGGAATTACAGGAATCTTAGGAAAACCACGTGCGAGTGCCAGACCGGCAGATTAGCGGCCCGTGGAAAGCAAGAGACCCAGGCCAACAACGGCTGCAGCCCACACGAGGCCGATGCCGAGCGTGATGCGATCGAGGTTGCGTTCGGCCACGCTAGACCCGCCTACGCTGCTACTGACACCCCCGCCAAACATGTCTGACAGCCCGCCACCCTTACCGCGGTGCAACAGAATAAGCAGGATCAGCAACAGACTGCTGATCACCATAATGATCTCGAGAACCAAAGTCATGGGCTAAGGATACGTCACTCGACCGGCAACAGTCGGTACCGGGCAAGGGCAACGAATTCGTCGGGGTCAAGACTGGCCCCACCCACTAATGCTCCATCGACATCGCGCTCGGCCATGATGCCAGCAATGTTCGATGCCTTTACCGATCCGCCGTAGATTACGCGTACTCCGTCGGCAAGGTCACCGCTGTATAAATCGGCAAGGCGGGTACGAATTGCCGCCGCCATCTCTTGGGCATCACCTGGTGAGGCGACCTCTCCTGTGCCGATCGCCCAGACGGGTTCGTATGCGATCACCACGGTGCGGGCCTGCTCTGCGGTTACTGATTCAAGGCCCAGAGTGAGCTGTGACAGCGTGTGTTCAACGTGTTCGCCAGATTGGCGCACCTCGAGTGATTCACCTACGCACAAAATCGGAATCAAGCCGTGCCTCAGGGCTGCTTGCACCTTGCCGGCGCAGACAGTGTCGTTATAGCCATTGAACTGGCGGCGTTCACTATGCCCGACCAACACGTAGGTGCAGCCAAGTTTGGCCAGCATTGCGCCGCTGACTTCTCCGGTGTGGGCACCGGCGTCGAACGTCGACAAATCCTGAGCCCCATAAACGAGCCCCAATCGATCAGCATCAATCAGCGTTTGCACCGAACGGATATCGGTAAACGGTGGAAAGACAGCAATCTCACAAGCTTCGTAATCTTCGGATTTGTATGCGAAAGCCAGCTTTTGAACCAGCCACGTAGCCTCAATGTGGTTGAGATTCATCTTCCAGTTTCCGGCGATGAGCGGCAGGCGCCCTGCTGGCTTTGCCATGTCAGACACCTTCCAGTGCAGCGATACCCGGTAGAACGCGACCTTCAAGAAATTCTAAGGAAGCTCCGCCTCCGGTTGAGATGTGACTGAATCCTTCGGTCGGAATACCCAAGAGGTGCACGGCAGCGGCAGAGTCTCCCCCACCAACCACCGACATGCCGTCGATCGCGCTAATGGCAAGGGCAACCTGTCGAGTTCCTTGAGCAAACGGAGATTTTTCGAACACTCCCATCGGCCCATTCCAGACCACAGTGCGGGCATCAGCGAGCTTTGCTGTGAATAGTTCGATCGACTCGGGCCCGAGATCTAACCCCATCAGGTCATCCGGAATGTCAGCAACACCCACAACCGAGGTGTGGGCGTCGTCGCTGATCTGATCTGACACGACCACATCAACGGGCAACACGATCTCAACTCCGCGCGCAGCAGCGTCATCGAGGAAGCCGCGCACGGTGTCGACTTGGTCTGACTCAAGCAGCGACTTTCCGACCGAGAACCCCTGAGCGGCCAAGAATGTGAAGCACATGCCGCCGCCGATGAGCAGCCGATCTACCCGCGGCAGCAGGTTTTCAATCACGCCCAACTTGTCGCTGACCTTTGAACCACCGAGCACCACAACGTACGGTCGATCGGGGTCACTGAGCACTTTGCTGAAAACGCTGGCCTCAGCTAGCACCAGATCTCCGGCGTACGCGGGTAAAACATGGGCCACGTCGGAAACGCTCGCTTGGGCACGATGCACAACACCGAAACCGTCGCTCACATACGCGTCGCCCAACTCGGCCCACTCGGCGGCCAGCGATGCGCGCTCTGCGTCGACCTTGCTTGTTTCGCGAGGGTCAAAACGCACGTTCTCGAGCATGGCGATGTCGCCGTCGCTCAAGGCTGAAACAACTGCACGGGCCGAATCGCCTGACACATCGTGGGCCAGAGCAACTGGTGCACCCAGCAATTCACTCAGTCGGGCGGCAGCCGGAGCGAGCGAATACTGAGGGTCTCGTTTGCCCTCGGGCCGACCCAGATGCGCCAGCACGACAACCTTGGCACCTGCGTTAGCCAGCCGTTGAATGCTGCCGACGCTTGCCCTGATTCGACTGTCGTCGGTAATGACGGTGCCGTCGAGAGGAACGTTCAGGTCACAGCGGATCAAGACGTTTCGACCGCGTACACCTTCGTCGATCAGATCGTCGAGTGAGCGCATCACTGCGCAGTTGCCACGAAGCGGGTGAGGTCGACAAGACGGTTGGAGTAGCCCCACTCGTTGTCGTACCAGCCCAAAACCTTGGCACTATTGCCCAGAACGTTGGTGAGAGAGGCGTCAAAGATGCACGAGGCCGGATCGGTGACGATGTCGCTACTCACGATCGGATCTTCGGTGTAGCTGAGGTAGCCCTTCAGTGGGCCCTCGGCGGCGGCCTTCATGGCCGCATTGATCTCATCCTTCGTGGCTGATCGCGCCAATGTGACCGTGAGGTCGGTTGCTGAACCTGTGGGCACGGGCACACGAAGTGCGAAGCCATCGAGCTTGCCTTTGAGTTGGGGCAGCACAAGGCCAATCGCCTTCGCTGCACCGGTTGTGGTGGGAATGATGTTCACAGCCGCGGCGCGGGCGCGACGCAGATCGCTATGCGGGAAGTCGAGGATGACCTGGTCATTGGTATACGCGTGAATTGTCGTCATGAAACCGTGCTCAATTCCGAACGTATCGTCGAGAACCTTGGCCATCGGTGCCAAGCAGTTCGTCGTGCACGATGCATTCGAAATGATGTTGTGCTTCGCCGGATCATAAACGTCGTGATTGACACCCATCACGATCGTGACATCTTCGTTCTTGGCGGGTGCAGAGATGATGACCTTCTTGGCACCGCCTTCAAGGTGTGCCTTGGCCTTTTCAGCATCGGTGAAATGACCGGTGGATTCGATCACAATGTCGGCGCCTAAATCACCCCATGGAATGTCTGCCGGATTGCGCTCGCTCATCGACTTGATCTCGCGACCGTCGACCATGATCGCTGTGTCGGTTGCCGTGACTGACTTGCCCAATCGACCCAGAACACTGTCGTACTTGAGCAGATGAGCCAGAGTGGCGTTATCGGTTAGATCGTTGACGGCCACGATTTCGACCGTTTCGCCCTGCCCTTCAAGGGCGTCAATCGCCCGATAGAAGTTTCGGCCAATGCGGCCAAAGCCGTTAACGCCCACACGAATAGTCACCGAAAAGACCTCTCTGATGAAGAAACCGCCCAGTCGACTCCGAAGAGCGACAAAGAACCTGTTCGATAACTCTAGCGAAGTCTGTAACCGTTTTGTGGCAAGCACACTTGGCCAGAATTACAGATCGTCGCCCAACATTTCGGCCGGCAGCCCAGCTTCGGTATCTGGAATTCCCAGGTCGGAGGCGCGCTTATCGGCCATCGCCAAGAGCCTGCGAATACGACCGGCTATGGCATCTTTGGTCAAAGGCGGATCAGCAAGGGCGCCGAGTTCTTCTAGGCTCGCCTGCTTGTGTTCTAGCCGTAGGCGACCGGCCGCTTCCAGATGATCTGGAATGTCATCGGCCAAGATTTCAAGAGCCCTTTCGACCCGGGCTCCAGCGGCAACGGCGGCCCTGGCCGAACGCCTCATGTTGGCATCGTCGAAGTTCGCCAGGCGGTTTGCCGTTGCCCGCACCTCACGGCGCATGCGCCGTTCTTCCCACGCCAAAACCGATTCGTGGGCACCCATTCGGGTCAGCATCGCACCGATGGCATCGCCATCACGAATAACTACTCGGTCAACACCGCGTACTTCGCGCGCTTTGGCAGCCAGACTCAAGCGCCGTGCCGACCCCACGAGTGCAAGTGCACTTTCAGGGCCAGGGCACGTGATCTCAAGGCTGCTCGATCGGCCAGGCTCGGTGAGTGATCCGTGCGCTAAGAATGCTCCGCGCCACGCCGCTTCGGCGTCGCAGGTCGCCCCGTTGACTACTGCGGGCGGCAACCCACGCACCGGACGGCCGGTTCCGTCGACCAATCCGGTCTGTCGGGCGAGTTGATCGGCCCGCTCGAGTACGCGAACGACGTAGCGGTTTCCTTTGCGCATGCCGGTGGCGTGCACCACCGCGAGTTCGGCGTCGTGGCCGTAAACATCTTGGATGTCACCGCGCAGTCGCCGAGCCGTTGCCCCCGAATCGAGTTCGACCTCGATCAGGATGCGGCCGCTCACCACGTGCAGGCCCCCAGCAAAGCGCAACAATGCCGATACCTCAGCCTTGCGGCAACAGGTCTTGGTCACAGTGAGATGCGATAACTCGTCTTTGACTGCAGCGGTCATTGCCATGGGGCGATCCTTTCATGCCCGTCTAGCTCGCGAAGGAGCGAGCCGAAAGCCGAGGCTAAAAGGTCCGAATCGTGCCTTGTTGGATCATCGTCGCGACCGATCGGTCGCAGCACAACCGAGGCCCCGATCGCGGCGGCTGCGTCGTGCAACGGATCAAGGTCGGGCACGCTGGCGGGGTCGGCCAACACCGCGTCGAACCGAAGATCAGGGAATAGCCGATGGAGCACCTCAAGGTGGGTTTGTGGTTCGAATCCCGACGTTTCCCCCGGTTGGGGGGCTCGGTTGAGCACCAGTATTCGGCGGGCCGACGACTGGTTCATGGCCTCGATAACCCCATTCACCCGGAAATGCGGTAACACACTGGTGAACCACGAGCCAGGTCCGACCACGATCGCATCGGCGGCAACGATGGCATCAAGTGCAGGTTGGCAAGCGCTCGGATTGGGCGGCTCAAGCCGAATGTCGATTACCTGACCTGGCGTAGTGGCCACTGCCACTTGACCGAACACAACCTCGACATCGTTCGGAGCGCTGGGGTCGAGGCCACGAACTTGCGCCACGATATCGAGGGGCTCTTCGGCCACAGGCAGCACACGCCCATGCGCGCCGAGCAGTGAGGCGACCCAGTCGAGTCCTTCGACAATGTCTCCGGTTTCTTCCCACAACGCCGTGATCAGCAAGTTTCCGACCGAATGGCCAGCAAGTTCACCCTCGCCACCAAGTCGATGCTGAATTACGCGACTCCACGTACGACCCCAACCGTCATCTCCACACAGGGCCGCCAGCGCCATCCGCAAATCTCCGGGCGGAAGAACGCTGAGTTCACGACGCAGTCGGCCACTTGATCCACCATCGTCGGCGACGCCAACGATTGCGGTAAGGCGATCAGTTGAACGCCGAAGGGCTCGAAGCGAAACGGCCAAACCGTGGCCTCCGCCGAGCGCCACAACCGCAGGGCCCGACTTGGCAGGCCCATGCCGTGCGTCGAGAGGAATCATTCGCGCCCCAAATCCCGATGTGACACAAATGTTTCAACACCCGATTTCACCAGCCGCGCGGCTAGATTTTCCGAAATCGCAACCGAGCGATGCTTACCCCCGGTGCAGCCGATGGCGATCGTCACGTAGCGCTTGCCTTCACGCAAGTAACCGGCGGCCGCTAGGTCGATGATTGCGCTGTATCGCACAAGAAATTCACGGGCTTCTGGCTGGTCGACCACATAGTCGTTGACCGCAGCGTCAAGACCGGTCAGGTCGCGCAGTTGCGGATCCCAGAATGGATTGGGCAAGAAGCGCACGTCGGCGACGAAATCGGCATCAACCGGAATGCCGTACTTGAAGCCGAACGACACGATTGTGGCTCTCAGTTGCACACGTTCTTCATCGGCAAACGCAGCATCAATACGTCGACGAAGTTCATGAACGTTCAAGTTGGTGGTGTCGATCACTAGATCAGCAACTGAGCGAAGATCGGCCAGAGCTTCGTGTTCGCGGGCCAGACCATCGATCAGTCGACCCGAACCTTGAAGCGGGTGTGGCCGACGGTTAGATTCAAAACGACGCACAAGAACTTCATCTGCGGCCTCTAAAAACAGCACCCGCACATCGATGCCTGAGGATTCGAGGTCGGCCAGACTGCCTTGAAACTGCTCGAAAAATGATCGGCCGCGCACGTCGATCACCACGGCAATGCGGGGCGCATCAGCGCGACCTGACAGCAGCGACACAGTTGAGGCCAACAGCGAGGGTGGCAGGTTGTCGATGACGAACCAGCCAGAGTCTTCAAGTGCCCGAGCCGCGGTCGATCGCCCTGCGCCTGATAAACCGGTAACCAACAACAATTCAGGGCTTTGCTGATTTACCTGACTCACAAACCCTCTCCTTCGAGAATCTCACCGGTCGTGACATTCACGGCTGCACCGGCCGGATTGCTCTCTAGTATGGCGCGAATCGACTCAGCGGTGCGTGGCCCAATTCCGGGAACTTCAGCAATCTCGTCAAGGGATGCCGCCCTCAACGCCTTCAGTGAGCCGAACCGACGCATCAAGGCTTTACGGCGCACCTCACCCAAACCGGGAACCTCGTCCAGAATGCTGTCGATCAGCCGCTTACCTCGTTTTTGGCGCTGATAGGCCAAGGCAAAACGATGAGCTTCATCGCGCACACGTTGTAACAAGAACAAGCCCTCGCTCGATCGGGCCAGAATGACCGGATCGCTCTGCCCGGGCAACCACACTTCTTCAAGTCGCTTCGCCAATCCGGCCACGGCGACATCATCAATGCCGAGTTCAACCAGAGCCCGCTGCGCGGCGGCTACCTGCGGAGCACCGCCGTCGACCAACAGTAATTGCGGAGGGTAGGCGAATGACTTGCGCGCCGGGCTCTCACCGGCCTCAAGCGCTACATCAGGATCTGTCGCCGCCACCTGATCGTCGAGGTAGCGTCGGAAGCGTCGGGATACAACCTCGTGCACTGCTCGCGTGTCGTCGCTTCCTTCGAATCCCTTGATCGAAAAGCGCTTGTACTGGTTGTTGCGGGGCAGCCCGTCTTCGAAAACCACCAACGAGCCGACGACATCGGTGCCTTGAAGGTGTGAGATGTCGAGACACTCAATTCGAAGTGGCGCCTGCGACATAGCCAGCGCCTCTTGCACCTCTTCAAGTGCCTGCGCTCGCGCCGTGAGGTCACCAGCTCGCCGCAACTTGTTCAGACTGAGCAATTGGGTCGCGTTGGCCAAAGCGGTATCGGCAAGAACCTTCTTGTCACCTCGCGACGGTACCTTCAGTTGCACCTGCGAGCCCCGACGCTGACTGAGCCACAGCGCGGTCGTGTTCCAGTCGGGCGGTAGCACTGGCACCAACACTTCTCGAGGCACTGAGTCAACGTCAGAACCGCCGTACAACTGCAGCAGGAAACTCTCCATCAGCGCCGACTCGTCGCCATCGTCAACCCGATCGACAACAAACCCATGCTCACCACGTACACGCCCGCCGCGAACATGGAATACCTGCACGGCGGCCTGCAGCGGATCGGTGCAAAGGCCGATCACGTCAGCGTCGGTACCGTCGGGAAAGACCATGGTGTTGCGTTCTAACGCACGGGTGAGTGCCCCGATGTCGTCTCGACGTCGGGCAGCGCGCTCGAAGTCTTCGTCAGCTGCAGCCGCCCGCATTTCGCCTTCTAAACGCTTCAAGAGTGCGGCCGACCGGCCGTCGAGGAAAGCGATGAACTCGCCCACCAACTCGCGGTGTTCTTCGGCAGAAATGCGACCGACACAGGGGGCTGAACACTTCTCGATGTATCCCAGCAGACAAGGCCTGCCGACTTGACCGGCTCGCTTGAACACACCCGACGAGCACGTGCGAATCGGAAAGACCCGTAACAGTAGATCGACGGTTTCACGGATCGCCCAAGCATGCGCGTATGGCCCGAAGTACTTAACGCCACCCCGCTTGGCCCCTCGCATCACCGTCGCGCGAGGAAACTCTTCGCCAACTGTGACTGCCAGATACGGATACGACTTATCGTCGCGGTAGCGCACGTTGAACCGAGGGTCGTACTGCTTGATCCAGGTGTACTCGAGTTGAAGGGCTTCAACCTCATTGGCCACCACTGTCCACTCGACCCCGGCGGCCGCTTGCACCATCGCCAGTGTGCGCGGATGCAGAGCTGAGGCATCGGCAAAATACGAACTTAGGCGTGAGCGAAGGTTTTTGGCTTTGCCAACGTAAATGACTCGGCCGTGAGAGTCATGGAAGCGGTAAACCCCGGGTTGTTCGGGTATTTCACCGGTCGGTTGGGCGAACGCGGCTCCTCTCACCACGGCACCACTGCATCAGCCCAACGAAATTGACGAGCCCGCGACGGTGATCTTTTCGGCTGTCAATCCAGTTGTGGCAGGACCCGTAGTCACGTCGCCGGTTGCGATGGCAAACATGCTGCCATGACACGGGCAGACGATCTGTCCGTCTTGTACGGCGTTGCAGTTGCATCCCTGATGTGGGCAGACAGCACTGAAGCACTTGAACTCACCCTTGGTGGGCTGAGTGACCGCGTATGCCTGACCGTTGGCCGACACGATTACCCCTCCCCCTTCAGGCACCTCAGCAGTCGTCACCAGAGCCTCGGTCGCGGGGGCACCAGATGAGCCCGCGGCGGGTGTCGATGACTGGCTCGGCGTTGGTGTACCACGGGCAGCAGTGTCAGACGCGGAACAGGCTGCAAGCGCGGCCACACCCGCAATTCCGGCAGCGCCTACAACAACCTG
>Ga0114960_10003015_pt1 | contig 12953 bp, 5 predicted proteins | sample C_130625_MF_Meta_FD_92637 | JGI IMG/M metagenome (GOLD analysis project Ga0114960, IMG submission 92637) | Freshwater microbial communities from Lake Croche, Canada to study carbon cycling - C_130625_MF_MetaG | ecosystem: Environmental > Aquatic > Freshwater > Lake | place: Lake Croche, Canada... | reverse complement strand
ATGAGGAGGTAGGCCTCGGAGCAGTCAGCGAGCGGTTCCCAGGAGGTATCGAACGACTTCGTACCGACATCGAAACCGATCAATTTCGAGGCGACCTCAGCCGCCTCGTCGTAACGACCCATTCCCGCACACGAGGTGGCGTACCGCAGATCGATGAGGTAATCAGGTGTGGCTGCCTTGGCACTTTCGTCCCCTGGTTCGGGGGTTTTTTCGGGGGCTGCCCGCGCCGTTGCGGCGGGCACGGGCTTGGCCATTCGATGGTCTCGAATGAGCCCGAAATGTTGCCGCGCCTCGGTAAAATTACCGGTCCGGTAAAGGAATCCGGCAAGTTGCTCCCGGAGATCGTCGTCATCGGGATTTCGCTGCACCGCCGTTTCCAGGGCGTCGTAGGCCTCGGCCTGGCTGGCCCTCGAGGAGCGCGTCGCCCCGACCTTGCGGAGCATCAATTTGGCGAACTCGGCTCGGGCCTCGTTGTCGTTGTTCCGCAATCCGATGTAGCGCACATAGAGCCCGGCGGCCTCGTCCGAGCGCCCCTCCTCGGCGCGTTCGCGGGCGAGAATGAGGATGTTGTCGGCGTTGCGGTAGACCTGGTACTCGTGAATCCCGTAGACGCCCCCCATGCCTCCGATGACGAGGACGGCGACGATGATCAGGAGTTTGAGGTTGACCGTTTTCATGGGGGTGACGGGCCGCAGGCGTGCGGCTCCTTTGCTTGGCCTCAAGGCTGGAGTGGGGCGCCGTCTCAGTGAGCCTGCCAGGCGGGGGCGCGAACCCACCCGACGAGAACTCTCGAGACGAAGCCGCGTCGGTTCCCACCCGGATCGAATCCCTCATGTTGACGGGTGAACGAATAAGAAGGGTGGTCCAATATGACGGGTGAACCGGAAATCGTTCAACCATCCGCCCGACATCCTTCCCGGCCCCGGCTGACTCGATGGATCGCCCCGGACGGAAGCTCCCAGCATCCTATCCGTCGGGGCAGTCTGGGGGGAAGAAACCGGTCGGCCAGGAACCTGAAAAGTCCGATCAAAGAATTGGGAGGGGTTGGGACGAAAAATCCTTGTGAGTCGGGATGAACGGTCGTAGGGCCGATGGGCCCGCCCCCGCCACCGTCGATCCACAGCGAGGTCAACCATGCCCCCCCGAACCACCAAAATCTGTTCCTCATTCGCTGCGTTGAAAGCGTTTCGTGCCAGGATCATGGTGGTTGCCGTCTTCGGCGCCGGCGTCTGTCCGGGGTGGGTGTTGGCCCAGCAGGCCGGGGGCGGAACCATGCCCCGGCGGGCCGAATCGACAACTGCCGTTGAGCGGGCGGGTTCGCCGCGGGCGATTCCGGCTGGGCGGGCGGCCCGGGGGGAGAATGCGGGCGCGAAAGTGGCTGCGGCGACGTCGGGACGCACCGGTCCGCGTGCCAACGCGGCGGCCTCCACCCGGGCGCGGGCTCCGGCAGCGGGGGTCCGGCAGACGAGCGCTGTCGTCACAGCCGACGGTGGTGTGGTGCTTGCCGGTCACGCCGTGGCCGCCGCCGATTGCCGGCAGTGTGGCCAACGGGGCTGCGGAAAGTGCCGTCTGGCCGGTGGCCGTCTCGATCTCCCCTGCAATGGTCTCTGCGAGCAGGGGGGCTGTCCGGCCCATTGCCCGGTGCGTCCGGATCAATTCGGCTACTACGCGACTCGCTGGCGATCGTGGCCCGGGCAGAACGTGAAGCAGGCCGGCCACTTCGATCCCGCCACGACGCCCGTTGTCCCTCCCCGTTCCGAAGTGCCGAAGATGGCAGATGAGCTCGCGTTGCCCAACCAGCAAGAGGAGAACGCTTCAGACGACAGCGACGAGGAAGAAGCCGACGAGGAAGGCAAGAATGGCGAGGATGGCCAGGAGATGTCTGGCGACGGTGCTCCCGGCGACGCTCTACCGCCGGTGAAGGCCGAGGAGGCCGAGGAGGCCTCGAAGCCCGAAGGCGCCATCGAGAAAGACAATCCAGCGGCCGCGGTTGACGCTGAATCGACGGGCAACGCTTCGTCCGCTCGGCCTTCCGACGATTCCGGGGCCGCTGCGGCGCTGCCGGATGGAACCTTCGCCGGCACCGCGTGGGCGAACTTCGGGCGCGGAATGCCGGCCGAATCGACGCCGGCTCCCCGCGGGAATGCGGTGCAGACCAGCGCGCCGGTCGAGGCAGCGCAGAGCGACCGCCCGGCGGGCGATCGCGACACCCCGAAGCTCCGTTCGCCGGCGCAGAGGCTCGTCGAGCGGAACGAACAGGTCGCCGGAAAGTGGCGCGCGAAAACTGCGGCGGCCGCGGCGACAGTCGGGAGTACGGCGGCGAATCCGCTCCGCGGGGTGACCGCCCAGCCGGGGAATCCGCTCCGCTGACATGGGCCCCTGGGAGCCACTGCGAGAGGCGGGACTCGAACCCGCACGCCTTGCGGCACTGGAACCTAAATCCAGCGCGTCTGCCAATTCCGCCACTCTCGCCCAGCTGGAGCTTACCTGAGCGGCGCCGTTGTGGTCGGCGCGGCGCCTGCCCCGTCGGAGGAGGCGCCGTCGTCCCGCAGAAATCGCTCGAGATTGCCCCGGCCGGTCGGGGAGCGGGGGGGCCACGTCGCCATGAGGACGTCCTGGATCGTGTCCGCCCGGGGGGCCATGACCATCCTCGCTCCATGGATCTCGAGGGCTACGATCTGCTCCCCGGGCGGGTGGCTCGCGTTCCAGGCCTTCACGAGTCCGGTAGCCAGGCTCGGGGCAAAGGCGCGATGGTCCGGTTTGGGGAGTTCCCACAACAGTTTCTGCAGCCGCTGGTCGCCGAGGGAGTGGAAGCCACCGGCGGGGAGAACGGTTTCCAGCGGCCTCCCCCGACGGAGGATGTCGACGGTCGCGCCGTTCACCAGATCGGCACGCCCGTAGACCCACTGCCGTTGCGGCCGGATCTCTCCAAAAACGCGCCAATCCTGCTCCAGGAACGTGAGCTGGACCGCGTGCCGTAGGCCCGCGGGCATGCGCCAGCTTTGCCATGGACTGTTGGCGTGGGCGAAGGCGACCGCTGCGATCCCCAGCGCCGCCAGGCAGAGGATCCTTCGCGCGGGGTCGAGGCGCGCTTCCCCGTCGGAGCCGGCGGTGGAAACGATCGTCCTGGCGCCGATCCGGTCCCAGAGGGAGCCGGGGAGGAGGGCCACCCAGGCGGCGATCCCCACCCACGGGAAGAGGCAGACGTCCATCGTCACCGCGATCGCGAGATGAAAGAGGACAAACACTCCCACCAGTGGAAGTCGCAGTCGCGGCACGAGGAGGAGGAGCGGACCGGCGAGCTCGACCACGGGCGTCGCCCACGTCAGCCAGCGGGCGCCCCACCGCCACCCGGCGACGAGGTTGCCAAGTGTGGTGCCGTGGTCGTGGACCGAGAGCGCATAGCCGACCGCTTCGCCCGACCACCAGACGTCGTTCCACTTCGACATGCCGGCCGAAAGGTAGACGGCCGCCACCTGGAGCGTCAGCGCGAAGGCCGCCACGCCGTGGTGGGGCAGAGGCTCCCGGGAACGCCATCCTCCGCGGCTCCCTGCGCCCCAGGCCCAGACGGAGCCGAGCGGGAGGAACTGCCCCCAGAAGAGGAGCACGGCCAGAAAGACGTCGCCGGCGTTCGTCACCGGTGCGGTCCGGCGGACGAGGCTGACGACGACGATCCAGGCCGCCGTCGTCGTCCATGGCAGGCCGATGCCGGCGGCGAGGAGAACCCCACCCACCCCCTCGGCCCACAGCAGGCCGTAGCCCCACCAGGCGGCATCGCACCACAGTCCGACCGACCAGGACCAGGGGTGGCCGATGAACCGGCGGACTAAATCGGGAGGAAGCGCGCCGTCGGCCGTGAGCGTCAGCGGGGCCCCGGGGAGGCGGGCAAGGGCATCGGCGACGAGGATCGTGCCGACGATGATGCGGAACACCGCGAGGCTGCGGAGGTCGAGCGCCGTGGCCCGCCCGACGAGCCGGCGCACCGGGCCGAAGCCGGCGGGGCCCGCGCCGCGATCGGCGGCCAAGCATGGTGGACGGTCCGTGGTCATCGGAGGGGCCAGGCACGGGGCGGAAGCGGGGCGCCGTGGCTGTCCGCCGCGGTCTGGTCGTAGAGTGTTTCTTGAAGGAACCGTTCACCGCAACTACAACAACGAACCTGCCGGTCCCGTCCCTGCCCTGTCAGCCGTATTGGAGTTCGAGCCGATGACGACGCACGTTCCGCTGGTGGTTCTCGGGGGGGGCCCAGGTGGGTATGCCGCGGCCTTCCTCGCGGCCGATCTCGGCATGGAGGTCGCGATCGTCGAGCAGGAGGAACGCCTCGGCGGCACCTGCCTGCTGCGAGGTTGCATTCCCTCCAAGGCCCTTCTCCACGTCGGTCGGGTGCTGGCGGAAGCGCGGGAGATGGAGGCCTGGGGAATCGACCTCGGCAAGCCGAAGATCAAGCTCGACGCCCTTCGGGCCCGCAAAGAGAAGGTGATTTCGACACTCACCGGGGGGCTCGGGCAACTTGCGAAGCGGCGAAATGTCCGCATCATCCACGGCACGGCCCGTTTCACCGCGTCGGGATCGCTCGAGGTTTCCGGCGCCGACGGCAGCCAGACGGTGACGTTCGACCACTGCATCCTGGCGAGTGGATCGCGGCCGTCCCGGATCCCGGCCTTCGCGTTGCCCACGCCCAGGGTGATGGATTCAACCTCGGCGCTGGAGCTCGAGGAGATCCCCGACTCGCTCCTCGTCATCGGTGGCGGGTATATCGGCCTGGAGATGGGCACGGTCTATGCCGAGCTCGGATCGAAGGTCTCGGTCGTTGAGCTCACCGACACCCTCCTCCCCGGCGCCGATCGGGATCTCGTCAAGCCGCTCCAGACGCGGCTGGAAAAGCTCTTTGAAGCGATCCACATGAAGACGAAAGTGGTCGGATTGGAGGACAAGAAGAAGGGGATCCTGGTCCGATTCGAAGGGCCGGAGGGGCCGTTCGAGAAGGAATACTCCCGAGTTCTTGTGGCGGTCGGTCGGCGCCCCAATTCGGACGGCATGGGGCTCGAGAACACCGCCGTCACAATCGATGCCAAGGGGTTCGTCCAGGTCGATGCCCGCCAGCGGACGAGCGACCCGAAGATCCTCGCCATCGGTGACGTCTGTGGGGAGCCGATGCTCGCCCACCGGGCCAGCCATCAGGGGAAGGTCGCCGTCGAGGGGCTCCATGGCGAGCCGGCGCTGTTCGCACCACGCTGCATCCCCGCGGTGGTCTTCACCGACCCGGAGATCGCCTGGGCCGGGCTCACCGAGCAGGAGGTGAAGGCGAGCGGACAAACCGTCGAGATCAGCCGCTACCCATGGGCGGCCAGTGGTCGCGCCCAGGCCCTGGGGCGGACGGAGGGGATGACGAAACTCCTCGTCGACCCGGAGACCGACACCGTCCTCGGGGTGGGGATCGTCGGCGCCGGGGCGGGGGAGCTGATAGCGGAAGGAGCCTTGGCCATCGAGATGGCCGCCAGCGCCCGCGACCTCGCCGAAACCATTCATGCTCATCCGACCCTCGGGGAGACGGTGGCGTTCGCGGCCGAGAACCATTTCGGCACGGCGACCGAGATTTACCGTCCCAGGAACTGAATCCCCCGGGGCCAAGGGCACAGTCCCTGCCGCCGTTGACGCCCCGTCAGGCCGGTGGCGAGCCGGCCCGGGGCTGAGTCGAAAAGCGTTTCGAGGAACCGACTTTCGTCGCGCGGCCCATTGACGAAACGGCCTTTACGGCCGCCGGCAAGGGCGGAATAATAGGGATAGTTCTCCCAGCCCTCCCGGAGTTGCCCATGGCGAGCACCGACATCGACGAGTCCGGCACCGACGGAGCTACCCAGGCTTCGCAACTCCCCCCGGGCGCCCATGCCCAGATGTCGATCGGCCGGATGACGGACCCATCCGCAGGGCAACCGGTCGCGGTCGATGGCACCGCCGGTGTCGATTCAGACCCGACCGAGACGCGGGAATGGCTCGATTCCCTCCGCTACGTCCTGAACAGCCGGGGCGAGGAGCGGGCGGCCTACCTCCTTCATGCCATCGAGCAGGAGGCCTATCGGCTCGGGGTCTCGATTCCGTTCTCGGCCACCACGCCCTACATCAACACGATCCCGGCCGACAAGCAGCCGCTCTTTCCCGGCAACCGGGAGGTCGAGCGCCGGATCAAGAGCATGATCCGCTGGAACGCGATGGCGATGGTCGTCCGCGCCAATCGCGAGGACAAGAGCATCGGTGGGCACATCTCCACCTTCGCCTCGTCGGCGACGCTCGTCGAAGTGGCAATGAACCACTTCATCCGTGGCCGCGGCGATGATTTCTCCGGCGATCAGGTCTATTTCCAGGGGCATGCCTCCCCCGGCATCTACGCCCGGGCGTTCGTCGAGGGGCGGATCACCGAGAAACAGTTGGAGAATTTCCGCCGCGAACTCGCCGACGGCGGCGGGCTCTCGAGCTACCCGCACCCTTGGCTGATGCCCGGGTTTTGGGAGTTCCCCACGGTGTCGATGGGGCTCGGACCGCTGATGGCGATCTACCAGGCTCGGTTCAACAAATACCTCCAGGATCGAGGCGTCAAGGATACGAGCCGGCAGACGGTCTGGTCGTTCATCGGTGACGGCGAAAGCGACGAGCCGGAGACGCTCGGCGCGATCACACTGGCGGCCCGCGAGAAGCTCGACAATCTCGTGTTCGTCATCAATTGCAATCTCCAGCGGCTCGACGGGCCCGTCCGCGGCAACGGCAAGATCATCCAGGAGCTCGAGGGGCTCTTCCGCGGCGCAGGCTGGAACGTCATCAAGGTCATCTGGGGCGATGATTGGGATCCGCTCCTCGACAAAGACGACGAAGGTCTGCTTGTCAATCGGATGAACGAAGTGGTCGACGGGCAGTATCAAAAATACGTCGTCATGCCGGGCAGCTACATCCGCGAGCACTTCTTCGGGGCTGATCCGAAGCTCGCCGAGATGGTGGCCAATCTCTCCGACGAGAAGCTGAAGAAGTTCCGCCGTGGCGGGCACGATCCGGAGAAGGTCTATGCGGCCTATGCGGCGGCCATGGCCTGCACTGGCAAGCCGACGGTGATCCTCGCCAAGACGATCAAGGGCTACGGCCTGGGCGAGGTTGGCGAGGGGCGCAATGTCACTCACCAGCAGAAGAAGCTCAACGAGGACGAATTGCGGGCCTTCCGCTCCCGTTTCGGGATCCCGATCTCCGACGACGAGGTCGCCAAGGCGCCGTTCTACCGGCCCTCCGAGGATTCGCCGGAGATGAAGTATCTGCGGGAACGGCGCGAGGCGCTCGGGGGCTACGTGCCGACCCGTCCGCTCGATTCCCCGCGGCTCGAGGTTCCCAAGCTCGCCGAATACATTCCGTTCATTGAGAAGAGCGCAGGCCGTGAGGTCTCGACCACGACCGGGGTGGTGACGCTCATGGCGTCGCTTCTCAAGGACAAGTCGGTGGGGAAGTACATCGTCCCGATCGTCCCCGACGAGTCCCGCACGTTCGGCATGGATCCGCTCTTCAAGCAGTGCGGGATCTACGCCCATACCGGGCAACTCTACGAGCCGGTCGACTCCGATCAGCTCCTTTATTACCGCGAAGCGAAGGACGGGCAGATTCTCGAGGAGGGGATCACCGAGGCGGGGAGCATGGCAAGTTTCATCGCCGCCGGAACGTCCTACGCGACGCACGGCGTGCCGATGATCCCGATGTTCATTTACTATTCGATGTTCGGCTTCCAGCGAATCGGCGATTTGATCTGGGCCGCCTGCGACTGCCGGGCCCGTGGATTCCTCCTCGGCGGCACCGCCGGCCGCACCTCGCTCAATGGCGAGGGGTTGCAGCACCAGGACGGCCACAGTCATCTTTTCGCGATGGCTTATCCGACGGTCAAGGCCTACGACCCGGCGTTCGTCTACGAGACGACCGTGATCATGCTCGACGGTATGGAGCGGATGTACGCCAAGGGCGAGGACTGGATCTACTACCTGACGATCTACAACGAGAACTACGAGATGCCGGCGATGCCGGCCGGCTGCGAGGAAGGGATCGTGAAGGGGGCCTACCGGCTCCGCGAGAACCCCGCCAAGCCGGTCGCGGCGAAGGGGGCGAAGAAGGGCAAGGGCGGATCCCTCCCCCCCGTCCAACTGCTCGGCTCCGGATCGATCCTGCGGGAGGTCATCCGCGCCGGCGAGATTCTCGCCGAACGCTTCGGTGTGACGAGCACGGTGTGGAGCGTGACGAGTTGGAAGGAACTGCGCCGCGAGGCGTTGGCCTGCCGGCACTGGAACATGCTCCATCCGACCGAAACCCCGCGTCGCAGCTACCTCGAGGCGACCTTGGGCGCCGCCGAGGGGATCTTCGTTGCCGCCAGTGATCATGTCCGGACCGTCCCTGAGCAACTCGATCCCTGGATTCCGGGGGGGCTGTTCGTGATGGGGACCGACGGTTTCGGGCGGAGTGAATCGCGCCCCCGACTGCGGCGTCATTTCGAGGTCGATGCCGAGTGCATCGCCGTCGGCGTGCTCTCCAGGCTTGCGGCCGCCGGTGCCATCGGTGCCGAGATCGTCGCCGAGGCGATCACCTCGCTGGGCGTCGATGCGGAGAAAATCGACGCCGCCAGTGCCTGATCCATCCCCTCCGTCGTGGTGCCCGTCGCCCATGCCGGGACGCTCTCCTTTCCCTCCCCCAGCCCGTTTTCCCCCGCGACCCCACCATGGCCACCGATTTCAAGTTGCCCGATCTGGGCGAAAACATCGCCTCTGGCGATGTCGTCAGCGTGTTCGTTTCCCCCGGGGACGTGGTCAAGCCGGGCCAGGCGCTCCTGGAAGTCGAGACCGACAAGGCCGTCATCGAGGTGCCCTGCCCCCCCGGGGGCCGCGTCGTGAGTGTCCTCGTCAAGAAGGGGGACACCGTCAAGGTGGGGCAGACGCTTGTCACCCTCGAGGCGGCCGGCTCCGCTGCGGCGACCGCGAAGCCCGCTGTGGCGGCACCCGCCAAGCCTGCGCCGGTCGCGGCCTCCCCCGCTGTGGCGAAGGTCGCGCCGGCCGAGCCCGTGCCGGCTGCCCCTCCGCCGGTCGTCGTCAAGCCCGCCCTCGAGCCTGAGCCTGCCGCGCCGACGTCGGCTGTGGCTGCGGTCGAACCCGCCGGGCCGGCCGTGCGCCGGCTCGCCCGTGAGCTCGGTGTGGATCTCGGTCGCGTCAAGGGGAGCGGGCCGGCGGGTCGGATCCTCCGCGAGGACATCGTGGCTGCCGTCCGTCTGGGGAGCGCCCAGGGGGCAGGGCGTTCGGCTGCAACGCCGTCCTCCGACCGCGATGATTGGGGGCCGGTCCATCGCGAACAGATGTCGCGGATGCGGCGGACGATTGCCACCAACATGGTGCGGAGCGTCTCGACGATCCCTCACCTGACGAACTTCGACGATGCCGACGTCACCGAAATGGAGCGGCTGCGGAAGGCGAGCGCCGATGACCATGCCAAGGTGAACGTCAAGCTGACGGCCCTCTCGTTCGTGATCAAGGCCGTCAGTCTCTCCCTCCGTCAGCACCAGGCGATGAACGCCAGCATCGACGTCGAGAAGGGGGAGATCCTCTACAAGGATTACGTCAATATCGGTCTCGCCGTCGACACGCCCCGCGGGCTCGTGGTGCCGGTGATGCGGGGCTGCGACGAACTGTCGATTCCGCAGATCGCCCAGGCGATCGCGGAGACGGCGGAGAAAGCGAAGCACGCCCAGTACTCCATCGAGGATCTGCGCGGCGGTACCTTCACGATCAGCAACCTCGGCGCCATTGGCGGCACGTATTCGACGCCGATCATCAATTGGCCCGAGGTGGCCATCCTCCTCGTCGGTCGGTCGCGGAAGTTGCCGGTGGTCCAGGGAGACCGGATCGAGCCGCGTCTGATGATGCCGCTATCGTTGTCGTATGACCACCGGATCATCGACGGTGCCATGGCTGCCCGGTTCCTCCGGGAAGTGATCGGTTACCTCGAGAGCCCCGGGCGCCTTCTCCTTGCCCGTTGACACCGTTTCCATCCGGGGGGTGGAGGCCGGATGCCGCCGCCCCGTCGTCCCACCGTAAGCACTGGATCGCAGCCGTGAGCCTTCCCGATCGCCTCGACGCCGCCGGAACCGCCAGCCTTGCGTTTCTCGAGGAATTGTTCGAGCAGTACGCCGCCGATCCGACGAGTGTCGATGCGGAGTGGCGGGCGTACTTCGAATCCCTCGACGGGCCGGAGGGGGCGGGGACGGCTTCGGCGGGGGCTGGTGCGGCCAACGGCCACGCCCCGGTATCGAACGGCCATGCTGGCACGCCGCTCCACGGGAGCCAGTACCACGGCACCCAGTATCACGGCGACACCGGCGACCTCCTCGTGACACCCGACGGCATCGCCACGGCCCATGCCGTCGCCGTCGCCGGGGGGAATGTCCGGCTCCCCGATGCCCCGGTCGGTGAGGCGATGCCGCTGCCGCTGCCGGTGACAACCGGCACTGCCGCCGAGGAGCGGGTGGCGTTTCTCCAGGACCGCGTCGACCAACTCGTCCGAGCGTATCGGGTCCGCGGCCACCTCATGGCGGAGATCGATCCGCTCGGTCGGCCCCGCCCGGGCCTGCCGGAGCTCGATCCTCGGTTCTATCACCTCACCGAAGAGGATATGGACCGGACGTTCTCCACCGACACGATCGAGGGCCCGCAGTCGATGGCGTTGCGGGAGATCATCCAGCGCCTGCGGAACACCTACTGCCGGGCGATCGGCGTGCAGTTCATGCACATGGACGATCTGCGGGTGCGGCAATGGCTCCAGGTGCGGATGGAGGGGTGCGAGAACCGGGTGCAACTCGATCGGCGCCAGCAACTGCGCATCTACCGGCAGATGACCTGTGCGGCGGTGTTCGAGGAGTTCATCCAAAAGCGTTTCCTCGGGGCGAAGAGCTTCTCCCTTGAAGGGGGCGAATCGCTCGTCCCGCTCCTCGAGATGGCGATCGAGCGCGCGGCCACGCAGGGGATCGGCGACGTCGTCCTCGCCATGGCCCACCGCGGCCGGCTCAACGTCCTCGCCAATGTCATGGGGAAGAGCGCCCAGCGGATCTTCCGCGAGTTCGCCGATCTCGACCCGGAGCTCCATGTCGGCCGCGGCGATGTGAAGTACCATCTCGGCCATTCGAGCGATCACCGTGCCGCCAACGGCCGCAACGTCCACCTCACGCTCTGCTTCAACCCCAGCCATCTCGAGTTTGTCGATCCCGTCGCCATCGGGCGCGTCCGGGCCCGCCAGGACCGGATCAGCGATTTCGCCCGGCAGACGGGGATGGTGCTGCTGATCCACGGAGACGCCGCCTTCGCCGGAGAGGGGGTCATCCAGGAGACGCTCAATTTGAGCGAGCTCGACGCCTACCGCATCGGCGGGGCGCTCCATGTCGTCGTCAACAATCAGATCGGGTTCACCACCGGCCCCCGCGAGGCCCGTTCCTGCACCTACGCCACCGACGTGGCGAAGATGCTCCAGATCCCGATCTTTCATGTCAACGGCGAGGATCCAGAGGCGGTCGCTCAGGTCGTCAATCTGGCGATGGACTTCCGCCGTGAGTTCCAGCGGGATGTCGTCATCGACATGTACTGCTTCCGGCGCCGCGGCCACAACGAGGCCGACGAACCGGCGTTCACCCAGCCGGCGCTCTACCGCGTTATTGAGAAGCGGCCGAGCGTCCACGAGAGCTACCTCGAGAAGCTTCTGAAGCTCGGCGAAGTGACGCGCGAGGAGGCGATGCAGATCGCCGAGGAACACCGGGCGAAGCTCGACGCCGAACTCTCGGTGGCCAAGAGCGACGACTACGTCCATTCCAACGAGATGGCTGGCGTCTGGGCGGCCTACACCGGAGGCCGGGAGCGGGATTCGATCGACGTCGACACGGGCGTGAGGGCCGAGCTTCTCACCCACATGCTCCGTCAGTTGATCCGTCTTCCCGAGGGCTTCCAGCCCCACCCCAAGATCCAGAAGTTCCTCGATGTCCGTCAGCAGATGGCCGAGGGCAACCAGCCGCTCGACTGGTCGGCTGCGGAGGCTCTGGCGCTGGGGACGCTCGCCACGCAGGGAATGCGGGTGCGGCTCTCCGGGCAGGATTGCCAACGGGGGACCTTCAGCCACCGTCATGCCGTGATCCACGACTGCGTCACCGACGAGACCTACTGCTCGCTCGAGCACCTCGCCTCCGAGCAGGCCCCGGTCGAGATCTACAACAGCCCGTTGTCCGAGGCCGGGGTGCTCGGCTTCGAGTACGGCTACAGCCTGGATTGTCCGGACGGCCTCGTCATGTGGGAGGCGCAGTTCGGCGATTTCGTCAATTGTGCCCAGGTTGTCATCGATCAGTTTATCGTCAGCGCCGAAGACAAGTGGAACCGTCTCTCGGGGCTCGTCATGCTCCTACCGCACGGCTTCGAAGGGCAGGGCCCGGAGCATTCCAGCGCCCGCCTGGAGCGATTTCTGTCGCTCGCTGCGAAGGACAACATCCAGGTCGTCACGCCGACGACGCCCGCCCAGATGTTCCATCTCCTCCGCCGCCAGATGCTCCGCACCTGGCGGAAGCCGCTGGTGGTGATGACTCCCAAGAGTCTCCTCCGGCATCCAGGGTGCGTGTCGCCGCTGGCGGAGCTCACGTCGGGAACCTTCCGCCGCGTGATCCCCGATGCCTCCGGCGCCCAGGCCCGCGATGTCCGGCGGATCCTCCTCTGTGCGGGGAAGATCGCCTACGAGCTCGAGAAGCGCCGCCAGGATCTGGGCCGCCACGACGTCGCGATCGTCCGCGTCGAGCAACTCTATCCCCTCCCCAAGGCCGACATCGAGGCGGCGATTGGTGCCTATGCCGTCGGCACGCCGGCGGTGTGGGTGCAGGAGGAGCCGGAAAACATGGGGGCATGGCGTTTCTACCGAGTTCACTT
>Ga0114960_10003014_pt1 | contig 12955 bp, 11 predicted proteins | sample C_130625_MF_Meta_FD_92637 | JGI IMG/M metagenome (GOLD analysis project Ga0114960, IMG submission 92637) | Freshwater microbial communities from Lake Croche, Canada to study carbon cycling - C_130625_MF_MetaG | ecosystem: Environmental > Aquatic > Freshwater > Lake | place: Lake Croche, Canada... | reverse complement strand
TTATTTAATTGTAACTTTTCCACCTGCTTCTTCTACTTCTTTCTTAATTTTTTCTGATTCTTCTTTAGTAACACCTTCTTTTAATAATTTTGGAACATTATCAACAATATCTTTAGATTCTTTTAATCCTAATCCAGTAACACTACGTACTACTTTTAATACTGCAATTTTTTTATCCGCTGGTACTTCATTTAATGTAATTTCAAAAGCTGTTTTTTCTTCAACTGCTTCAGCTGCAGGAGCGGAAGTTGGTAAAGCTCCAACTGCTACAGTAGCAGTTGCTACAGATGTATCAATTCCAAATGTCGTTTCAATTTCTTTTACTAAATCTGCTGCTTCTAAAAGAGTTAAACTTTTTAATTGTTCAATAATAGCTGTTAATTTTTCACTCATAATTTTGTTCTAGTAAGTATATTTTTTATTTTAAAATAAGATCAGTTAAAAAATTTCCAAAAACATGGAAATGCCGGTTTAAAAATAGTCTTTAAAATTTTTATAATTTTTAAAAAATTATAACAAAAAACAAAATAATTTCAAGCTGCTTTTTTAAAAGTATTTAATTCTATATTAATTCCAGGACTCATTGTAGTACAAATATTAAAAGACTTAAAATATCTTCCTTTTACTCCTGTAGGTTTGTTTTTTTCAATAGAATTAAAAACAGCAAGAAGATTTTCTTTCAAATTTTCTTCTGAAAAATCAATTTTTCCAAAACTTAAATGTACAATTCCTGTTTTATCAGCTCGATATTCAACTTTTCCTTTTTTAAATTCATTAATTGCAGCGCCTAAGTTTGTTGTAACTGTTCCAGATTTTGGAGATGGCATTAATCCTTTTGGACCTAGTACTCTACCTAATTTTGCCAATTTAGGCATATTTTGAGGTGTTGTAATTAAAAGATCAAAATCAAGTTTTCCAGCACTAATTTGTTCAATTAAGTCATCTGATCCTGCAATTGTTGCTCCCATTTTTAATACTTCCGCAACATAATCTGTTTCTGTAAAAACAGCAATACGTAAACTTTTTCCTGTTCCATTTGGTAAAACTAAACTAGTTCGAAGCTGTTGATTAGCATATTTTGGATCAATATTTAATGAAATATGTGCTTCTACAGATTCTACAAATTTTGCTGTTCCAAGTTTTTTTAATAAAGCAACGCCGTTATCAACTGAATATGATTTCTCTAAAATTAAAGATTTTAAATTTTTAATACGTTTTGATTCTTTTTTCATACTATTTTCTATTATTTTTCAACTTTTATACCCATACTTTTTGCAGTACCTTGGATAATTAAAATAGCTTTTTCGATGTCGTCAGTATTTAAATCTTCCATCTTAATTGATGCAATTTCTTTAATTTGTTCTCTTGTTACTGTTCCTACCGTTTCACGATTTGGAATAGAAGCTCCTTTTTTAACATTGGCAAATTTTGCTAATAAAACGGAAGCAGGTGGTGATTTTAAAATAAAAGAATAAGATTTATCTTCGAAAATTGTTATTTTTACAGGAATAATTAATCCAGCTTTATCTGCTGTTCTTGCATTGTATTCTTTACAAAATCCAACGATATTTACTCCGTGTTGTCCTAACGCAGGACCTACTGGAGGAGCTGGAGTAGCTTTTCCTGCAGGTAAAGCTAATTTTACAAATGCTTTAATTTTTTTAGCCATTAAATATATACTCTAATTTGTTTATGTAATATAAATATATTTTCCAACCGCCGTTTTATAAAAATAAAAAATAACGCGCCCTGAAGGACTCGAACCCTCGACATCAGATTTTGGAGACCTGAGTTCTACCAACTGAACTAAAGACGCTTACTTGTTTTGAGGAACTGCCAAGAACCAGACTTGAACTGGTGACACGAGGATCTTCAATCCACTGCTCTACCAACTGAGCTATCTCGGCATTAAACGCTATCTATCAAAACGCTAGAAAAAGTATATCTTTCTAGCGTTTTGAATGTCAAGCTAATTTAAATTATTTTGTTTCTTTAATTATAATTTGATCATTTTCATCCAAAATAATTCTAATTTCACGACCTTTTTTTGTTAAAGGACTTTTTAGAATATTTTCCGAAATTAAATCTTCAACATTTTTTGTTATTAAACGTCTTAAAGGTCTAGCTCCAAATGCTGGATTATAACCATCACGACTTAATTTAACTCGAACGTTTTCATCAACAAGCAAAGTAATTTGTTTTGGTTCAATTCGTTTACTTACTTCTTTGATCATGATATCACAAATTTTTCTTAATTCCTCTTGTTTTAATGGTTGAAAAATAATAATATCGTCCAATCTGTTTAAAAATTCTGGAAGGAATAAAGTACTTAATTTTTCTAAAACTGCAGCTTTTAAAGTTGTATTCACTTCTTTCTGTGAAGCTTTTTCGTCTTTTTCAGGACTTGCTTTTTTAATTTCTTTTTCTAAGAACGTATAATTATTTAAACTTCTAAATGATTTTTCAAATTCAACTTGTAATTCTCCTTTGATATCGGTAAAGAAGTTTTCAGTAATAGGTGATTCTAAGAAACTAATTGCTCCTGCATAATCATCCATAACTACATTTTCAGCAATTTTTGAATCATCAGATTTTTTTGTTTCATCTGGTTCAGATGTTTGATTTGCGCGTTGTGCTTTAATAATTTGTTGAATTTCATCAGCAGCAGCATTTGACGTCATAATAATAACAGTGTTATCAAATTGAACAAGACGTTTTTGACTATCAGTTAAGCGTCCATCTTCTAATATTTGTAATAAAATATTTAAAACATCGGGATGTGCTTTTTCAACTTCATCAAACAAAACAACTGAATAAGGTTTTGAACGAACTGCATCTGTTAATTGTCCACCTTCATCGTAACCTACATAACCTGGCGGTGATCCAATTAAACGAGAAAGAGTAAATTTCTCCATAAATTCAGACATATCAAAACGAATCATATCATTTTCAGAACCAAACATTGTTACAGCTAAAGCTTTTGTTAGCTCTGTTTTTCCAACTCCTGTTGGACCACAAAATAGAAAACTAGCAATAGGTCTATTTGGATTTTGTATTCCTAATCGCGAACGACGAATTGCTTTTGCTATCGCACTAATAGCTTCTTCTTGTCCAATAACACGTTTATGTAATGTAGATTCTAAATTTAATAATTTTTGGGATTCTACATTTGAAATTGATTGAACAGGGATCCCAGTCATACTTGATAATAAATCGCGAATTTCACCTTGTGTAATTCGTTTTTTTAGTCCACTAAAATCACCTAATTTTCTAGCACGTTTTATCAAATCAGGATCATCTACATTTGAAAGAAAATTTTTTCCTTCATAACTTGAAAAATATCCTAATAAACTATAAATTAATTTTAATTCATTAGCACTTAAATCAATTTTGGATGTAAACTGTAAACTTTCTACGAGACCACGTCGTAAAATAGGCTTTAAACCACTAACATACTCTTTAAAAACTTCAATTCGTTTTGCTTCTAATTCACTTAAAACTTCTGTTTTTTGTTCAACCACTTCAATGTCTTTTTCATAAAAATCATCTTCATTAACAAATGGCAAACAAACTTCACGTTTCAAGTTTAAAATATATGAATACATTCCAAAGTAATAAATTCGATTGGAAAGATCATTAAAATACATTTCTTTAGCCCCAGGAATTAAAAGTTTATGTTCACCAGCTTCAATCCAATCAACAAATAAAAATAAAGAAATACGATAAACACTTAATGTTGGTATTGATCCATCAATAATCGAGGATGCTAAGTTTGAATAAATTTCTTGGTTTTTATCTATTGATAAATCATCTACTTTCTGAATACTTTTCATCACAAAACGAGGTTTATTGGACGAAAATAATAAGTCATCTACACGTTTTAAAACAGTTAATCTCATTGATTTAAATAACTCATCTGAAATTGGTGATAAAACTTGTTTTTTTCCTTTTCCTTCTTGAACTTTTCCTTCTGGAATATTTAAAGGTGATTCAATCCAACGTAATAAGAAATTACGATAACCATTTTCAATTTCTTGAAAAATAAATTCCACAGCAATATCGCCACGTCGAAATGCTTCGATACGTAAAGCACCAATTTTAAGAAGACCTGCGTTAACAATAGATGAGATAACCGAACCTTCTGTTACATTTGTCATTTTGATAACGGCTTTTGCTGCTGCGCGATCTAATAAATCAATAGCTTTGTCAGGTAGAAAACGGTCATAAATATAACGAGCAGATAAATCTGCAGCCAATCGTATTGCACCTGGTAAAATTTCAACGTTATGAAAGGCTTCTAAACTTGGTCTTAATCCATATAAAATTTCAACCGTCTGATCAACCGTAGGTTCACTTACTCGAATTGGTTGAAAACGTCTATTTAAAGCAGGATCTTTTTCAATTCTTTGATATTCTTTTGTTGTAGTTGCTCCAATACATTGGAATCCACTACGGGATAAAACAGGTTTTAAAATATTAGCAGCATCAAGAGAACCTTCAGCTGAACCTGTTCCACCAATATTATGAATTTCATCAATAAAGATAATAATATTTGGTTGCGCAAGAACTTCATCTAGAACTTTTTGAAAACGTAATTCAAATTCACCACGGTAACGTGATCCAGCAACAATACGTGCTAAGTCTAAACTAACAACACTTCTTCCTTCTAAAACAAAAGGAACTAAATTTTTTACAATACGAGCAGCAAAAAGTTCAATAATTGCGGTTTTTCCTACTCCAGCATCTCCAACTAAAACAGGGTTATTTTTTTGTCGTCGAACTAAAATTTCCATCAATTCTAGTAATTCTTTTTCACGACCAAAACATTCATCTAATTTTCCTTGACTAGCAAGTAATGTTAAATCCGTTCCGTATCGATCCAATGCAGGACGCTTATCTTGTTCCTCATCATCGTCATCGCCAGACGGTTCGTAAGCAAATAACTCATCATCATCTTCTTCATCATCTACATAACTAGATTCTTCATAAAAAAAATTAGAATGAAATAAAGGAGAGAAAAATTCTTTTTTAAAATTTGAAACAATTGAAATTTTAATTGAATACATAAATAGTCTAACTAATGTTACTTTTTGATGTTAAAAATCAAGGCAATAAGGTATAATTTGTTGTAATATATACAAAAATAAAATTGGAATTTTTTTTTCTTTTAATTAATAATTCTTATGGTTTTGTGAAGGAAAGACCTACTTCATTGGAATAGTGTTTCATAAAATTTAAAAATTCAAACCAATCTTTCGAATTTTTAAAAACAAAAATACTTTTTATTAAAAAAGGTTGTCCTTTATTAAATAATATAGTGATATCTGTAGTTGATATTTTTTTATTTTCCCAGATTAATGACATTTGCTCTACTGGAAAAGAATAGTTTTCAGCGAATGAAAAAAAAAGAGGACGAATAAAAATAAATGTAGCTGTTCCAGTCACTTTATTTCTAGATTTTGTTAATCGAATAATTGGAATAGTTGTTTCGGAAATTTTATCAAAAAATTCTATTCTTCCGCTCATAGATTTATTTCTGTTCTAATGTCAAATAAATTGGGATAGGAGGGCTCGAACCTCCGAATAACGGAGTCAAAGTCCGTCGCCTTACCGCTTGGCTATACCCCAGAAAATAAGATTTTTAATAAATAAAAATCTCTAAAAGATAAGCTATCTTTTTATTACTTTAAAAAGTAGTTGAGCAAGAAGGGATTCGAACCCCTGACCGCACGGTTCGTAGCCGTGTGCTCTAGCCTCTGAGCTACATACTCGTATACGAAATAATTATATGGTAAATTTTACAAATATTAAAAGAAACCTTTATTATTTTATTCATTCTTATTAAACTAAAAAATTTATGAAATTTAACTTTTCATTATCAAAATTATTAACAGTCGATACTGAAGTTATAGAAAAAATTGAAAATTGCATAAAAGTAACATTAGGACCGACAGGAAAAAATGGATTGGTTGTTACCAAAAATCAAGGACTAAAATTTTTAACAAACGGTTCAAATATTATTAAATCCTTAGAATTCAGTAATGCAGAAAGCAATACACTTTTAAAACTTTTAGAGCAAATAGCAGTAAAAACACATTCTGTTGCAGGTGATGGTTCAACTATTACATTGCTTTTAGCTTGCCAATTATTAAAAAGTTCATTTCGTTTTTTATTATCGGGATATAATTCTTCTTTTTTAAGTAATGGATTAAAAAAAATAGCAATGTTTTTAAACGAAAAGGTTTTGGAGTATTCTGTTCCCGTTCAAAACAAAGAAAATTTAATAGGTTTACTTAAGACATGTTTAGGAAAAAAAGTAAATAATGATATTTTTCTTCTGTTAGAAAAAACAATGTCTGAAATTGCTCGTGATAATTTATTATTAATTGAAGAAAATATTTCTCCCGAAAATGAATTAGAAATTGTACAAGGTATTGAGTTAGACAAAGGATATGCTTCATCATATTTTATTAATAATTTAAAAACATTTGAAACAATTTATGAAAATCCTTATCTTTTAATAACAAGCAAACCAATTAATTCTTTAGAGCAAATTAGAAATATTATTGATTATATAAAATCAAATAATTTAGCTTTAGTAATTGTTGCTGAAGAAATTAATAAAGATCTTTTATCTACTCTTGTATTAAATAGTATTCAAAAAAAATTAAAAATTGCTGTTGTTCGTTATTCATCTGTTAAATTTATAAAAACAGGAATATTAGAAGATTTAGCTCTTTTAACCCATTCTAATTATTTTACGAGTGAAACAGAAAGTGGTGAAGCTTTTTTTGAAGTAAAAGATTTAGGACAAGCAAAAAAAATAGTTATTAAAAAAGACAAAACAACAGTCATTGTTTCAAAATTTGCAAAAGTAATTACAAATCGAAGAATAAATGAATTAAGTCGTGAAGCTTTACTTAGTGAATCAGAATACGAGAAAAATATTTTTAAAATGAGAATGGCCCGTCTTTCTGGAAAAATAGCAAAAATTAAATTAGGTATTTCCAATCAATATGAAATTGAAGAATTAAAACAAAAAGTAGAATCGGCTATTAGTACAGTTCAAGCTACTTTAGAAACAGGTTTTTTACCTGGAGGCGGTTCATTTTATTTATTTTTAGGAGAAGAAGTTTTAAATTGGTCATATTTAAATTTAATTGGTGATGAAATTTTTGCTGGAAATATAGTTTCAGAGGCATTAATTCGACCATTCCAAGAATTAATTAAAAACAATATTGATTTCTTTTCGTCGAAAAAAATAAGTTATGCACAAATTTTAAATCAATTAAAAGAATTAGGATACCCGTATGGATACAATTTATCTGAAAATAAAATTGTAAATACATTAGAAACAAATTTAATTGATTCTGCGAAATCAATTCGTGCAAGTTTATGGAATTCTATAACAATGGTTTCATTAATGGTTACAACCGAATAAATAGGTTTTTTATTTGATTATTTGTTTCTTATAAATAAGAAACAAATAATTGAAATAATTACATTGTTTGGTTTAAAACTTTATAAATTAAATGACGTACTGTGTTACTAGGATAAGCACCGTTCATAATATATTTATATAAATTTACTTTATCCAATTGAATAACTTTTTTTAACGGATCATAATAACCTAATTCAGCAATTGCTTTTCCGTCACGTTTTGATAAATTTTCCATTAAAACTACTTTATAAAAAGGTAATTTTTTACGTCCAGTTCTTTTTAATCTAATTTTAAGCATTATTTAAGATTTAGTATTTATAGTTGATAACAAAACTAATTATAAATTACTCTTTATTCTTTTTACAAGTAATAAATTTATAAGAATTAACTATTTCTAAAAATTCGAAGCTAATAAGTTTCTTTGTTCTTCTAATTCACCTAAATTAAGAATTAAAGTATTTACCATACGAACACAAAAATAAATAATTGCGTTTAAGGCTTCTAATGCAATTATTCCTGATATTTCAACAGATGCTTTTTTTAATTTAATAGTTGGTAATATTTTTGACCAAAATTGAAAATAGGGTCTTGTTAAAGATTGTAAAAAAGAAAACGGCCATTGATAAGGGTTTATCATAGGAAACCATTCACAAGTCAATTTTGCATAGCAAAGAACTTTGTAAAATTTAATACATATATAAATATAAGAACAAATATTTAATAAAAAAACAGACAAAAAATAAAGAGAATCTAAAAGATCTCCATTTGCTGTAATAAATTGTTCATTAGGAAGTGTATCTAAGGTCTCCGATTGCAATAAATATGGTAACAAAAGATAAGTTAAAGATATCATTTTATTTAAAGTTTGCATTAAAAATTAATTATGTCATTTATAAATATATAAATGACATAATTATAACGTATTCCTTTATGATTTAATAATAAATTTTTCCACCACCCCATTTTTCTGCAACAACTTTAGGTTGAAGTAAAATGTGGCCTGCAATAGCAAATAAGTCATCTTCTGTTAAAGTACGCATTTTAGGGAAAATATCCGCACTCTTAATGCTTGGATGAATTTCTGCAATTGATTCTAAACCATCAAATGTTGTTGGATTTTTTAGATAATCTACTAAACTTTCAATTGTATTACGTTGTGGAGTTGCTAAACTTAATGCTTCAACATCTAAACCAACGTTTGGATTTGTTTTTGTAATTCCACCTGTATGACAAATACTACATGTATTAATAAATAATCTTTTTCCACGTTTTACTTGTTCTGGTGTTAATGTAATTGATTTTGTTGAATTTAAAGGAACTGTACGTGTTGCATCGTCAAGTTCAATTGCCCAAGAATTTGCTAAGCCAAAGTTTGTTAATGTGAAAAATGAAAAAAGGCTTGTAAAAATTACTTTGCGTAATTGTTTCATATAAAATTATTTATTTAATATCAATTGGGATTAAAAATGAATTCCTTTTTTCAAAAAAAATAAAAAAAGAAATTACAGTTTATATATATATGTACCACAGTCATATATTATACTCATTTTTAATTTTATATAATGGACAAAATGGGACTTGAACCCATAAAACATTAAGTCGTCACATTTTGAGTGTGATGCGTATACCAATTTCGCCATTTGTCCAGATACATTTATTCTATCATATTTTTTTATTAAATTTTTGTTTAAAATATAGTGTAATCTATTTATATTTGTAGTAAAACTCTGATTATGAAAGAAATCGAAAATCAAACCAATCTAGAATTAAAAAAAGTTATTAGTGAACCTTACAAATATGGTTTTCAAACTGAAATTGAAAAAGAAGAATTTCCAATAGGAATTAATGAATCCATTATCCATCTTCTTTCAATAAAAAAAGAAGAACCTCAGTTTATGCTAGATTTTCGTTTAAAAGCATATAGAAAATGGATCGAAATGAAGCTTCCAAATTGGGCAAATTTAAAAATTAGCGATATTGATTATAGTAAAATTACTTATTATTCAATTCCAAAACAAAAAAAACAACTAAATTCACTTGATGAAGTTGATCCTGAAATTTTAAAAACATTTGAAAAATTAGGAATTTCATTAAACGAACAAAAACAGTTAGCTAATGTTGCTATTGATGCAGTTTTTGACAGTGTTTCAATCGCTACAACTTATAAAGAAAAATTAGCAAAATCAGGTGTTATTTTTTGCTCAATTTCAGACGCTATTAAATTTTATCCGAAACTTGTTAAAAAATTTTTAGGGACTGTAGTTTCATCTGGTGATAATTATTTTGCTTCTTTAAATTCAGCTGTATTTAGTGATGGTTCGTTTTGTTATATACCACAAAATGTAACTTGTCCCTTAGAATTATCAACGTATTTTCGTATTAATGATAAAGATTCTGGTCAATTTGAAAGAACTTTAATAATTGCGGAAAAAAATAGTTCGGTAAATTATTTAGAAGGTTGTACAGCTCCTAAATTTAGTGAAAATCAATTACATGCAGCTATTGTAGAGTTAATTGCTTTTGAAAACGCAAAAATAAAGTATTCAACCGTACAAAATTGGTACAGTGGGGATGAAAATGGAATTGGTGGTATTTACAATTTTGTTACAAAACGAGCATTGGCTTTAGGGAAAAATGCTTCAATTTCTTGGACACAAGTTGAAACAGGATCTTCAATTACTTGGAAATATCCGAGTTGTATCTTATTAGGAAAAGAGTCATCTGGTGAATTTTATTCAGTTGCTTTAACAAATCATTACCAACAAGCAGATACAGGTACAAAAATGATTCATTTTGGTGAATCAACAAAAAGTAAAATTATTTCTAAAGGAATCTCTTGTGGAAATTCTAAAAATGCTTATCGTGGATTAGTAAAAATTGGTCCAAATGCATTTAATGCTAGAAATTTTTCTCAATGTGATTCATTTTTACTTGGAAATACTTCAATAGCAGCAACTTACCCTTATTTAGATATTTGGAATTCAAGTTCAATTGTTGAGCATGAAGCTACAGTTTCAAAAGTTAGTGAAGAACAATTATTTTATTTAATGCAACGTGGATTAACTTCAGAACAAGCAATTAGTCTTTTGATTAGTGGTTTTTGTAAAGATGTTTTTAATATGTTACCTATGGAATTTGCAACAGAAGCTGATAAATTATTGTCATTAAAGTTAGAAGGAAGTGTTGGATAATATGATAAAATATTTAAAATAAAAAGTGCATATGATAAAAAAAATTTTAGAAATTTCAAATTTAGAAGCTTCGATTGGAAATAAAAAAATCATTAAAAATTTGAATTTACAAATTAATGAAAATGAAATTCACTTAATTATGGGTCCAAATGGATCTGGAAAAAGTACATTATCAAAAATATTATCCGGTCATCCTGCGTACGAAATAAATAGTGGTAAAATTGATTATTGTGGTGAAAATTTATTAGAAAAAGAAATTAATGTTCGTGCTCAAGAAGGATTATTTTTAGCTTTTCAATATCCATTAGAAATTGCAGGTGTAACAAATTATGATTTTTTAAGAACAATTTATAATGAAAAACAAAAGTATTTAAAAAAAAATGAGCTTGATCCTTTAGAATTTATGAAAATAATTCAAACATTTTTAGAAAAATTAAAAATTAAGGGAGAATTTTTAAATAGAAATTTAAATGAAGGATTTTCTGGTGGAGAAAAAAAAAGAAATGAAATTTTACAAATGTTATTGTTGGATCCAAAATTAATCGTTTTAGATGAAATTGATTCTGGGTTAGATATCGATGCTATTAAGACAATTTTTGAAGGGGTATTAAATACAAAAAAAGAGTTATCAAAAGAATGTTCTATTTTGATTATCACTCATAACCCAAAGGTTTTAAATTATTTATCGCCTGATTATGTACATGTTATGATGGATGGGAAAATTGTAAAAGATGGAAATTTGGAATTAGTTGAATCGATTGAAAATTTCGGATACGATACATTTAGAAATTAATTTTTTCTATATCAAAAAATTTGATATAGAAAAAATTAAAAAAATTATTTATTTATAAAGCTTTTAATACTTTAGCAATAGCATCTTTTAAAATTGCTTCTGAGTCAGGAGCGATTTTTTTAGATTCTTTTACTAAATCAATAAACTTAGTATCTTTTACAGTTAAATATTCTTGTAAATTTGCTGCAAAAGTATTTACTTGTGAAGCAGGAATACCATCTAAGTAACCATTTGTTCCAGCATAGATTAATGCTACTTGTTCTTCTACTGATTTTGGTGAACTTTGTGGTTGTTTTAATAATTCACGTAATCTTTGACCGCGAGCTAATTGTTGTAATGTAGCTGCATCTAAGTCAGATGAAAATTGAGAGAAAGCTTCTAATTCTGCGAATTGAGCTAATTCTAATTTTAATTTACCTGCAACTTGTTTCATTGCTTTGATTTGCGCTGCAGATCCTACTCGAGAAACAGAAATTCCTACGTCAATTGCAGGTTTAATTCCAGAGTTGAAAAGATCTTTTGATAAGAAAATTTGTCCATCTGTAATTGAAATTACATTTGTTGGAATATAAGCAGATACATCACCTGCTTCTGTTTCAATAATAGGTAAAGCTGTCATGCTTCCACCACCTAATTTATCACTTAATTTTGCTGCACGTTCTAACAGACGTGAATGTAAATAGAATACATCTCCAGGGAAAGCTTCACGTCCTGGTGGTCGACGTAATAATAAAGACATTTGGCGATAAGCTTGAGCTTGTTTAGTTAAATCATCATAAATAACTAACGTACTTCTACCTTTATACATGAAATATTCAGCAATACTTGCACCAGTATAAGGAGCTAAATATTGTAAAGTAGCTGGATCACTAGCATTCGCAGCAACAATAATTGTATAAGATAAAGCACCTTTTTCTTCTAATGTTGTAATTGCTTGTGCAACTGTTGATGCTTTTTGACCAATAGCTACATAAACACATACTACATTTTCTGCTTTTTGATTAATAATTGTATCTAAAGCAATAGAAGTTTTTCCTGTTTGACGGTCACCAATAATTAATTCACGTTGTCCACGCCCAATTGGGATCATAGCATCAATAGAAACAATACCAGTTTGTAAAGGTTCACATACAGATTGTCTTGAAATAATTCCAGGAGCTGGAGATTCAATTAATCTAGTTTCTGTAGTAACAATACTTCCTTTTCCATCAATAGGATAAACTAAAGCATCTACAACACGCCCTAATAAATCTTCTCCGACTGGGATTTGAGCTATTTTTCCTGTAGCTCTAACTGTACTACCTTGTTTGATGTTTCTTCCTGTCCCCATTAAAACTGCACCAACGTTACTTGTTTCTAGATTTAATGCGATACCAACTGTTTGATCTTCAAACTCTAAAAGTTCACCTGATGCAACGTTTTCTAAACCATAAATACGTGCAATTCCGTCTCCAACTTGTAAAACAATACCAACATCAGCTGTTCTTGTTGTTGTGTTAGTATATTCGTTTAACTTATTTTGTACAAAAT
>Ga0114960_10003013_pt1 | contig 12955 bp, 11 predicted proteins | sample C_130625_MF_Meta_FD_92637 | JGI IMG/M metagenome (GOLD analysis project Ga0114960, IMG submission 92637) | Freshwater microbial communities from Lake Croche, Canada to study carbon cycling - C_130625_MF_MetaG | ecosystem: Environmental > Aquatic > Freshwater > Lake | place: Lake Croche, Canada... | reverse complement strand
AGCGCAAATTTCTAAAGAGCGGGGATTTAAAGCATGCGCTTTTGGTGCGTCCAGCCGTTGAGAGTATTTTTCAGCCACTAGGCATGGCAATCCGCGTTTAGCCAGCATAATGCCGCCCAACATGCCGACTGGGCCTCCTCCAACGATCAAAACAGGGACTTCAATGGACCGCGAGGTTTTACACTGATCTCCATTGTTTTCCCATTGCGTCGGATCCGTCAACATGACAATCCAAGCTGAACTCGTGCCGCAGCATATTCACTGTGCAACTTGCTAACAAATTTCTCTGTGGTTAAAACTTGATCGATTGCACCGATACCTTGTCCACTTCCCCAAATGTCTTTCCATGCCTTAGGTTTACCAGCTTGCCCTGAAGAAAAATTCATTGTTTTTTCTTCATTGACAGGTAAATTTTCTGGATCTAGACCAGCATTTCGAATACTGGTTTTTAAATAGTTGCCATAGACGCCTGAGAAATAATTGGAATACACCACATCATCTGATGTTCCATCAACAATGGCCTGTTTATATACGTCACTTGCTCTAGCTTCCTCGGTTGCAATGAATGCAGACCCCATGTACGCAAAATCAGCGCCCATTGCTTGAGCTGCCAAAATTGAATTGCCATTGGCAATGGAACCACTTAGGGCAATGGGTCCATCGAACCATTGGCGCAGCTCTTGCATCAGCGCAAATGGACTTTTAGTACCCGCATGCCCTCCCGCACCCGCTGCAACGGCAATCAAACCGTCGGCTCCCTTGTCGATGGCTTTCTTGGCAAAGGTATTGTTGATGATGTCGTGCATAACCATGCCGCCATAGGCATGAACTGCTTCATTGACTTCTTCGCGTGCGCCTAATGATGTAATAACCAAGGGCACTTTGAAATGTGCAATGATTTCCATGTCTTGTTCTAATCGATCGTTACTTTTGTGAACAATTTGATTGATAGCAAATGGCGCTGCAGGCTGGCTTGGAAAGTCGCGATTGTGCGCAGCCAGTGTCGATGTAATTTCTTCAAGCCAATCTTTAAGTAGCTCAGCAGGCCTGGCATTGAGCGCTGGCATTGAGCCCACCACACCTGCCTTGCATTGTTCAATGACCAAAGGCGGCTGGCTGATAATGAACATCGGCGAGCAAATAACAGGCAATCGAAGATTTAAAAAGAGTGAGTGATTTTTTTCCATATGGTGTTCGTCTAAATTTCAGGTCAAGCCAGCGTATCGTTCCAAATGGTGATCTGCATCACCGAATTGCTGCGCAATCATCGTTAAACGGCGAAAGGTGTGCGATACCTTGAGCTCTTCAGTCATTCCCATGCCACCGTGTAATTGCACAGACTCTTGGCTTATTAGGCGGGTGGCATCTGCGATTTTTATCTTTGCGGCAGAAACAGCTCTTGCACGGCCTGTAGAGTTAGTCGTGTCATCCACTTTGCTGGCTGCCAAGATAGCCATTGAACGGGCTTGTTCAGTCGTGATGTACATCTCTACCATGCGGTGTTGCAAAGCTTGAAATGACGCAATCGGCACACCAAATTGCTTGCGCTGTTTCATGTAATCTAGGGTGGCGTCGTTGGCGCTTTTCATCGCACCAACCGCTTCGGCACACAGCAAGGCTGTAGCAAAGTCTGTGGCCTCTTCAATGAAAGGCATTGCAGCGCCATCACCACCCAGCAGCGCATCTGCATGCAGTGAGACATTAGAAAATAAGACATCTGCAACCCGAAATCCATCTACAGTGCGACTTGGATTCAGTTCAACGCCCGCTGCCTGGGTGTCGACTATAAATAGACTAGCGCCTTGGGGCGTGAGCGCAGAAACAAGCAAGTGACGAGCCGAAGCAGCCCCAGTGACAAGACACTTTCGACCATTGAGAACCCAAGCTCCTGCGTTGGCGTTGGCTTTGGCCAAAGTAAGCTGGGGTGCCAATTGATAGCGATGCCCTTGTTCCATGTAAGCAAACGCCAGTCTTTCGGAACCATCAATCAAACCTGGCAATAGCTTTGCACGCTGGGCATCAGACCCCATGCGCGATACAAGACGCCCTGCCAACCCGACATTGTCCAAGAAAGGCTCAACAACCAGAGCCTCGCCCATGGCTTCCATGACCGCCATCAAGTCTATTGCACCACCCCCAAAACCATTGTCAACTTCTGTGAGTGTCATGGCTGTCAAGCCCATATTGGCAAAGGTTTGCCACGCAGCCTCACTCACCCCGGACTCAGAATTGATGATCGCTTTGCGCTTTTCAAAACTGTATTCGTTGATGAGGTACTTGCTGACCGAATCAGCCAATTGTTTCTGTTCTGGTGTGAGTTCAAAGTTCATCGATTTTTCTCACAAGCCCAAGCTCATTTTGGCAATGATGTTGCGCTGAATTTCATTGGATCCTGCATAAATGCTGGCCTTGCGAAAATTAAAGTAGCGAGGCGCCAAACGCGAGGTGAACGGGTCAACAACGCCATTGGATACAGACACAAAGGGTTGTGCCTTGGGTCCTGCTGCTTGCATCGCCAACTCGGTAATCATCTGCTGCACCTCAGTCCCTCTGATCTTCAGCATCGACACATCCGCCCCTGGCGCTTGGCCTGTTCGACGCATCTGATCTAGAAAACGCATTGAAGTAATTTCCAACGCATCCAGTTCGATCTCCACTCGCGATATCTTGTCTTTGAAGCGTAAATCTTCAATGAGTGACTTGCCGTTTTTCAGCTCACGCTGTGCCAATGCACGCAAAGCTGCCAACTCGCGGCGACTGGCGCCAACACTTCCGGACCCCATTCGCTCATGACCCAGCAAATACTTGGCAACAGTCCATCCTTTGTTTTCCTCGAAAACCAAATTCTGGACAGGAACTTTGACGTTGTCGAAAAAAATCTCATTCACTTCATGCCCGCCGTCCATCAAAATCAAAGGACGAACAGTGATGCCTGGCGTTTTCATGTTCATCAAGATGAAGCTGATGCCTTCTTGACGCTTCTCTGCTTGTGGGTCTGTGCGAACCAAACAAAAAATCCAGTCACCATGCTGACCCAGGGTTGTCCAAATTTTTTGGCCATTGATCACGTAGTGATCGTCAACGCGTTCAGCGCGAGTTTTGACGGCCGCCAAATCAGAACCAGCACCTGGCTCGGAATAGCCTTGCACCCAAAAGTCGTCTCCCTCTCGGATTCGCGGTAGGAACTGTTCCTTTTGAGCGGAAGTGCCGAACTTCAAGAGAACGGGGGCACACATGGCAGGGCCAAAGGGAGGCAATCTGGGCGCGCCTGCCAAGGCGAATTCTTCGTCGTAAATGTAGCGTTGGGTCATGTCCCAACCTGTACCGCCCCACTCCACTGGCCAGTGCGGCACAGACCATCCCTTGGCGGCCAGAATTTTATGCCAACGCTGGTAATCTTCTTTGGTCAGTTCTTGATAGCCAATGACTTTTTGGCGAATATCTTCAGGCAAATTAATTTTTAGCCAGTGATGAACTTCTTCTCGAAACTTTGTCTCTTCTTGTGAGTAATTTAAGTCCATTTTTAAGCCTTATCAAAATCTTTCAATGGTAATCTATTGAATTGAAAAATGGCTCAAACACGCCGTGATTGGCCTTGCCAATACTGATCGCGTAGACGCCTCTTAGCGATTTTTCCTGAGTCATCGCGAGGCAATGGTGCTAATTCAAAACTTCGGGGCACCTTGAATGCAGCAAGGCCAGCCTGCAACCAAGCCTGCATCTCTACCTTGGTGGGTTCAGCACCTGGGAGTGGCTCTACGACAGCATGCAAACGTTCACCAAATTCAGGATCCGGAACACCGAATACAGCGCAATCTGCAACACCGGGACAAGCGAGCAAGCGATGCTCTATTTCAGCAGGATAGATATTGACGCCGCCAGAGATGACCATGTCAGATGCACGATCGCACAAATAAAGATAGCCATCTTCGTCTAGGTATCCCATATCTCCCAGACTAATCAGTCCATCTCGTTCAATGGCATGCCGCGCAGCGTCGTTGTGCCGGTAAGTGAAGTCAGGATAAACGGGCTGTTGCACATAAATTAGTCCGATTTCACCCGTTGGAAGAGGATCCCCAGCTTCATTCAAGACACGAACTTTGGCATCCAACACTGGGCGGCCTGCACTGCCCGGGCGCAGAAGTGCTTCAGCCGAACTAATTGAAGTGATCATGCCAGCCTCGCTGGAGGCGTAGGTTTCATTGATGATCGGCCCAAACCAATCGATCATTGATCGCTTCACATCGGGGGCACAAGGAGAACCGGTGGATGCAACGAATCGCAAAGAAGAAATATCGTATCGCTTGCGTACAGCTTCAGGCAAACGCAGCAGCCTCACGTACATGATGGGCACCAGATATACGACATCGATGCGATGGCGTTCAATTAGAACTAGCAGTTGTTCCGCATCAAAGTGTGACATCAGCACCACGCTCTCAGCAAGTCGCATGGAATTTTGAAGGAAAGTGCTAGGCCCACTATGGTAAAGCGGTGCAGGCACCAGGGCGCGGCAACCAGAGGTAATTCCGAGTGCCAGTTCGACCAACTGCTTGGTTCGAACAAGGCGCGCTTCAATTTCTGTTACGGGGATACGGTCGCGTACCACGCCCTTGGGTCGACCAGTCGTTCCGGAGGTGTAAACCATATGGCCGCCAGGCGAAACCAGGGGGCCATCGTAGGCGGGTTGAGCAGATAACCAAGTTTCGTAAGGCAGTGACGTCGAGGATCGACTTTGGCCAACCGACAATAATGCAACGCTTTGGGGCACTACATGACTGATGCCATCTAGAAGATCACCATGTGCCAACAAAGCTTTCGAGCCGCTGTCCAATAGCAACACACTGACCTCGTCGGCAGTAAAGTGCCAGTTGATTGGACAAAAGCTGATACCAGTTTGACGGCAAGCATGTATGACGTCAACAAACAACTCGGAATTCCGCAACAAAACCGCCAGGACATCACCTTCCCGCAAGCCCATGGAAATTAAGCCACCTGCTAATTGGGCACCTCGAGTGGTCTGGGTTGCAGCATCCAGGACGCAGCGTTCAAAATAAAATGTTGCACTCACAGTCGGTAATTCTCTCGATCAGAATTTGTAGGAATCGTTGGCCGCATTGGCATTTCATAATAGTTGATTTGATTTAGGTTTTGATACTAAATGAATTGCTCAAATTAGCGAATTATCTTCACTGATGCAGAACATTAGTGAACCTGATAAGCCGCAGGCTCAAGTAGCCACATCAGAATTCTTAATACAAACAATCACATCAAATAATTTGTACTCCAACAGGCGATTGCTTAGGATGTTTATCTTTTACATCAAATTGGATCACTGCCATGAGCACAAGCCATCCCAAACAAGAAGCTATTCATTTTTATGCTGATGGACTCAAAATAGCAGGTCACTTTACGCCAGCTGTAGGCGCCAAATCGGGTAGTCGCAGTCCTACTATCGTTTGTATTCATGGCTATACGGGTCGCAAAGAAATCTATATGCCAGGCTACATACGCGAGTTGACGGCTGCAGGCTTTAATGCCTTAGAGTTTTACCACCGTGGATACGGGGACAGTGAAGGCGTCAAATTGCGTTGTAAGCCATGGGATCAAGTTACCGACATTCACAGTGCCGTCATCTATTTGCGACAAAGGCCTGACGTCGACCCAGATCGAATAGGACTTTATGGAACCAGCTATGGTGGATCGACCGGCATGGTGGCCACTGCATTTGATGAAACGATACGTTGTGCAGTGGCTGTAGGTTCATTCGCTGATGGTTTAAGAAACTCTTACAACCTCAGAACCTACTCTGACAGGCTCGATTGAGAAGAAGTCAAGAAAATCGATCGCATCGAGCGTGTGATGACCGGGAAATCACGCCGCATTCCCTATGGTGAGCTGGCACCTTCTGGTCGAGCCGAGCGCGACTCCATTTCGACTATGTACAAAGTCGACGAGAAATATCCCGAAGGCTACCCCATTGAAAATTCCGATCATTCAGCTGGGTTTTCACCTGAAAAATATGTGGATCGGATTTCACCTCGGCCCGTTCTTTTTTTGCACACAGAAAAAGACACCATGATTGCAGTTTCAGAATCAAAACACTTTTATGACAAGGCTAAAGAGCCTAAAAAACTGATCATTATTCCTAAAGCAAACCATGTCGATGTTTATGAACCACGGAACCCTGAAGTGTTCAAAGTGGTTGTAGGTCACATGATTGATTTTTTCAATATCCATTTGAAATAAACGAATAGATCATGCTTTTTGATTGAGACCATCAAATTTAATGATTTGCAATGGATAAATCTTGATCTTAGGATGAACTTCACAAATTTCCGACACACATCTAGAGGACCGTCATGTCAGACAAAAACTACCAACCCAAACATGAAGACATTCACTTCTACAGTGATGGATTGAAAATTAGCGGTCAATTCACCAGGGCTGCTGGGGCGCAGGACGGGCAAGCTATGCCAACTATCGTCTGTTTGCACGGATACACCGGACGCAAAGAAATTTACATGCCAGGCTATGTTCGCGAACTTTCTGCTGCAGGTTTCAACACCTTGGATTTTCATCATCGAGGATTTGGCGAAAGTGAAGGTATTAGACTTAAAAATAAGCCTTGGGATCAGGTGGCCGATGTTTTAAGTGCCATGATTTATTTGCGCCAAAGACCTGATGTAGACGCCAATCGCATTGGCTTGTACGGAACAAGCTTTGGCGGCACTGTTGGCATGATGGCAACTGCTCACGACGAAAACATTCGATGTGCTGTTTCAGTTGGATCATCTGCCGATTGCGATAGAAGTGCAAAAGACAAGCGAACCTACTCTCAGCGCCTTGACTGGGAAGACATGATGAAAATTGATCGCATCGAAAGAGTAATGACAGGTCAATCTAGACGTGTGCCATACGATGAATTGGTTCCATCAGGCCGCGCAGAAGCAGACTCGATTGTCACGATGTACAAAGTTGCAGAAAAGTATCCCGAGGGTTACCCCTTAGAAAACTATGACCACTTGCGAGATTTTGCGCCAGAAAATTATCTAGATCGCATAACGCCACGGCCTCTTATGTTTATACATACAGAGCGCGACACCATTGTTTCAGTCTTTGAAGCAAAGAGCTTTTATGCCAAAGCTCATGAGCCCAAGAAGTTAGTGATTATTCCAAACGCAAACCATGTAGATGTTTATGAGCCTCGTAACCCTGAAATTTTTCAGGTTGTTGTCAATCACATGAAAGAATTTTTCAAAGAATCTTTAAGCAACTAGGCCAGCATATTTTTTTAAAAGGAATTCAAAATTATGAAAATTTTTAATTCGAGGCTCACAAAGAGAGATTTCCTTTTTACGTCAGCACTTCTACCTGGTGCGATCAATACATCTTTGGCTCAATCAGACTACCCCAACAAACCTATCAAACTTGTATTTCCCTTTGGACCTGGTGCCGAGGTTACGACAAGAGCTGTCTTAAAATCTATGTCAGATAAATTAGGGCAACCTTTTATCATTGATTTCAAACCAGGCGCTTCAACAAATATTGGTGCTGCACTTGTTGCACAGGCAGCTCCCGATGGCTATACACTTTTCTTCAGCACGATTGGATCGAACGTTCTCAACAAACTTTTGCATAAAAATTTAACTTACGATCCAGACAGCCTTGTACCCATTGGATTAATAGGTCAAGTCTCAAGTTATTTGATTGTCAGAAATGATTCACCGTTTAAATCTGTAGATGATTTGGTTAAGGCTGCGAAGTCAACACCTACTGGCTTAAGTTACGGAACTCACGCCATTGGAGGTCCTAATCATTTAGTAGGTGAATTATTCAAAAATAAAGCAGGCATTAAGGAACTGGTTCACGTTGCATACAAGGGGCTCAATGAATCTAGCACCGATTTGATAGCTGGAAGAATTGACTTCATGTGGGATGCTGGTGCAATCAGGCTTGTTGAACAAGGCCGCCTGCGGGCATTGGCAGTTGCGTATCCAGAAAGATGGCCAACACTTCCCAATTTGCCAACGATGGCGGAGCTAGGTTATCCAGAAGTGACTTTGACAGCATTTGGCGGAATCCATGCACCCGCCAAAACACCAGCACTCATTGTCGACAAACTGAGCAGTGCACTCATGAGTGCCCTTACAGAACCTGAAATCAAAAAAGTAGTTTTACAAGGAAATATGGTTTCAAAACCCATGTCCAAGCAAGAAACTGGAGAATTTATTAAAGGGCTGACGGTGAAGTGGGCTCCCATTGTGAAGTCTCTCAATATTTCATTAGATTAAGTCAAGTGACAGTCAATTTAGCGGATAAAACCGCAGTCATCACAGGGGCAGCAAGCGGTATTGGGCTGGCAGCAGTTGAGCGGTTTTTAAAAGCAGGCATGAAAGTCGTTATGGCTGACATTGATGCTGACTCAATTGACAAACAAGTGAGTCGGCTTAAGTCTGAAGGCCACCCTGTAGAAGGAAAAGTAACAGATGTCACGAGTGAGTCCTCTGTCCGTGAACTTGCAGAATTCGCACAAAGCAAATTCGGCAACATCCATATTCTTTTCAATAATGCGGGTATAGGTGGCGGAGCAGCTGATGACAAAAGTTTATGGGAAACCAGTATTTCCGATTGGAAATGGGTGCTTGATATCAACGTATGGGGCATCATTCATGGCATTCGTGTTTTTACGCCACTCATGTTGGCGCATCAGCAAGAAGGCCACATCATTAACACTGCATCAAAGGCAGGCTTAACTTTTGGAACAAGCTTGTATTCCACCAGCAAACACACAGTGCTTGCTTTGACGGAAGCGCTTTATGTGCAACTGAAACAAGTGAACAGCAATTTGGGAGTTTCAGTGTTGTGCCCTGGTGCAGTCAATACAAATTTAAAATCAAATTCAAATCGAATTAGGCCTGTAGATGCCTTGTCTGATGAAATTTCAAAATTATCCAATCAAGATAAATCATTTCAATCAACAAACTTCATGAGCACGTATCAAAATACTGTTCAAACCCGAATGGCGGCTGGCCTTGAACCTGCAGAAATGGCTGAAATATTGATGCAAGGTTTAGAAAGTGGTGACTTTTACATCTTGCCTAATCGTCTGGAAGATGCCGGCGTTAACGAGAGATTTAAAAACATACAGGCGCGAAAGATTGAAGACCTTCCAAGAAGTTGCCCGCAGTTTAATTGGACTCACCTTCAATGAACTTAAGCTAGTTCAAGAACAATATTGTCAGACACAGGTTGACTGCCATTTTCTGTACGAACATGACCAGTGATGACATACATCTTGCCATCTATGCAGCCACCAGAACCACCTAAACGTGGTCTTGGCAATTCAGCGGCAATGGTCCAACGATCATTTTGAACATCGTACTTTTCAATCATTCGCAAGGCATCGCCTCCCGAGACATAGATTGCACCGTCATGAATGCACGAAAGCATACCGCCATGTGGCGCTAACATTCGAGATTTGGGCCACCACGTATCATCCGACGGGTCATACTCTTCAACCAAGTCAATTTTGTTACTGGAAGTAAATGCATTGCTTGAACCCACCCTTCCACCAAGTGCGTAAAGTTTACCGTTGAGCGTTTCTAACAAATGGTGATTCCTGGCAGTCAACATGGGAGCAGCTTCAGAATAAGTTTGAGATTGAGGATCGAACAAAAATACCTTGGCACTGCTTGTATGTGGTGCTAATTGATGAGGCTTCTGCCCCTTTCGGCTACAAGCAATTGAGCCGCCCGCAATGTAAATTTTCCCGTTCAAAACAGACGCTGCAGATGCACCTCTTGCTTCCGGGAGTGAAGGCAGTTCAGTCCAGATATCTGACAGTGGGTCATAAGTCCAGGCATGAGCAACTGGCTGCCAATCGTCAGGGCCTTCTTCGGGAGTTCTATAGCCACCAAAACCATAAATCAAACCATCAAGTTCAGTCACTGCCATGTGGTGTAGTGGCAAAGGGATGGAAGCTTTGCGTGTCCACTCATCTATTTGGGGGTTGTATTCATAAACAAAACGATTGGGGGTCCACCCAGTTTTGGCAGCCCATCCGTTGGTAATGCCACCTATCAAGTAGATTTTTCCATGGCACTCTACGCCTTCAAGTTCCCATGTTGGTTCAGGAAAAGGTTTTAAAGTTTTCCACTCATTGATTTCATTTTCATTTTTCATACAAATACCAGTTGTTAATTAAAGATCTGTTCAAAGAAATTCAGTCAATTTATTTGTCTTGCAGCTCTAAAGTTCTAAACAAAGGTCCCCATTTTTCTGATTGCTGCCTCATGAAACTTGTAGCTTCCTGTCGACTGACAGACATTGGCATCACATTGAGTGCCAATAGTTTTTTCTCTATGTCAGGTGTTGAAGAAATTGCGCGAAGAGCTGAATTCAATCGATCTAAAACTGCTGGCGATGTGTTGGGTGGAGCGGCCAGGCCAAAATATGTAGAGATGGTTACATCTGGAAAGCCAGCTTCCGCCATGGTGGGAACGCCTGGTTGAGTTGGCCATCTTTTCGGAAATGTGACTGCCAATGCTCTTAACTTTCCACTGTTTGCGAGGTTAATGGTGGCACCGTCAATCATGAAGTCGATTCTCCCTGCCATCAAATCAATGCTTGAATCACTGGCACCTTTATAAGGCACATGAGTTAATTTTTGAATGCCAGCTGACTGTTTGAACATTTCAGCCAACATGTGATTGGGTGTGCCAATACCAAAAGAACCATAAGACAATCCTTGTGGATTTTCTTTGGCTGCTTTGACAATGTCTTCCACTGTTCGATAAGGTGAATTAGCACCCACCATGACATACAAAGTATTGACGCCTAGCATTCCAATTTCTGAGAAACCATGCGGATCAAAACTAAGAGGACGACTGGACCATTTGTTCAGTGCATTCGTTGCAATGGTTGTCACCAACAGTGTGTATCCGTCATTTGTGGCAGAGGCGACATAAGCAGCACCAATATTTGTAGAAGCACCTGGTTTTGACTCTACGATGAATGGCTGACCTAAACGTTCCGAGAGTTCTTTGCCGTAAAGCCTGGCCAAACTATCAGACAGCCCTCCTACTGGAAAAGGAATAATTATTTTGACAGGCCGGTTTGGATATTCAGTTTGAGCGTGGGCAACACCATTGAGCATCATCAATGTCATCAAAGCAGGCCAAATAATCAAATAAAAAGCCTTGATCAAATACGATATTTGGGTCATGTTTTTTTATCCAGCTTTTTAATCAAATGAAATATTGAGTGACTTCAAAATTGGTTTCCATTTATCAGTCTGAAGTTTTATGAAACTATCCGTTTCTTGTCTTGTCATAGGAAGTGCTTGAACGTTCATTGCTAACATGCGCTTTTGGAAATCTGCATCTTTTGCAATTTCACGCATGTGGAAATTCAACTTTTCCAAAATAGGCGTGGGTGTCCCAGCAGGAGCTGACAAGCCAAAATATGTAGCAATAGTTACTTCTGGATATCCAGACTCAGCCATCGTAGGAATTTTTTCTTGAGTCGGCCATCTCTTTGGGTATGCAACAGCCAAAGCTTTCAATCGACCCCCAATCACCTGATTGATCGCTGCACCGTCAATCATGAAATCGAGACGGCCGGCAATTAAATCACGGTGGGATTCGCCGCCTTTATATGGCACGTGTACTAACTTGCCAATTCCTGCTTGGGTTCTGAAAAGCTCTGTCACCACATGGTTGGCACCTCCTTCACCATGGGATCCATAGGCTAGTCCGTTTGGACTTTCTTTAGCTGCCTTTATGAGATCTTGCAGAGTATTAAAAGGTGAGTCACTGCGCACAACCACATAAAAAGCGTTGACACCCATCATGCCGACTGACATCATTTTTTCTGCATCGTAATTTAAATTTTTATAACTCCATTTATTCAAAGAGTGTGAAGCTAAAGTTGAAATTAACAATGTGTGTCCATCTGCAGGTGAAGAGGACACAAAAGAAGCTGCAATATTGGTACTTGCACCAGGCTTATAGTCCAGAATAAATGGTTGGCCAAGTCTTTCCTGAAGTTCTTTGGTGTAGGCACGTGCAATTCCGTCAGTAAACGCACCTGCAGGGAATGGTGAAATCAGCTTGACAGGCCTACTGGGATACTCAGCCTGTGCCATTGAAGTGACTGGCATCAAAGCACTCAATACGGCCATCGTGTTTAATTTTCGTCTAGTAATCAGTCCTTTTTCTGCTGCAAATTTCATTTTGTCTCCTAGATTTTTTAAAATAATTAGATTGCAATGAAACTGTTTAACTCTAGGTGATGAGATAGTTAAGACCACCAGCACCGAATGGGGCTGCGATTCGAACAGGTTTATTTAAATAGTCAGTCTGAGCAAATGCGGTAGAAGACGAGAAGAGCATCACCCAGAAGCAGCGCAATAGCCACTTAACTGACTTATAGGACTGAGATATTGAAGTACATTCCACCTAGATTACCCTTCTGACTCAAAATAGTTGAGTCGCTTATCAAAGGTAATCGTATATCTGAATTAATTCCGATTCAAATTATTAGAAGTGATGCATGTAATCACTTAACTTAATGCCTTCCTTTTTTTAAGAGTTGCGTCGCCTTTGCAATTGAAAAAGCAAACTCTTCTTTAACGCACTCCAAAAAATCTAAAGCCACATCCGTCATTACTTTACGCGCCGGCTCAATGACGAATGTTTCCAATATCAAGGGTGGATCCTCAATGGGATTGATGTTGTATTTTCCTGTGTCGATGTCATTGGCAATCATCATCATTGGCAAAATAGTAGCCCACTCTCCTCTAGATACAAGATCCATGGTTCCAGCCATCGTGTCAAATTCAGCAAAACTCTTGATGCCAACGCCATTTGAAGTGATGTAAGCATCAATCAATTTGCGGCGCGCATTGGTAGGACCTGGAATGGCCAAATTGAAGGGGGAAAGATCAGCCAACCTT
>Ga0114960_10003011_pt1 | contig 12958 bp, 14 predicted proteins | sample C_130625_MF_Meta_FD_92637 | JGI IMG/M metagenome (GOLD analysis project Ga0114960, IMG submission 92637) | Freshwater microbial communities from Lake Croche, Canada to study carbon cycling - C_130625_MF_MetaG | ecosystem: Environmental > Aquatic > Freshwater > Lake | place: Lake Croche, Canada... | reverse complement strand
CTGAACTCCGGCTGGGCCAGCAGGCCCGACAGCCCCTGGGTGAGCGCCCCCTCCGCCTGGCGGTTGCGCCCTTTGTTGTGGCTATCGAGGGCCCGGCGCAGGGGGGCACCGGTGCTCTGCAAATGGGGGGGCAGCGCAGACCAAGGAATCCCTGAGGTGAGCCCAGCGGCCCCCTCCTCCAGCTGCTCCGTGAGCCAACGCTCCAAAAACTGCAATTGGTCGGCACTGCCCTCGGGCCGCCGCAGGTTGAGGCTGCAGGTAACCGCAGAACTTTCCACCAAAAACACCAGCAGCCTGTCCCCACTGGCCACCAGCCGCAGGGCCTTGAGCCGGGGCTGGGGCCGTTGGGGCCTGGTGATCAGGCTTAGTAAGCCGGTGAAATCGGCCAGGCGCCGGGCCAGGTGTTGCAACAGGTCTTCAAAGGCAGACCATTGCAAGCTCAGTTCAGCCAGCTCCCGCTCCAGCTGCTGGGCCGCCGCCCCAGGGGCCGGCAGCAAACAATCCACGTAGTGGCGATAGCCCTTGGGGCTGGGCACCCGGCCGGCGGAGGTGTGGGGCTGGGTGAGATAGCCGCGTTGCTCCAGGGCTCCCATGGCCGAGCGCACCGTGGCAGGGCTGGCATCAAGGCCAAAGCGGCGCACCAATACCTGGCTGCCCACCGGTTCCACCGTGTCCACGTAGTGGCGCACCGTGGCCTGCAACACCTGTTGCTGGCGCTGGGGCAGGGGGATCACAGGGGAGGGTTCAGCGGCCTGGGCGGATCGTACGGGAAATCAATAGCGGGGCACCTTGGGGTCCACCTGCACGCTCCAAGCGTCGATGCCCCCCTCCAGGTTCCACACCTGGCTGTAGCCCTGGGTTTCCATCAACCAACAACCAAATTGCCAGCTGCGGATCCCCCCATGGCAAAGCACCACCAGCTCCTTGTCTCGAGCCAGCAACTGATCCAACTGCCCTAACCACTGCTGGGAGTCACCCAGGGGCAGGTGCACCACCCCCGGCAAGGCCGCCAGCTCCAGCTCCCCCTGCTCGCGCACATCCACCAAGATCAGGGGTTCACCGGCCTGCAGCCGTTGCTGCAGGTCCCGGGCCGAGAGCGAACGGGGCTGGGACATGGTCTGGCCGATGCGGCGATCACCAAGGATGATCAGATGTCCGCGGCCCTGCGATGACGTTCCGCCTGCCCCTGGCGGCCCTCCTAGCCATAAGCATCGGCTTGGCCAGCCTCGGCCTGGGGGGCTGGTGGTGGCTGCAACAGCGCAGCCCCCTGGGCCTGCAAAACCAGCGGCTAAGCGCGCCGGCCGCCGCCCAGTTTCTGCCCCGCAGCGCCAACCTCACGGTTTATCTGGAAATTTCCCCGGCCCAGTTGCCTGCCTACGGGCGGGCCGTGGCCCCCAGCCGCCAGCGGGCCGCCGCCAGCGCTGGCCTCAGCCAGCTGCGCGATGGTCTGTTCCAGGCGGCAGGCCTCGACTACAGCACCGAGCTAAGTGAATGGATTGGTAATGATTCCGCCGTCGCCCTCACGGCCGCAGCGGAGGCGAAAGGCGAACCAGGCTGGGTGCTGGCCCTTGCCAGCCGTAATCCCCAGGGGGCCCGCCAATTTTTGCAACGGTTTTGGCAGGCCCGCAGCTTGGCCGGCGGCGACCTGGATATTTCCAGCTACCGGGGCCTGGGGCTGATCAGCAGCCGCGGCCAGGCCACAGCCCTGATAAACGATGAGCTGGTGTTGCTGGCCTCCAGCCGCGGCCTGTTGGAACAGGCCCTAGCCAGCTCCCAGGTGGATGCCCTGAACCAAGCCCACGACCCAGCCCTGGAAAACTGGCTGGCCCAGCAGCCCCAGGGGGTGGCCCTGATCCGCAGTGACGCCACCGGCCTCACGGGCCTGCTGGGGCTGCCGAGCGACTGGCTGGCAGCCCATCAGCTCGGCGGCCTGGTGGGCTCCCTGCGGCTGCAGGGGGCCAGCCTGCAATTGCAAACGGCTCTAGCCAGCGGCGCCCCAGGCCCAGGCCAGCCCCTCGGCCTGGCGGGCCAGCAACTGCTCAATAATCTGCAACTGAATCCCGAGCTGCTTGCCCTAGGCAGTGGCGAGTCTTGGCTCGATCCCTTGCTCAACCGCAGAGCCGGCAGCAAGCCAGGCCCGCTGCTGCCGGCCCTGCGCCAGGCGGCGGCCAGCCCCCTGCTGGTGGCCGCCCTCGGGGACCAGGGCCCCTGGCTGGCGGGCACCGCCCCGGGCAGCCCCGCCGTGGAGGCCCTGGATGGGCCGCTGGCGGCCGCCGGCTTTGGGGCGGCAGAGCTAGGCGAGCTGCGGGTTTGGAGCAAACTCACCGGCGAAAGCGACCGCCAGGGCCAATTGCAGGCCAACCTGGCCGGCGCCAGTGGAATCGGCCAAGGCCAACGCTGGTGGAGCAATGATCTGGCCAGCCTGCGGGAGCAGCTGGCCAAGAAAGGCAGCAAACCCCTGCGGCGCCAGCAACTGGAGGCGGTAAATCCCGAGGGCAAGGCGACGCAGGCCCTGGCCTTGGATGGGCCCCACAGCCGGCAACTGCTGCAGCATTGGCCCCTCTGGCGGGGGCTGCAATTGGCCGCTGGCCGCCCCCTGGGCCCGGCAGTGCAGGGCCTCGCCCTGGCCCTCACGGAGGAGCAGGATCAAGTGGTGATCAACGCCCGACTGGACTTCCCCTGAGCCATGGCCAGAGAACTGTTGCTGATTCGCCATGGCATTGCCGTGGAGCCAGGCACCACCGCCACCGACCAGGAACGGGCCCTCACCTCCGAGGGCCGCGCCCGCACCCGCAAGGTGCTGCAAAGGTTGGAACGGCTTGATCTCTGCTGTGGCCCGCTGCTCAGCAGCCCCCTGGTGCGGGCCCGCCAAACCGCTGCCCTGGCCCTCGAATTAAAACTTGGCAAAACCCTGAGCTTCAGCGACGCCCTCGCCCCCGGCCAAAACCCGCTGCCCCTGCTGTGGGAGCAACTGGAGGAACCCTGGGAGCGGCTGGGGCTGGTGGGCCACGAGCCAGACCTAAGCCAATTGGCCAGCCACCTGCTGGGCTGTAGCACCCAAAGCCTGCAACTTAAAAAGGCTGGGGTGGCCCTGCTGGCCCTGGAGGAACCGCTGCTCCAGGCCGGTGGCGCCCAGCTGCGGCTGCTTCTCACCCCCAAGGTGTTGCTGGGGGGGTAAGGACTGGCACAAAGCCAGCGCAAAACTGGCCTTAACCTCCTGGCTAGAGCAGCCCAGCCATGACCGTGGAACCCCTTGGCTTTCGCCCCGGCCTAGAGGGCGTTCCCGCCACCCAATCCGCCATCAGCAACATCGATGGCCAGCGGGGGGTGCTCAGCTACCGGGGCTATCGCATTGATGATCTGGCGGCCCACAGCAGCTTTCTGGAAACCGCCTATCTGCTGATCTGGGGGGAACTGCCTGATCCAGAAACGCTGCGCAACTTTCAGCACAACGTGCAGATGCACCGGCGGGTGGGCTTCCGCATCCGCGACATGCTCAAGTGCTTTCCCGCCGGTGGCCATCCCATGGATGCCCTCCAGGCCAGCGCCGCCTCGTTGGGGCTCTTTTATTCCAACCGGGCCCTGGATGATCCCGAATACATCAGCGGGGCCGTGGTGCGACTGCTGGCCAAGATCCCCACAATGTTGGCCGCCTTCCAGCTGATCCGCCGCGGCCAAGACCCAATCCAACCGCGCGACGACCTGCCCTACGCCTCCAACTTCCTTTACATGCTCACGGAGCGGGAGCCAGATCCCCTGGCGGCCCGCATCTTCGATGCCTGTTTGGTGTTGCACGCCGAACACACCCTCAACGCCAGCACCTTCAGCGCCCGGGTTACCGCCAGCACCCTCACCGACCCCTATGCGGTGGTGGCCTCCGCCGTGGGCACCCTGGCGGGCCCCCTGCATGGGGGCGCCAATGAGGACGTGCTGGTGATGCTTGAGGAGATCGGCAGCGAAGACCGGGTGGAGGCCTACCTGGATGGGGCGATCCAGGCAAAACGCAAGGTGATGGGCTTTGGCCACCGGGAATACAAGGTGAAAGATCCCCGGGCCACGATCCTGCAGCAGCTGGCCGAAACCCTCTTCGACCGTTTTGGCCACGACCAGATGTATGACGTGGCCCGCCGGCTGGAAAGCGTGGCGGCGGAACGGCTGGGCCCCAAGGGCATCTATCCCAACGTGGATTTCTATTCCGGTTTGGTGTATCGCAAGCTGGGCATCCCCACTGACCTGTTCACACCGGTGTTTGCCATCGCCCGGGCGGCGGGCTGGTTAGCCCACTGGAAAGAACAACTGGGGGCCAACCGCATCTACCGGCCCACCCAGATCTATACGGGTTACGCCGAGCGCCAGTGGCTCCCCCCGGAGAGCCGTTCCGGCGACAATGGCAGCCCGACTGGGTAGGTTGCCCCCATCGGATCCAAGCCATGGCCCCCGCGCTCAACCTTGATCTCGAAAGCGGCTTCACCAGCCTGCTGGAGGCCGCTGGCCTCAGTTCCGGTGTCAGCCACCTGCTTTGGCTACCGCTGCCAATGCTGCTGGTGCTGGTGGCGGCGGTGGTGGGGGTGCTGGTAACCGTGTGGCTCGAGCGCAAGATCTCCGCCGCCGCCCAGCAACGGATCGGCCCGGAATATGCCGGCGCCCTAGGCATCCTTCAGCCCATGGCCGATGGCCTGAAGCTGCTGTTCAAGGAAGACATCATCCCGGCCCGGGCCGATGGGCTGCTGTTCAGCCTGGGGCCGGTGCTGGTGGTGGTGCCAGTGATCCTGTCGTGGTTGATCGTGCCCTTTGGTCAGCACCTGCTGATCAGCAATGTGGGCGTGGGGATTTTCCTCTGGATTGCCCTGAGCAGCATCCAGCCCATCGGCCTGCTGATGAGTGGCTACAGCAGCAACAACAAGTACTCACTGCTGGGGGGCCTGCGGGCCGCGGCCCAATCGATCAGCTATGAAATCCCCCTGGCCCTGGCGGTGCTGGCGGTGGTGATGATGAGCAACTCGCTCAGCACCGTAGACATCGTTGACCAGCAGAGCGGTGCCGGCATCCTCAGCTGGAACATCTGGCGCCAGCCGGTGGGCTTTCTGATCTTCTGGATCTGCGCCCTGGCCGAATGCGAACGGCTGCCCTTTGACCTCCCCGAAGCGGAGGAGGAACTGGTGGCGGGCTATCAAACCGAATATTCCGGCATGAAGTTTGCCCTGTTTTACCTGGGCAGCTACATCAACCTGGTGCTCTCCGCCCTGCTGGTAACGGTGCTCTACCTGGGGGGCTGGGGCTTCCCGATCCCGGTGGAGACCCTCGCCGATTGGTTTGGGCTGCCGGTGGATGCGGCGCCGCTGCAGGTGTTCACCGGGGCCCTGGGCATCGTGATGACGGTGCTGAAGGCCTATCTGCTGGTGTTTATTGCCATCCTGCTGCGCTGGACCGTGCCCCGGGTGCGGATCGACCAGCTGCTTGATTTCGGCTGGAAATTCCTGCTGCCGCTCGCCCTGGTCAATCTGCTGGCCACCGCTGCCCTAAAGCTGGCGTTTCCGGCCTTTTTCGGCGGTTAATTCTGCTGATCGACCGCTGGCCGGTCATCATGGGGTTCAGCCCCAGCCAGCGACCCTCCCCTCCCCTTCCCCCCCACCATGTTCGGGTTCCTCAAACAGGTCGGCGACTACACCCGCGGAGCGGTGGTAGCCACCCAGAACATCGCCCAGGGGCTGTCGGTCACCTTCGACCACCTGCGCCGGCGGCCGGTGACGGTGCAATACCCCTACGAGAAGCTGATCCCCTCGGAGCGCTACCGGGGCCGCATCCACTACGAATTTGACAAGTGCATCGCCTGCGAGGTGTGTGTGCGGGTTTGTCCCATCAACCTGCCGGTGGTGGATTGGGTAATGAACAAGGCCACCAAGAAAAAAGAACTGCGCAATTATTCGATCGACTTTGGCGCCTGCATCTTCTGTGGTAATTGCGTGGAGTATTGCCCCACCAACTGCCTCTCTATGACCGAGGAGTACGAGCTGGCCACCTTTGATCGCCATAGCCTCAACTACGACAATGTCGCCCTTGGGCGCCTGCCCACCAGCGTCACCAGTGATCCTTCCGTGGTCGCCCTGCGGGAACTGGTGTACCTGCCCAAGGGCGAAATGGACCCCCATGGGGTTGCTGCCGATCGCCCCCGGGCCGGCCAATTGCCCGAACAGGTGCTGGCCAGCCTCACCAAAACTGAGGAGAGCTGATGCCATCCCTTGCTGAACTCACCCAACTGATTGTTTTCGCCCTGCTGGCCACGGGGGTGGTTGTGGGCTCCCTTGGGGTGGTGTTGCTGCCCAATGTGGTTTACGCGGCTTTTCTGCTGGGTGGAGTGTTTCTCTCGGTGGCCGGTCTCTACCTGATGCTCAACGCCAGCTTCATTGCCGCCGCCCAGGTGCTGGTTTATGTGGGGGCGGTAAACGTGTTGATCCTGTTCGCGATCATGCTCGTGAACAAGAAAGAAGCGATGAACGCTTACCCGGGCATGGCCCTGCGGCGCCTCCTTTCCAGTGGGGTGTGTGCCGGCCTGCTCTGGTTACTGCTGCGGGTGGCCTTCACCACCCCCTGGGCCACCCCGGGCCCAGAGCCCCTGGGGGATGGGGCGGTAATTCGGCTGGGGGAGCACTTCTTCACCGACTACCTGCTGCCCTTTGAGCTCGCTTCGGTGCTGCTCTTAATGGCGATGATTGGGGCGATTGTGCTGGCCCGCCGCGATGTGCTCACCACTGATGTGGGCTCTGGCGAAGCCGTTGACCAGGCCCTGATTGAGAAAGCCCGCACCCCCCTGCTCCTTGAGAAAACCAGCCCATGACCAGCATCTCCGTGCCCCTGGAGGCCTACCTCAGCGTGGGCGCCCTGCTGTTTTGCATTGGCGTTTGGGGTTTGATCAATAGCCGCAACGCCGTGCGGGTGCTGATGAGCATTGAGCTGATGCTTAATGCCGTAAACATCAACCTGATGGCCTTCTCGAGCTACCTGGATGGCCAGGAGATTCGAGGCCAGGTTTACGCAATCTTTGTGATCACCGTGGCCGCCGCCGAAGCCGCCGTGGGCCTGGCAATTCTTCTTTCCCTTTACCGCAACCGCGACACGGTGGACATGGAACGCTTCAACCTGCTGCGCTGGTAATTAACCATGCAACTCAGCCGAGTTTGGGTTGTTTTCCGCAGTGGCAGCCAGAGTGCCGAGCGCATCGCCAACCTTTGTGCCCAGCAGCTGAGGGCCCGCGATGTGGTGGTGATGACCGTGATGAGCGGTCTCCACGCCAACCCCTACCCGGGCCTATTGGCCGATGACCGGCTGCCTGACCTGGTGCTGGTGCTCGGGGGTGATGGCACCGTGCTGGGGGCCGCCCGCTATCTGGGCCCCCTGGGGGTCCCCATCCTCAGTTTCAACGTGGGCGGCCACCTGGGCTTTCTCACCCATGAGAGCAGCCTGCTCGATCAATTGCTGGCCAATAACGGTGAGGGGCTTTGGCAGCGGCTCCAGCAGAGCCACTACGCCCTGGAACGGCGGATGATGCTCCAGGCCAGCGTTGACCAGGGTGATGGCATCCCCTCCAGTGGGGACCACCGGGATAGCCAAGGGCAGCTCTGCCACCTGGCCCTAAATGACATGTACCTGCGCCCCGCCCAGGAGGAATCCTCCCCCACCTGCAGGCTGGAACTGGAGATCGACGGCGAGGTGGTGGGCCAGTACCAGGGGGATGGCCTGATAGTGGCCACCCCCACCGGTTCCACCGGCTATGCCATGGCCTCCGGCGGCCCAATCCTGCATCCCTCCATCGACGCCATTGTGGTAAACCCGATCTGTCCGATGAGCCTCTCCAGTCGCCCGGTGGTGGTGCCCCCCCGCTCGCGACTGGCCATTTGGCCCCTGGGCGAGGCGGGCCGCAGGGTAAAGCTCTGGAAGGATGGCGCCATGGCCTCAGTGCTAGAACCCGGCCACCGCTGCCTAATCAGCCAGGCCGAACACCATGCCTTGCTGGTGGTGCTCGACCAACAGCCCTCCTACTTCGGCAACCTCAGCCGCAAACTGCACTGGGCCGGCAGCCTCACCGACGCCCTGCCTAGCCAAAACTGAATGGCCCAGGAAATCGAAAGGCGTTTTTTGGTGGGCAGCAATGATTGGCAAAGCCTGGTGCGTCGCAGCGAACCCCTGGTGCAGGGCTACCTGAGCCAGGGGAAGGAGGGTTTCACCGTGCGGGTGCGCCAGGGCAGCAGCCAGGCCTGGCTCACCCTCAAGGCCCCCACCGCTGATCCGATCGTGCGCCACGAATTTGAATATTCCCTGCCCCTTGGGGAGGCGCAAACCATGCTGGCGCTTACCCCTTGGCGGCTAGAGAAAACCCGCCATCACCTGGAGCTGGCAGGGGGCGATTGGGTGGTGGATGTATTTGAAGGGGAAAACGCCCCGCTACTGATCGCCGAGGTGGAGTTAGCCCAGGCCGATGCCCCCCTGGCAATCCCCAGCTGGTGCGGGGAGGAAATCACTGGCAGGGGGGAATTCAGCAATGCCGCCCTGGCGGTGCAGCCCTGGCAAAGCCGGCACCGCTCAGGCCGCTTGCACCTTTAAACCGGCCGTTGAAAGATCAGCCGTTGAATCGAGCCGCACCATCGCCCCATCCACCCCTAGGGCGTGCAACACCTGGCGTTGCTGGGCCTCGCTCAGTTCTGGAAAAATTGGCAAACTCAGTACCTCAGCCGCCAAACGCTCGGTAACAGGCAGGCTGCCGGGGCCATAGCCCAACTCGGCGTAGGCCGGTTGGCGATGGATCGGAATCGGGTAATAAATAATTGTGTTTACCTCCTGCTGGCGCAGTTGGCCCTGGAGCCAATTGCGACAACGGCCCTCTGGCAGCCCATGGTCGGCGCTGGTGGGACAAGGCACACAGCTTTCGGCGCAGGCCGCGCCAGCACTGGTACAACCGGGAATACGCACCACAAATTGGTTCCAGCTGTGACCTTCTGGGCCTGGGTCAGGCAGCTCCAGGGTGGTGCCACCGGCCAGGCCATTGCTGCCAGCCGAGGCCCTGGCCGCGGCCAGGGCCGTGAGATAGCGGCCGGCGATGGCCCGGCGCTGATCAATCCACCCCTGGAGCCGCGGCAATTTCACCAGCAACACGGCGGCCTGCAGGGCATCAAGCCGGCTGTTGTAACCCAGGGCCGTGTGCAGATAGCGGCGGGGCATGCCATGGACCGCCAGCTCCCGCACCCGTTGGGCCAGGGCCGCATCCCCACAGGTAACGGCGCCGCCATCACCGGCGCCGCCGAGATTTTTAGTGGGGAAAAAGCTGAAGCACCCGGCATCACCCCAGCTACCCACCGGACGACCCGCCCAGCTGGCACCAGTGGCCTGGGCGCAATCTTCCACCACCAGCAGCCCATGGCGCTGGGCGATCGCACATAGCCGCTCCATGTCCACCGGTCGGCCAAACAGGTGCACGGGCATCAGTGCCCTGGTGGCCGAGGTGATCGCCGCCTCCAATTGATCGAGATCAATCAGATAGCTGGTGGGGTCCACATCCACAAACACTGGCCGTGCCCCCACGGCACTGATCGCTTCTGCGGTGGCAAAAAAACTAAAAGAACTGGTGATCACCTCATCGCCTGGGCCCACCCCCAGGGCCCGCAGGGCCAACACCAGGGCATCGGTGCCGCTGTTGCAGCCGATGGCATGGGGTACGCCGCAGAATTCGGCAAAGGCCGCTTCGAAATCGGCAATCAACTGGCCGCCGATGTACTGGCCGCTGCGCAGCACCGCCAGCACCGCTTGATCAAGCTCTTCCCCCAGCTCGGCAAGCTGCACGCTGAGGTCGAAAGGGGGTATCGCCATGGGGCCCAGCTTACGCCGTTTACTAACGCCACCGGCCAGTCTCAGCCGTGGGCAAGGGCCAATCAGGCCAGCAGGTGGGCCAAGATCTGCGGCAAGCACTTCTTCGGCAATCCCCATGGCCATCACGGGCAATAGCTGGCGCAAACCGCTGGGCCTTGGGGCGGCCCCCTTGCTGCTCTGCGGCCTGCTGCTCAGCGGTTGCGGTGGTCCCCTTGCTTGGCGGGTTTATCCCCTCAGCCGCCGGGTACCCCACGACGGCCTGGCGGTGGTGAATCAACCCGATGGCTATGGCATCCACATCTGGATCGACACCGACACCCGCCAGCTGGGGATTTGTCGCCCCCGCTGGTCGCCAGATCCGGCGCGGTTGTTTAACGGCAACGGCTCAGCCCCCTTCAGCTCAGGGCTAGCCAGCCGCCGGGAGTTTTTCCAAGCGGTGGGCCGCTGGGATGTGCGCCGCCGCCTGCACCAGGAAAGTGAAGCCCTCTGTAAAGCCCGGGCAGCCCAGGCCAAGTTCGAATGGAAGGCCCCCCCCCGGCGCGAGGCCGAAGTGGTGCGCGAAGTGCTGCCGCCCCTGGGCGAAACAGAGCTACTGCCCGACCCCAATGCCCTGCGCCAAGAGGAGCAAAAGATGCTGGAGGGTTCCCCCTCAAGGCCAGCGACCCCCCAGCACTAGGGGGAAGCCTGCTGGCGCAGCAGCGGTTCGGCCAAGCGCCAGTAGCGGTTAAAGCGCTGCAGCTGGGGGGCGCTCTCCAAGGTCACAAATGCCTCAGGCTCCAACAACAACAGCGGCAACTTTTCCGCTAAGGCGGTGGCGATCGCCCCCAGGTGGGGGTCTGTGGGTCGCTGGGCGATTACCCCATCGGCGCCACAGCGCTCCCCAAAGGCCAGCAGTTCCTCCAGGGGATCACCTACGCGCAGGATCACCGGCAGTTCCAACAGGCACTCGTAGCAAAAAGCGAGGCGCTTGAGGCTGGTGCCATCGGCGGCGATGCGGCAACGGTCAAACACAAATAAGGCCGGCGCCTTGGCGGCAGCGGCCCAGGCCAGATTGGTTGGGCCCAGCCCCTCCCCATGGATCCAAAGCATGGGTCGCTGGGGCGATGCCAGGGGTTTCGCCTTTGTTGCTGCTTTGGTTAGGGCCTCTGCCGGGGCCGCCACCGGGGCCTCGCCCTGGCCGGCGGGGTCTTGGGCCGCGGAAACTGGCTCGAATAACTGGGCCTGCAAGCTCTCGTAGCTGGCATCAAAAGGGCAGCTGTCGGCGCTGGCACAGCTGCGGCAGTAGCCATCGCGGGCGTAGCGCTCCAGGTTTTCGCGGTTAAAGATGTATGGCTTCTGGCTGAAGCTGCTGGCCACCCATTGCCAGCTCAAGTTGTTGCTGGCGGGGTCCCCATCCAGCAGGTGTTGCAGAAACCAGCGGGCCCCCACCTGCCAGCGCAACCTGCGCCAATGGACGACGTAGGCCGCCAGCCAGAGCCGGCCGTGGTTATGGAGCCAACCGCTGCCCACCAGCTGCTGCTGAAAGCCATCGATGCAGGCCAGGCCGGTGCGGCCCTCGGCCAGGTCCAGCGGCAACTCGCTGGCATAGCTATCGGGGGGATGGCCGGTTTTGAGGGGTTCCAGCTCGGTCCAGATGGCATCACCGCGCTGCAGCCATACCCGCTGCCAAAAATCCCGCCAACCCAGCTCGCTGATCAGCTTTTCGGCCTCGTTCCAATCCCGCACCCGGACCAGCACCAGGCGTTTGAACTCCGCCAAACCGAGCACCCCATGGCGCACGTAGGGGGAAAGGCCGGTTACCGCCCCATCCAAAAAATTGCGGCTGCGGCGGTAGCGGCTGGGATCCAGGCGGGTGAGGGCCAGCTCCGCCGCCTTACGGCCGCCGCGGATCCCACTGGGCTCCCCCTCGGCGGCCGGGAACAGCTGCCGCAGCTGGTCGGCCAGGGCGGCGCGGCTGGGGAAGCCCCGGGGTAGGTCGCCGGGGGCGGGGGGGGGGAGCGGACGCACTGCTGCCATGGGCCCATGCTTACCCCGTTGAAGGAGAATCGTGGCATCTCCTCTCCCCACGATGCTTCTCGACCTGCGCGGCAAGAAGGCCCTGGTGACCGGTATCGCCAACAACCGCTCAATCGCCTGGGGGATCGCCCAACAGCTCAAGGCCGCCGGCTGCGAGCTAGCCATCACCTATCTGCCCGACGAGAAGGGGCGTTTTGAAACGAAGGTGCGGGAGCTCACCTCCCCGCTGGAACCCAGCCTATTTCTGCCCCTGGATGTGCAGAACCCAGCTCAGATTGAAGCGGTATTCAGTGAAATCCAACGCCATTGGGGCAGCCTTGATGTGCTGATCCACTGCCTCGCCTTTGCGGGCAAGGAAGAACTAATTGGTGATTACAGCGCCATCAGTGTTGGGGGCTTTGCCAGGGCCCTGGAGGTGAGTGCCTATTCCTTAGCCCCCCTCTGCCGCCATGCCAAACCACTGTTTAACCCTGGGGCCAGCGTGATCACGCTCAGCTACCTGGGCGCCGAGCGGGCGATCCCCAACTACAACGTGATGGGCGTGGCCAAGGCGGCCCTGGAGGCCTCCGTGCGTTATCTGGCGGCCGAGTTGGGCCCTGAAAAGCAAGTGCGCGTGAATGCCATCAGCGCCGGCCCGATCCGCACCCTGGCCAGCTCCGCCATCGGCGGCATCCTCGACATGATTCACAACGTGGAGGAAAAAGCCCCCTTGCGCCGCACTGTTACCCAGGAAGAGGTGGGCAGCACGGCCGCCTTCCTGGCCAGCCCCCTTGCCTCAGGTATCACCGGCCAGGTGATCTATGTGGATGGCGGCTACTGCATCACCGGGATGTGAGGTTCAGTTAACGGGGGTGGGCTGCACTGCCCCCAGCCAATCGATCTCGGCGGTGTCGAGGTCGTAGTAGCCCGATTGAATCTGCAGGCGCCCCTGGCGCAGGAGATCGGTGATCAGCACGCTGGAATCGGCCAGGTTTTGGGCTGAATGCAAAGCATTTACCCGGCAGGCTTTATCGAGGTCGTCCATGGCCCCGGCGGCCAGCAATTCCATCCGCACCTGACCCACCACCTGGGCGAGGCTGGGGCT
>Ga0114960_10003010_pt1 | contig 12964 bp, 10 predicted proteins | sample C_130625_MF_Meta_FD_92637 | JGI IMG/M metagenome (GOLD analysis project Ga0114960, IMG submission 92637) | Freshwater microbial communities from Lake Croche, Canada to study carbon cycling - C_130625_MF_MetaG | ecosystem: Environmental > Aquatic > Freshwater > Lake | place: Lake Croche, Canada... | reverse complement strand
TCCTCGTAGCCCTTTCCGAGGTCGTGGATGAGGAGCGCCAGGAGGAGCAGATGCCGCCGCCCGACATGCCTCCACAGGTCGGCCATCCACCCCTTCGAGGCGCCGTGGGCGACCGCCGCCTCCACCGCGCGGATCGAATGTTCGTCGACGGTGTATTTGTGATAGTTGTTGAATTGGAGGAGATCGCGGGCGTGGGAAAACTCGGGAATGATCCGCTCGAGGAGCCCGATGTCGTGGAGACGGCGGAGGGAGGAGCCGAGCCGCTCGGGGCGATCGAAGAGGGCGAGGAACCCCCTGCAGACGTCGACGGGGAGGGGCGAGGCGTCGGCGTCGGCGCCCCCCGCGGCCCCGACCGAGACGCGGATCGCGTCCCAGGAGTCGTCATCGACCGGCCACCCGTAGGTCTGGGAGAGTTCGAGGAGGCGGAGCACCGCCGCTAGACTCGTGGCGACCTCCCCCCGGTGGGCCGGCAGGACCGCGACCGTCGTCGGCCCGACGAGGTAGCGGTCCTCGACGCGGTGGCCGAGGAGTCCTGTCACCCAGGAGGAGCGCCGGGGCCGGCGGAGCGTCCGGGCCTTGACGGTCTCCACGACCCGGACGACTTCCCGGGTGTGCCGGAAATACTCCCGCATGAAGATCTCGACCGGGAGGAGCCCCGGAGCGGCGGCGATGCCGCGTGCCTCCGCGAGACGCTGCTGCTCCTGCCGTGTGAGATCGTCGGCCGGGCGGCCGGCAGCGAGGTGGAGATCGATCCGGACGCCATGGAGGTGGTCGGCGGCCGCGGCGAGCACCGCTGCGTCGCGGGGGGAGAGCAAGCCCGCGGTGGCGAGCGCCGCAGCGTCAGCCGTGCCGTGCGCCACATACCCGAGCCAGTGGATGAACTGGAGATCGCGGAGCCCCCCGGGCGACCGCTTCACGTTCGGCTCGAGGAGCGCCGTCGACTCGCCGTAGCGGGAGGCTTCTTGCGCACGGGCTTCGCACAGCCTGGCCACCAGGCGCTCGGGGCCGCGGCGGGCGATCCCGGCGAGATCCCGGGTGAGCCGATCGAATGGCTCGTCCGGGCCAGCTGGGCCGGCGAGGAGGCGGGCCTCGATGAGCGTGGTGTACACCGTCGCATCGGAGCGGGCCAGGCGGATCGCCTCCGCCACCGTTCGCACGCTCTGCCCAACCTCCAACCCGATATCGAACAGATCCTGGAGGAGCCTCCGGGCCACCGCGGCCACGCTCGTGTCGGCCGAGACCAACGAGGGAGAGTGGAGGAGCATCAGATCGATGTCGGAGTAGGGGGCCTGACACCTCCGACCGTATCCGCCGTGGGCCACGAGGACGAGTTGCTCGAGGGAGCCACGTTTCGCCTCGGCAGCGGCCCGCAGATCATCAATCACCGCCGTCCAGACATCGAGCACGATCCGATCGGTGAGGTCGGAGGCGATGCGGGCGATTGACCGCGGCGGCGTGCCGGCGGCCCGTTCCGCCGCCACGCGCTCCCGAAGCGCCGCCAAGCTCGCGCGTCCGCGGATGACCAGGGGACGAAAGCCGTCGGCCCCGCCGGTGTTTGACTCCCAGCGCAGTTCGCCATTTCTGGCGGGCGGGATGCTCACGGCCGACTCGGATGCCAGGGATCGTCGGCGATCCGTTCCTGGTGGTTTGCGTGGCGGGCAAGGACGAAGATGAGATCGCCGAGCCGGTTGAGGTATTCGATCGCGTTGACCGGGATCTTCGCATCCGGCATCGCCCCGAGTTGGACAACGCGCCGCTCGGCCCGCCGACAGACGGTCCGGGCGACGTGCATCGCCGCGGCCAGCGGCGTCCCGGTGGGGAGGATGAACGACGACAGCGCCGGGAGTCCGGCGTCGTGGCGGTCGATCGCCTCCTCGAGGGTCTCGACATGCGCCGCGGTGATCCGCTCGACGGCATCCCCCGGCGTGGCGAGTTGGGCCCCGAGTTCGAAGAGATCGCATTGGATCCGGCGCAGAAACTCGTCGATCGCCCCGCTTCCGGGGATGGTGCGGAGGAGCCCCAGATGACTGTTCAATTCGTCGACAGTGCCGAACGCCTCGATGCGCAAATGGTCCTTCCGCACCCGGGGACCTCCGAACAGGCCGGTTTCGCCTGCATCACCGGTCTTCGTATAGATCTTCATGGTGGACCTCCCGGGGCGCGTGGATGGATGGCAGAACGTATACTGCTACCCATGAGAAAAACCTTCAACCTCTCCAGTTCCCGCCGGCTCCTGGGCCGGGCGGCAACGCTCGCCGTCGTCGCCCCGTTGCTCTCCATCGGGTCCCCGACGACCTGGCCCATGGCAATTTGGTCACCGGCGATTTGGTCACCGGCTACCAAGGCCGCCGCGTAAGATTCCCTCCAGCCAACTTCACCGCCGCCAACCCGGGAACTAGAAGCCCGGTATCTCGCCCCTCCGGTCAAGGTCACCGAAGGCCTCTCGAAAGCTGGGGAGGGATACTTCGCCCCTGACGGCCGCCACATCTGCTACCAGGGGGTGCCGGCTGGCACTCCATTTTACCAGATCTACGTGCAATCCTTCGACGGAGCCGCGCCGCGGCCGACTCCCCCCACGCGGGTCAGCCCGGGGCGCGGGCGGACGACCTGCAGTTGGTTCTCCCCCGATGGCACGCGGCTTCTGTTCGCCTCCAGCCACCCCGATCCGGCCATCGACAAGACCGAGGCCGATGCCAAAGCCCAGGCCGAGGAGGACGCCCGCACGGGCCGCCGCCGCCGTTACCAGTGGGATTTCGACCCCTACATGGACCTCTTCACTTCCCGTCCCGATGGATCGGACCTGCAGCAACTCACCACCAGCCCCGGCTATGACGCCGAGTGTTCCTGGTCCGCCGACGGGATCCGTTTGCTGTTTGTCAGCGACCGCGACGGCGACGCCGACATTTACGTCGCCGATGGCGACGACGGGGGCAACGTCCGGCAACTGACGAACGCACCGGGCTACGATGGCGGGCCGTTCTTCTCCCCTGACGGCCACTGGATCTGCTACCGCTCCGACCGCGTCGAGAAGGACATGCTCCAGATCCACGTCATGAAAGCCGATGGCAGCGGCGACACGGCGATCACCGCCGGCAAGGGGGTCCACTGGGCTCCCTTTTGGCATCCGACGAAGCCGTGGCTGATCTGGACCGGGGCCGATCACAGCGACCCGACCCAGCGCCCCAACTACGACCTGTGGGTGGCCCGGTACGAAGCCGATCCCGCGGCAGGAACGTTCCGGACCGGTGAACCGCTGCGGATCACCGATCACCCCGGGGCCGATGTCCTGCCGGTCTTCTCCCCCGACGGAGCGCTCCTGATGTGGACGGCCGGCCGCGACGGGGAACGCTCGGCCAGCCAGCTTTGGGTATCGCGCCTCGATCTCGATGCCATCGATCGCGATCTTCCCGCGGTCGCGCCGGTGGAGGCTGTCCGATGACCGGTGTGACCCGTGCGACCGGCGACGCCCCGATCGGGCCAATCGCGATGGTGGGGGGGGGGCAGATGGCGCTGGCCCTTGCCGCGGGCTTCTGTCAGGCCGGACTTGTGTCGCCGTCGGAGATCACCGTCCACGACCCGGTCGCTGCCGCACGCGAGCGTCTCCTCGCTCGCCTACCGGGAATCCGCCTCGCGACCTCCTCGGCCGAGGCGGTGAAGGGGGCGGCCTTGGTCTTTCTGGCCGTCAAGCCGCAACAGGCCGCCGCAGCAGCCCGCGAGTGCGCCCCCGCCATCGGGGCCGGGGCGACGGTCGTCTCGATCGTGGCCGGCGTCCCGGTGGCGACGCTCTCGGCCTGGTTCGGGACGCCGCGAATCATCCGCGTCATGCCGAACACGCCCTGTCTGGTTGGGAAGGGGGTTTCGGTCCTCTGTCGGGCCCCAGAGGTGCCGGAGGAGGCCGCGCGGGCCGCCGCGGCCCTCCTGGCTGCCGTGGGGAGCGTTCACGAAGTCGACGAACACCTCCTCGATGCCGTCACGGGGCTGTCCGGCTCGGGGCCTGGATTCGTGGCCCTGCTCTGCGAAGCCCTCGCCGATGGCGGCGTGAAGGCGGGGCTGCCGCGGAGCTTGGCCCAGGCGCTCGCCGTCCAGACCGTCGCCGGTACCGCGGCCCTTATCGAGCAGACCGGCGAACACCCGGCCCAGGTCAAGGACCGCGTCGCCAGCCCGGGGGGCACGACGATCGCCGGGTTGGCGATCCTCGAGCAGCGCGCCGTGCGCGGGGCGCTCATCGATGCGGTCGTCGCGGCCGCCGATCGGGCGCGAGCCTTGGGAACACCGTCGGGCGGGTGATCCGCCACACGCCGCTCGGTCGCCCGACGCCAACCCCGGCTCTGCTGAGCACGGGAAGGCCGGGAACCGAGCCGCGCGGCGAACCGGCCCTGCCCACCATCCGCGACGAAGGCCGACGCGAGTTCAGCGTTTCTTGCCGGCGGCGGCCTTCTTCTTTGCGGCCTTCTTCGACACCTTCTTGGCTGTCTTCTTCGCAGCCTTCGGGCCAGCCTTCCCGGCGGAGGCCTTCGCAGTGGCGAAGATGTTGCTCCAGCCGTTGGCGTACTTGCTGTTGGAACCGACACGGATCACGGACATCGGGGGAGTTCCTTGCTGTGGTGCGGAGCGAATGCCGGCCGGGGAATCGTCCCTCGGGCTCGGTGCCTTCACTCCACACGCGTGTCGTAGCGATCGCCCGGCCCGCGGTCAAGGATGATCCGGACCAGAAGCCCCCTGGATCTCCAGCCACACCAGCGCCACGCCGTCGGGTAGCGGGCCGCGAACACCGCTGGTTGGCTCCCCGCCGGGGGCTGTGGCGCGGAGCAGGAGGTTGTTCCTGCGGGCAAGCACCGTCGTGACGTCGTGACGCCCGCAGACCACCCCAGGCCCGGCGACTGAAATCTCGGTCCAGACGACCGGTCGCGCGTTGAGCGTTACCGACTCCAGCACCGGTCGCGGGGCGACAATCACCAGGTCGATCCGCTCCCCGGACGGGAGATCGCCGGGGCGACCGAACGACCGCCCCCAGCCGGACGAGCCGGCCGACGGCGGCTCCCACGCCCCCTGGAGCGAAATCCGATGGGCGGGGTTGTGTGGGGAAGCGACCAAGCAATTGCCCGAGGTTGGAGACCGGTATACTGGTGGTGGTGATGTCCCGGCCGTACGGAGGCCGTCCCGACATCATGACGCCCACCCCCGCCAAAATGAAGGAGCCTTTTGCGATGGCAGGAGATGCCCTTGAGTTCACCGACGAGAACTTCCAGCGGGAAGTGCTCGATTCCGACGTGCCGGTCCTGGTCGATTTCTGGGCGCCGTGGTGCGGCCCCTGCCGGCTGATCGGCCCGACAATCGAGGAGCTCGCCAAAGAGAACGTGGGGACGTTCAAGGTCGGCAAGGTAAACGTCGACGAAAACGGCGAGACGGCCATGGCCTACAACGTCTCGAGCATCCCCGCCCTGATGATCTTCAAGGGGGGGAAACTCGTGCAGCAGTTCATGGGGGTGCAGCAGAAGCCGCGCCTCCAACAGGCGCTCGACGAGGCGAAGGCCTGACCGTCGGCCGGCCAATTCCGCAGGCAGCCGGCTGGGTGGCGCGCTCCACCCAGCCGGCCCGCCGCGAACCCCCTCCGGCTGCTGGCCGGAGGGTTTTTTGAGCAGGATCGGCGACCGGTCCGCCGTCGTCAGTGGCAGGCGGTTTCCATCTCGCCGGTGGCGAACGCCCCGGTCTCGACCGCCGCGCCGAAGGGGATGCCCAGAGCGATCGGGAGCGCGTCGTCGACCGGCCGAGATGACTCGCCGCGCCCCGTCGCCCGGCCGGGAGGAAGGAGCCCGATCCGTTCGAGTTGGCCATCGGCTACGAATCCGGCCAGATGCCGGTTGAAGCCCGGTTGGCGGAGCTTCTCGACTGCCTTGGCTTCGATCTGCCGGACGCGCTCCCGGGTGACGCTGAAGATTGTCCCCACCTCCTCGAGCGTGTAGGCGTAGCCGTCGGCGAGGCCGAAGCGGAGGCGGATGATCTCACGCTCCCGGTAGGAGAGGCCGTCAAGGGCCGTGCGGATCGAGTCTTTGAGCGACTGCTGATGAAGGCCGCGGAGCGGATCCTCCTCCCGCTGGTCCTTGAGGAAGTCACCATAGCCGGCCTCGTCGCCGTCGCCGACCGGCTGATCGAGCGAGAGCGGCTGGCGCGACATCCGCCATACGCAGGTGGCCTCCTCGACCGACATGCCGGACTGTTCGGCGAGCTCGGCCACCGTCGCCTCCCGGCCGTGCTGCTGACGGTGCTCACGGGCGATGTTCCGCAGCTTCGTCATCGTGTCGATCATGTGGACAGGGACGCGGATCGTCCGGCTCTGGTCGGCGATGGCACGGGTGATCGCCTGGCGGATCCACCAGGTGGCATAGGTGGAGAACTTGAACCCGCGGGCATGCTCGAACTTGTCGACCGCCCGCATCAGCCCCGAATTGCCCTCCTGGATGAGATCGAGGAACGACATTCCGCGGTTGCGGTACCGTTTCGCGATCGACACCACGAGGCGGAGGTTGCCGGCGGCGAGGTCACGTTTCGCAGCGTCGTACTTCTGCTGGAGATCATCGAGGAGGATCAGCCGCTTCCGCAGCGTCACGCGACTCTCGCGCGACGCGAGGAGGAGGCCACGGCACTGCCGCTGGAGGTCAGCGCGGACCTGCGGATCGCGCCCCATTGGGCCGGTCATCTCGACGGTCGCCTCGTCGATCCGCCGGCCGGCAGCCCGCAGCTCGCGGAGCAGGGGCGTGAGTTTTTGAATGCGGAGATTCATCTCCTCGACGAGGCGCACCGCCTTGCCGCGGAGACGGACGAGCCGGCGCCATGCCGCGCGGCGGATTTCCATCGGCGTCCGCTTCGACATCGCCACCCGGAAGAGCTTCCTCTTCTCCTCCTCGATCCGCCGCAGCGTGACGAGGTTGGGGCCGAGCCGGCGCAGGGCCCGCTTCTTCTCCTGCGTGTTGGTCACCGAGACCTCGATCGTCCGATCGAGCCGCACCCGCCCGGCCTGGATCTTCTCGAGCAGTTGGATCGCGCCGGCGAGCACGAGGTCGTTGCCCAGCATGGTGTCGCGGAACTTGCGCCGCCACCACTCGATCCGCTGGGCGGAGGAGACCTCGGTGGCCCGGGTAAGGAGTGGAATGCCACCCATCTGGAGGAGATAGAGGCGGACGGGATCGTCGATGGCACCGATTTTCCGGGCGGCGGCAGGTTTCACGGCCGGGCGACGGGGGGAAGCGGCGGGCAGGTTGGGGGAACGGCGCATCGGAGTCCTCTCGGGCAAGGTGCACGGGTCGGGCAAGCTCTTCCTTGAATGCCGTGCATCCGGGGTGCCGGATGGCCAGCGGGATCTCGGACTTCCCTCCTTTCCCGGAGAAAAAGCCTTTTTGTCCCGATCCGGCCGCGGCGATCCCCCCCCGGTCGTGTCGCCACCGGGCGACGCGCGTCGCCGCCGGGTCGACCGGATGCGACGCGGGGGGGCGAATGTGTCAAGAAAGCCGCGGCGGGGGAACGAAACAGACCGAGGAGGGAACGAGGGGCGGGGGCTATACTCCAATCCCGCTTCATGTCCGTGGTGCGATGCCCCGGACGGCCGCCGGCCTGGCCCCCTCCACGGGCCCGAGCGACTGGTGACGCATGCTGCTGGTCCCCCTAATCATCCTCGCCCTCCTGTTTCTCGTCGGGGCTATTGCCCTCGGGATCGGCCACAAAGGCTGGAACTGGGGGACGATCGTCGCCGCCTGGCTGATCCTGCTAACGTCGGTAGGGGCGTTCTTCCTCGTCGGTATGCTCGGCCAGCGCGAGCGCCAGTGGCGGAAGGTCGTCGCCTCCTACGAGGCCGCGATCGCCCGCGAGCGGGAGGCCCTCGTGCCGGCCGGCGGCAAGCTCCGACCCGATCCGGCCTCCAAGCCCATCGCGACGCTCGAGAACGAGCGTGACCGGTGGGCGCGCGTCCGTGACACGATCAACACCTGGCGCGGTCGCCACTGGGAAAACGCAGACTTCGTGCCACCGGCCGAGGGGCGCCCCGGCACGATCACGATCACCGGCCTGGAAAGCACCACGATCAATCCCGGTGCGGAGCTCTACGTCTTCGACACCACGCCGATCGAGCAGGGGGGGCGGTTCCTCGGTGCCTACCGCGTCGACGCCGTCGACAAGAACGTCTTCAAGGTGTCGAACATCTCGGTCCCCGATGCCGCCGATCTCAAGGCCCTCGCCCAACCGCGTGACGGGCAGGTGGCGGTGTACGAGGATCTCCCAATCGACCGCTCGATCGCCTTCTACCGCACCGCCGTGCCCGCCCCGCCGGGGGGCGACGCCGCTGGCGATGCCGCAGCGGCCTCCACCGAGCAGCTCGATGGGTCGGCCGGCCCGCGGAAGAGCGACCCGGAGGCGATGCTCCGCCATCTCGAGGGGAAGCTCGAGGAACTGCGGCTCCACGACACCGTGATCGCAGGCGCCGAGGCGGGGGCTACCGCCGCGCCGACCGACGGGGAGGACGCGGCGGCTGCCGATGGAGAAATCGCTCCGGGGGCGACACGTCCGGTCGCCGACCCGATGGCCTCTCGAGCGCCCCCCCTCGGGGTCCGGTGGGCCCGCGTCGTGTTCAACAAAGCGTTCGACTACACCTGGCCCGACGGGACGACCTCGGCCTTCCGGGCAGGGGAGGTGCTCCCCTCGATCCCTGCCGATCAGGTCGCGGTGCTCCGCGAGCGCGGTGCCGACTTTACGTCGACCTGGTCGATCCCGCCCGGGCTCTACTGGGCCAATGTTGAGTTCAAGCAGCCCCATTCGTTTCAGCGGCCACAGGGCGAACCCCTCGAGTTCGAGCCGGGGCGGACGGTCCAATTCGATCTCGAGACCGCCAAGGGGCTCGAGGCGGAGGGGGTCGCCACGATCACCTCGGTGGTCTTTCGGCGGCCGCTCGCCGACGGCAATGTCGCCCTCCGCGGCGCGGGGCAATTGCAATCCAACGGCAAGGCGTTGCCGTTCGAGGTCGTCGGGCTGGTGGTGATGCGACGGATCCTCGAGGATGACAAGCGTTCGATCGACTCCTCGATCGGGCTCCTCAACGGGGCCAAGGCGAGCACGGATGAGGAGATCGCCCTGCGCAAAACCGAACAGGCCGAGCTTGACGACGATATCGACCACTGGAACCGCGATGTCGATGCCGCCGAGCGGACCGCCGCGGCGTTCGAAGCGCGGCTCTCCACCGTCCGCCGGGAACTGGTAACCGCGGAGAAGGCGATCGGTGCGCTCGGGCGTGACCTGACCGCCACGACCGAGTCACTGACCCGGGCGATCGACCAGTCGGCCCCGGCCCCGTCGCGGCCGCCCGTGCCGACCAACATCGACCGCTGACCCGAGCGGGCGGCGCCCGGCTGCCGTCCGCGTTGCCGGGCATCGGGGGCACGAATCTTGGGCCCTCGTGCTCCCTTATGCCCCCTCTATAGCGGGGCGTTTTGTGGCCCGCCCTCCGCAGCCAAGCCCGGCGTGCGGTACACTCGTTTTTCCGCTTGATTCCCCCTTCCCTGCGAGCCCCGATCACCATGGCCCGTTCCGCAGCCCGGCCCGCCTCCTCCCAAGCCGATGCGGCCCACGCCGCGACCACGGCCCATCTCCGCAAGGCGGTCCATCACCACAAGGCGACGAGCCGGCGGGGGATGCTCGAGCGGATGTTCACCCTCTGGTTCAAGGGCTTCGTCTACAACCAGATCTGGGAGGATCCGCGCGTCGACGCCGAGGCCCTCCGCATGGGGCCGGGATCGCGGATCATGACGATCTCCAGCGGCGGCTGCAACGTCCTCAACTACCTCATCCACAGGCCGGAGCGGATCGTCGCGGTCGACCTCAACGCGAATCACATGGCGGTGACGCGGCTGAAGCTCGCCGCCCTCGAGCACCTCCCCGACTACGACGCTTTCTACAAGTTCTTCGGCTACGGCAAGCACCCGGAAAACGTCACCAACTACCAGCGCTACCTGCGGAATCACCTCGACCCGATGACCCGGTCGTTCTGGGAGACGAGCGACTGGCCCGGGCGGGCGGTGGGGCCGAAGCGGATCAGTTATTTCCGCCGCGGCTACTACGAACAGTCGAAGCTCGGCCAATTTTTCCGGGTCGTCCACGGGCTCGCCAAGACCCTCGGCCGCGACCCGGCGAAGCTCCTCACCGCCAAGAGCGTCGCGGAGCAGGAAAAAATCTTCGACGGGCTCTTCGATCCGTTGTTCCAGAATCGGATCGTCCGCTGGTTCGGCCGCCAGCCAGTGGCGGTGTACAGCCTCGGGATCCCTCCGAGCCAGCACGCTGCCATGCTCGCGGAGCAGGAGAACAACGGTTCGAAGCTGTTCGACATGTACCGCGACCGTGTCCGCCGTCTCGCCTGCGGATTCCCACTCGACGACAACTATTTCGCTTGGCAGGCCTTCGGCAGGCGGTACGACCACGACGCGCGCAAGGCCCTCCCCGACTACCTCAAGCCGGAGAACTACGAGACGATCAAGTCGATGGTCGGCCGCGTCGAGACCCACGTCGCCTCGCTCGCCGACCACCTCCGGACGGAGAAGCAAGGCGCGCTCAACAGCTTCATCTTCCTCGACAGCCAGGACTGGATGCCGCCGCCGGTGATCGAGGAGCTGTGGGATCACGTCGCCAAGGTCGGTGCCCCTGGCACCAGAGTGATCTTCAGGACCGCCGGGGAAAAGTCACCGGTGGAAACGGCCCTCGAGCCCGCCACGCGGGCGAAGTTTGTCTCCGAGCAGGAAGAGGCCCACCGGCTCCATCTCCAAGACCGGTCGGCGATCTACGGGATGTTCCATCTCTATCGCTTTGCCGACGCCGCCGAGGACGGAAAACCGGGGGTGGCATGAGCCGGGCGGGTCGTGACGGCTCCCGTCCCGATCCGCCGCCTGGGGGCTGGCCGAAGTCGTCGTCCAACAATCCCGGCCCGTGGATCGCGGCGCAGGCCCTGGCCATGGACCGCAAGTATCGCTACGGCCGCCATCTCTACGACGTCACCCGGCGCTACACGCTCCTCGGATGTGACAAACTCCTCGACCGGGTGATCACTGGTCCGTCGACCGCCACCCTCGAGGTCGGTTGCGGCACCGCCCGCAACCTGCTCCGACTTGCGGCGCGGCGCGAGCCGGGCCAGCTCTACGGGCTCGACGCCTCTCACGCGATGCTGACCACGGCCGAGCGGAGCATCCGGCGCGCGGCCGGCCGCGAACCAGGGCAAGCCGGGGTCGTCCTCCGTCAGGGGCTGGCCGAGGACCTCGATGCCCGGCGGATGTTCGGACGCGAGGAACGATTCGACACCATCTTCTTTTCCTACTGCCTGTCGATGGTGCCCGCCTGGCAGCAGGCCCTCCGGGCCGCGATGGCCAACCTCAGCCCCGGGGGCGTGATCCTCATCGTCGACCACTGGGATCGGCGCGATCTGCCGACGACGTTCGCCGCCGGCCTCAGGGCTTGGTTCTTCGGGCGTCAGGCCGCCGAATGGCCGGAGGTCCACCAGGCTCTCGTCGAGCTCGGTCGGTCGGGCAGGGCCGATGTCCGGATCGAATCGGTTGCCCGCCGGTACGCGTACCTGGCCACCGTACGAACCGGTCCGTAGTGCCCACCGCCGGGGCCGCCTCCGCGACGACGGGCACCGCCGTCAGGGGAGAAGGAAGACCAAGCCGGTGACTGTGGCCGCCTGAACGGCGAATCCACGTGGGCTGTAAGGCACCCCCGGGACGGTCCAGGGAGCGCAGCTGCCGGGGCGGTAGTAGCCGAGCGGATAAACGCATTCCCACGGTGCCTGCATCCCGGCCTTGTAGGGGAGGATCGGCAGGGTCACGAAGAAGTGCGCTCCGGCGATGAACGGATCGAGAAACATGCCACGGGAGTGGCCGTAGCGCTCCAGTTCCCAATCCTCGAAGTAGAGCGGCTTGTGGCAGTAGCCGGCCGCCTTCCAGGTCATCGTGGTCGAGGCGAAGCGGCGCTGTTGGAAGGTTTCGCCCTCGAGACGGCACTCGCATGGGTAGTCGTTGCCGGGCGTGCCGCCGACGCGGATGTCGAGATCGATCGAGGCGATGTCGTCGTCACGGAGGAACTGGAGGGCATCGCTGCAGGCCTTCGACGCCTCGCCGCAGGGATCCTTCCGGGCAGCATCCCGCCGCGCCGTCCCAGCATCGCGGGAACGGAGACGGCTGCCGGCCTGCCCCCGGTCGCGGTCGCGGAGGGGATTGGGAGCAGCCGGTTCGTCGGCCAGCGCGATCACCGGTACCTCGGAAAGGTCGATCGACGGTTCGATCACCGCGTCGGTCTCCGTAGACCCGGCGGAGACGAGGATGATCCCGCGGTCGTTTTCGCCTCCTTCCAGGCTCGTACCGGCGGCGAGGACGATCTCGGCCGCCGGTGCATCGGCGGCTGAGCTCGACGCCCCGGAGACGAGGAGGATCCCGGCCATGAGGAGCTCCGCAGGGGCCTCGATTTCCGGCCGCTCGGGGAACACCACGAGTTCGGATTCCTCGGCAGGCTGTGGAGCCGAGGACGAGGCAGAGGGTGGGGCGGGGGCGGACGGCCCGGTGCCGCGTCCGGCCAGGAGCAGCCCGGTGCCGGCCACGAGGGCGGCACAGAGACCGCCGACGGCAAGCCGTCCGGGGCGCCGCTCACTCCTGCTTTGATTGAGCGCTGTAATTTGGGGCTTCTTGGGTGATGACGATGTCATGTGGATGACTTTCCCGCACGGCGGCCGCCGACACCTGAATGAACTGGGCATCGCGCCGCAGTTCATCGATCGTCCGCGTGCCGCAATAGCCCATCCCGGCCCGCAGGCCGCCGACGAGCTGATAGAGGAACACGCTCAAGGGTCCCTTGAAGGGCACGCGCCCCTCGACCCCTTCCGGAACCAACTTGTCACCGTCGCGCCCGCTCGACCGCTGCCGGTAGCGTTCACTCGACCCTTGGA
>Ga0114960_10003008_pt1 | contig 12972 bp, 9 predicted proteins | sample C_130625_MF_Meta_FD_92637 | JGI IMG/M metagenome (GOLD analysis project Ga0114960, IMG submission 92637) | Freshwater microbial communities from Lake Croche, Canada to study carbon cycling - C_130625_MF_MetaG | ecosystem: Environmental > Aquatic > Freshwater > Lake | place: Lake Croche, Canada... | reverse complement strand
TGGTTTTACTGGAACAGGAACTGGCTTTGGTTTTACTGCAGCTTCCTTAATGGTCAAGCGCTGACCCACATATATATTGGCTGTTTTCAGTCCATTCCATTCCATTAATTGTTCAACAGTTACGGCATATTTAAGTGCTATATTCTTGATGTTATCCCCTGATTTAACTTTATAATATTGATAATTTACATTGACGGTATCCACAATATTTATCTGTGTAGTATCTACAATTTTGGAAGTGTCGACTACTACTGGAATTGGTGTTGATACAGTATTATACCATTGATTTTCAACATAATATAAAGAATCCTCTATACTCACCAATAAATTAATTTTTTCAAATGGTCCTGTCAAACAGCGACCTTTAACAGATTTTGGAATAAAGGCAGTTTTATAAATGGGATTCAATTCTTTTATTTCAGCGAGGTCCCAAGCAGCCATATTGGAAATGGTACTCATGTGAGCACCTTGCTTCAGGCACATGGTATCCAATTGAGCATTATGTATTTTAGCTTCCATTGGAATAATATTATGTTCGGCGTGATAAGTCAATAAATAGGCCGCCGCAATAAAATTAGGGACATACCCTTGTGTTTCAGTTGGAAGATAAGGTCTTACTTCCCAATAGGTGGTTTTATTTCCTGAGCGTTTTATGGCGTGATTAACGTTTCCTGGTCCAGCATTATACGCTGCAAGTGCGAGATTCCAATCACCATAGATTCCGTATAATTGTTTTAGATATCTACAAGCGGCATCCGTTGCTTTATCTGGATCCATACGTTCATCGATGTATGAATTTTCTTCAAGACCAAAGTAAAGTCCAGTTTTATACATAAACTGCCATAGACCAAGGGCTCCAGCTTTCGACTTAACTTGCGGACGAAGTCCACTTTCAATAACAGATAAAAAACGCAATTCGATTGGAAGGCCGTATTCCGCCAGTTTGTCTTTGAACATATCAAAATACAGAGGAGAACGACCAAGAACGACACGAGCAAAACCTCGGCGTTGGGTGGCAAAAAATTTGATTGTCGCTAAAGTTGATGGATTACAATCCATATGAAACGGACTGTTTTGGGACATCTCTGCTAAGCGTTGACAATAGATTTCATCGCTAAATATAGGTGTTTCATTGGCCTCATAATTAAGCGCATTTATGATGGAATCATATTTATTTGAGTTCACATAATCGCTATAAAAAAGTCTTAAACTTTGCTCGACAGTATTAAAAAATGGATCTGGATTTAGCGAATCTGAAGGGCGTGTTAAATGATTAGGCTTTTGAGAATAGACAAAAGAAGTGAGCAATAAGAGTACAACACAAAAAGTCCAATTTTTCATTTAAGTGTATTAAAAACATTGAAAAAATCAAACAATTTATTTTCGCAAAAACGATCTGCCATTACTTGAACACCGTAGGGCATGCCATTTTGGTGTGTATCAAAGGGAATACTTAATGCAGGATTTCCGGTAATATTGGCATGAACTGTAAATATATCTTGCAAATACATCTGAATAGAATCTGTTACAGCTCCAATTTCAAAAGCAGTTGTTGGTGTGGTAGGCAATAAGATTACATCAACCTCTTTGAACATTTGATCCGTTGCATTTTTCATAACCCTGCGCACACGTTGTGCTTGGGTGTAATATGCGTCGTAATGCTCATTCGACAGCACAAATGTCCCGGTCATAATCCTTCTTTTCACTTCAGGACCAAAGCCTTCCGTTCGAGAAAGAACATAAGTTTCTTCAACTCCTTGAGCGTTTGGACTTCTATATCCATAATGAACACCATCAAACCGGGAGAGATTAGAGGAGGCTTCTGCAGTTGTAAGCACATAATAGGTAGGAACCATATAATCTAAATAGGGAAAACTAAGCGGAACTATTTCTACTCCATTTTTCGCTAAATGCTCTATCAGTTCATTAATCTTTCCTTTTATTTCAATATCTAAACCGGGATGATTTAAACATTCTTGAAGTACTCCAACCTTAATTTTTGATGTATTTTGGTCAGACTTGGTATACACAGCAGCAGAGGTTGTTTCATCAAATGGGTCTACACCAGACATCAATTCAAAAAGAATTTCAGTGTCTTCCATTGAATTGGTGAAGGTTCCGATTTGATCAAATGAAGAGGCATAAGCGATCAGGCCATAGCGACTTATTCTACCATAAGTGGGTTTAAGTCCGAAAGTGCCTGTCCACGAAGCGGGCTGTCTAATCGAACCCCCTGTGTCACTTCCTAACGCGACAGTGCATAGTCCGGCAGATACTGCAACTGCTGATCCTCCGGATGAACCGCCAGGAACATATTTTATATTGTGATTGTTTTTTACTGGACCAAAGGCAGAAGTCTCATTAGAACTTCCCATGGCAAATTCATCGCAATTCAGGCGACCAATAACCAGAGCATCTTGATCTAATAAACGCTGAAGGGCAGTTGCTGTATAAAGAGATTCGAATCCCTCTAATATTTTAGAAGACGCTGATACGCGGTGATTTTTATAACAGATATTGTCTTTAAGTCCTATTACAACTCCTGCTAGACTTCCGGCAGTGCCATCTTTTACTTTTTGATCTATGCGCAATGCTTCAGAGCGAGCAGAAGTAGAAAAAACCTCTAAAAAAGCATTTAGCTCTTTTCTATCATCAATTTCCTTAAGAAAATGCTCCACTATTGACAATACTGATTTTCCAGAATGGAGTGCCTTTCTGGTAGCTGCAATAGAACTGTACATTAAGATTATTTATCTTCTTTGGTGATCTCGGTGGAACTGGTATCCTCACCTTTAGAAGCATCTTTAAACTCTTTTACTCCTTGACCAAGGCCTTTCATTAACTCTGGTATTTTCTTTCCGCCAAAAAACAGAACTACAATTACAAGTGCGATGACCATTACTTGACCTGGACCTACTACTCCTAGAATATACATAATGTGTTGGTTTTATTTTTGTAAAGTTACTTATTTTTAAAAAAAGAGGCGTTAAAATCTGTTAACAATTATAATTTTCTAGCTACTTCCATTTCCTCGTATGCTTCAATAATATCTCCAATTTGAATAGCATCAAACTTATCTACATTAAGACCACATTCATAGTTATTTTTAACTTCTTTTACATCATCCTTAAATCGCTTTAAAGACCCAAGAACACCAGAATGGACAACAATTCCATCTCGAATTACACGAACCTTTGAAGTGCGTTTAATGGTTCCATCAAGAACATAACAACCTGCGATGGTTCCCACTTTGGTAATATCAAAAGTTTCACGAATTTCAGCTGAACCAAGAATTTTCTCTTCAATATCTGGAGAAAGCATTCCTTCCATTGCTGCTTTAATTTCCTCAATAGCTTTATAGATAATAGAGTACAAACGAATATCAATTTGTTCCGTTTCTGCTAATTTTCTAGCTCCGATTGAAGGTCTAACTTGGAATCCTATAATGATTGCATCAGAAGCAGAGGCAAGATTAACATCCGCTTCAGAGATTGCTCCAACACCTTTATGAATAATATTTACTTGAATTTCTTCTGTTGACAAGCTCAACAAGGCATCTGACAAGGCTTCAATTGATCCATCAACATCACCTTTAACGATAATATTAAGTTCCTTAAAGTCACCAATAGCCAAACGTCTTCCAATTTCATCCAATGTGATGTGCTTAGTAGTACGCAAACCTTGTTCACGGAACAATTGCTCTCTTTTTGTGGCAATAGATTTTGCTTCTTTTTCATCGGCAAGAACATTGAACTTATCTCCCGCACTTGGTGCGCCATTAATTCCTAGAATAGAAACTGGTTGTGACGGACCTGCTTGAAGTATATTTTTTCCATGTTCATCTTGCATGGCACGAACACGACCATAATGTCTACCCACAAGGATGACATCACCAATGCGCATGGTTCCTGCTTGCACTAACATATTAGTAACAAAACCTTTTCCTTTATCCAAAGAAGATTCAATTACGGTACCGATAGCATTTTTAACTGGATTTGCTTTTAAGTCAAGAATATCTGCCTCTAGAATTACTTTATCCAACAATTCTTCGATATTCAAATTTTGGCGAGCCGAAATTTCTTGACACTGATATTTACCGCCCCAATCTTCCACAAGGATATTCATTTGGGAAAGTTGTTCTTTAATTTTATCAGGATTTGCTCCAGCCTTATCTATTTTATTGATGGCAAAAATCATAGGAACATTAGCAGCTTGAGCATGGGAAATCGCTTCTTTAGTTTGCGGCATGACGTCATCATCTGCTGCAACCAAGATAATAGCTACATCTGTAATTTGAGCACCTCTAGCACGCATTGCTGTAAAAGCTTCGTGACCAGGAGTATCGAGAAAAGTAAGTTTTTTGTCTTCCTTAAGAATTACGGAATAGGCCCCAATATGTTGGGTTATTCCACCTGCTTCACCATCTGTTACATTAGCATTTCTAATTCTATCCAACAAAGATGTTTTACCATGATCGACATGTCCCATCACCGTAATAATTGGAGGTCTTGCCACTAAATCTTCTGGTTTATCTTCAACAACAGTAATAGATTCCTGAACTTCAGCACTAACAAACTCTGTTTCAAAACCAAATTCTTCTGCTACAATTTGAATCGTTTCAGCATCCAGACGTTGATTGATAGATGCAAAAATACCCAGCGACATACAGACGGAGATCACCTGAGTAGGCTGAACACTCATCATACTTGCAAGTTCAGAAACAGAAACAAATTCCGTTAATTTTAAGATTTTTTCATCTGCTTCAGCGAGCGCCATTTCTTCTTGGCGTTTTTGAGCAAAGGAATCTCTCTTAATCTTTCTGTTTTTAGAGGACTTAGATTTTCCTCCTTTATTTGACAAACGCGCTAGCGTGTCTTTAATTTCTTTTTGAATATCTTGTTCAGAAATCTCCTTTTTTTCTACTTTTCCACCTTTTGCAGATGGGGAAGCACTGCTTGTTGTATTAGCTGGTCTGTTTGCTGAAGGAGCAGGAGCTGCAGGAGCTTCTTTCTTAATTCTTTTACGTTTACGTTTATTCGCTTCACTTTCTGCCGCGCTAATTTTTGGCTTTTCAACAGGAAGTTCAATTCGACCTAGGACAGTTGGACCAGTAAGTACTTTTCTTTCAAACCTAATGGTTTCTATTACAGCAGGTGCAACGGGCTCGGGTACAATTTTTTCAACAGGCGCGACTGGTTTCTCTTCAACCTTTTTAGTTTCAGGTATGATTTTTGGTTCAGGCGCAACCACTTTCTTTTTATCGGGTCTTGTACGTTGATTGATGGCGTCTAGGTCGATTTTTCCAACGACCTGAACATGCATTTCATTACTATTAGATTCAATTTCAGGGGCAACTACTTCAGCTACAGGCGGGATTTCTACCTCAGGTTTTGGTTCAGGAGCAACAGGCGTTGGATCAACCGCTGGTGATGGTTTAGGAGCTGTAAATAATTTTCTCTTAATTTCATCTAGATTAATATCTGCTTCATCCTCTTCGTCAAGTGCTGGAATCGGTTCAGATTTTTCAACTTCTCGAACATCTTTCAGTGAAAGAGACTCGCGTTTTTCACGCACAGAAGCACCTTTCGACTGTTCTTTCATGCTCTGGTCGGCAGCAAATTCTGTACACAGCAAATCAAAGTGCTGAGGCTCTAATTTGGTATTAGGATTCGAGTCGATTTTTACACCTTTTGACTCGAGAAATTCTACCAAAGTAGGTAAGCCTACATTAAGTTCACTTGCTGCTTTTCCTAATCTTATTGGTTTTCCAGCCATAAAATTGTTTCCTTACTAAAAATTATATTCTTACTTATTCAAATTCCGCTTTCAAGATGCGAAATACCTCTTCAATTGTTTCTTTTTCCAAATCTGTTCGCTGCACAAGGTCCTCAATACTAATTTCAAGCACTGATTTTGCTGTATCGCAACCAATAGTTTTCAACTCATCGATAATCCAACTTTCGATTTCATCAGCAAATTCTTCTAAATCCACATCTTCGATATCCACTTCACCATCACGATAAACATCAATTTCGTAGCCACAAAGCTTACCTGCTAATTTAATATTATTACCACCTTTTCCAATAGCCAATGAGACTTGGTCGGGTTTTAAGAAAACCTTCACCCTTTTGTCATCCTCATTTATTTCTAAGGAAGTGATTTTGGCAGGAGACAAAGCGCGTTGAATCAACAATTGATTATTCGTAGTATAATTGATTACATCAATATTTTCATTTCTCAATTCACGAACAATACCATGAATTCTTGAACCTTTCATTCCAACACATGCTCCAACTGGATCAACTCTATCATCATAAGATTCTACAGCAACTTTAGCTCTTTCACCTGGTTCACGAACAATTTTCTTAATAGTAATTAATCCATCAAACACCTCAGGAACTTCTAATTCGAATAAACGCTCCAAGAATTCAGGGGCGGTACGAGAAAGAATAATAACGGGTGTACTGTTACGCATATCTACTTTAGAAACAACAGCGCGAACTGTTTCTCCTTTTTTGAAGAAATCAGAAGGAATTTGTTCAGACTTCGGAAGGATTAATTCATTTTGATCATCATCAAGAACCAAAATTTCTTTTTTCCAAACTTGGTACACTTCACCTGTAACAATTTCTCCAACTCTTTCTTTATAAACTTTATAAAGTTGATCTTTCTCAAGTTCTAAAATTCTTGAGATTAGGTTTTGTCTTAAGGAAAGGATATTTCTTCGACCAAAATCAGCGAACTTAAATTCTTCTGTTACCTCTTCACCAATTTCAAAATCGGGTTCAATTTTAATAGCGTCGGAATAAGCCATTTCAGTATTAGGATCCTCTACTTCACCATCATCAACAATTTCCTTATTCAAGAAAATCTGAACATCCCCTTTATCAATGTTTACGATGATATCAATGTGCTCATCGGTATTGAATTTTTTCTTAAACATGGCACGGAAGACATCTTCCAAGACATGTTGCATGGTTTGCTTATCAATGTTTTTTAAGTCCTTAAATTCCAAAAAGGAATCAACTAATTCAACACTATTCATAATTTATCATTTAAAAGATACAACAATTCTAGTTTCTTTCACATCATCGAATAGAAGTTCACTAACTTCCTCGACGAGTTCCTTTTTCTTTTTATTCTCAACCGGTTTCAAAACTTTATCCATAATCACAACGCCAGTGTCGCTTACTTTTATAATTTCTCCTTCCAATTTTTGACCATCCTTTAAAATCACTTCTATTCGACGGCCAACATTTTTTATATATTGATTGATATGTCTAAGTGGTTTATCAAGACCAGCAGAGGACACATGTAATTCAAAATCTTGTTCTTCTCTATCTAAATTGTGTTCGACATTTCTAGAAACTGAAACACAATCATCTACGGTTACTCCACCTTGAAGTTTGTCTAATTCTATATGAATTGCATTACTAGCTGAAATTGTCAATTCGACAATATACAAGCCATTATTGAGCTCTTTCATGCGCTCATCAATCAATTCGATAATAATATCTTTACTAATCATAGGTAAAAAAAGAGGGGACTTTCGTCCCCTCGTTCTGTTTCAAAATGTTTTACAAAGTTACACTTATATTTTTGTTCTCCAAACGAATTAAAATAAAATTGATAGTACCTTTACCCCATGTTAATAGAAATCGAAGATAAAATTATTTCCTCCGAAGTATTTGAACGCAAATTTGTTTGTGATCTTGCTGCCTGTAAAGGTGCTTGTTGTGTTGAAGGTGACGCAGGAGCACCACTAACCATGGAAGAAGTAGGCGACATTAAAAATAATTTAGAAAAAATCAAACCCTACATGAGAAGTGAGGGTATTGCTCATATTGAAGCGAACGATATTTACTACCTCTTTGATGTAGACGAACCTGTAACCTCATTAGTCAACAATGCGGAATGTGTATTTGTACATTTCGATGAGAAAAATATTGCAAAGTGCGCCATTGAGACCGCGCACCTGGCTGGGGATATTGAAAATGTAAAGCCATTGTCATGTCATCTTTATCCAATCAGGGTGAAGAAATACAAGCACTTCACCGTCTTAAATTTTGATGAATGGAAAATTTGTGCTGCTGCATGCGTCTGTGGTGAAAAACTTAATGTTCCTGTATATCGTTTTTTAAAGGCGCCATTAATTAGAGCTTTCGGAACAGCCTTTTATACCGAAATGGAGAAAATTGAGATTGAACTTAATAACATTGAAAAGTAGACTCACTTTATAAATTTATAGCAGCTATTAAGCAAAAAAAAAGCCCTAGTAAAATAGGGCTTTTTTTTTAGTGTCTTTTAATTAATGTTCTTCTTCGCCATCCGCTAAAGGAACGTTTTGAGGAATAAAATCAACATCTGATCCCGGCTTAGAATAATCATAAGGCCAACGATGAACCACTGGTAGAGCTCCAGGCCAGTTTCCATGTAAATGTTCCACTGGAGCAGTCCACTCTAAGGTAGTAGAGTTCCAAGGATTTTGAGGAGCCTTAGGGCCTCTATAAATACTATAGAAGAAATTGAATAAGAAAACTACTTGACCAAGTGCAGCAATAATAGCAAAAACGGTAATGATGACATTCAAGTCCATGATCATGTTATAAGAATTCTCATTGAATTCCATGTAGGAAGAATAGTCATAATATCTTCTAGGTGCTCCCGCTAGACCAACAAAGTGCATTGGGAAAAATACCCCATAAGCTCCAACTATAGTAATCCAGAAATGAACCCATCCTAAACGCATATTCATCATACGACCATACATTTTAGGGAACCAGTGATATACACCCGCAAACATTCCGAATACTGCTGACATACCCATTACAATATGGAAATGTGCTACAACAAAATAAGTATCATGTATTGCAATATCTAAAGCTGAATCCGCTAAGATAATACCTGTAACACCACCCGTAATAAATGTGGAAACTAGACCGATAGCGAATAACATCGCAGGCGTAAAGATTAAAGATCCTTTCCATAGCGTTGTTAAGTAATTAAATACTTTAACCGCTGAAGGAATTGCAATTAATAAGGTTGTAAATACAAAGACAGACCCCAAGAATGGATTCATCCCTGTGACGAACATATGATGACCCCAAACAATAAAGGATAAGAATCCAATAGCTAAAATAGATCCAATCATCGCTTTATAACCAAAAATAGGTTTACGCGCATTGGTTGCAATAATTTCAGAGGAAAGGCCTAATGCTGGTAACAACACGATATACACTTCAGGGTGTCCTAAGAACCAAAATAGGTGTTGAAACAATATAGGCGAACCACCGTGATTGGCTAGCATTTCACCACCAACTATAATATCTGAAAGATAAAAACTTGTACCCGCCAATCTATCCATGATCAACAATAAAGCTGCTGACAACAAAACTGGAAAAGAAAGTACTCCTAGAATTGCTGTAACAAAGAAAGTCCAAATAGTCAATGGCATTCTTGTCATCGTCATTCCTTGGGTTCTCAAATTCAAAACAGTTACGATATAATTCAAACTTCCAATTAAAGAACCTGCAATAAAGATTGCCATGGAGAACAACCACAATGTCATTCCCAAGCCAGATCCAGAGATTGCTTGAGGAAGCGCAGACAATGGAGGATAAATGGTCCAACCGGCCATTGCGGGTCCTGTAGAAATAAATAGAGAACTTAACATTAGGAGAGAAGAAGCCAAAAAGAACCAATACGACAACATATTCAAAAATCCTGAAGCCATGTCGCGTGCTCCCAATTGAAGTGGAATTAAGATATTAGAAAAAGTTCCTGATAATCCACCAGTCAACAAGAAAAAGACCATTATGGTACCATGTATGGTAACAAGACCAAGGTACATGTCCTCTTTCAAGATTCCTTCAGGTGCCCAACGATTACCTAGAAAGAAACTTAAAAAATCAGAACTTTCACCCGGCCAAGCCAATTGAATTCTAAAAAGAATTGATAACATCATTGCTACAAGACCCATGAAAACTGCAGTGATTAAAAACTGCTTTCCAATCATTTTATGATCTTGACTAAAAATGTATTTTGACACAAACCCTTCTTCGTGGTGGTGATCATCATGGTGATCATGCCCGTGTCCTTCGTGTGCTACTGAAGCCATTGTTTATTGGTATTAAATATTAATATTATTTCATAAGTGTTGTATCTGCCGGTGCTGCAACTGCTGCCATGGCTGCCGGAAAATATTTAGACTTAAAGTTTTGTGTTGATTTTTGTGCCATCCACGATTTGTAGTCAGCTTTACTCTTAACAACGATAATCATTTTCATTTTATAATGCGCTCCACCACAAATTTTGTTACACAATAGAACATAATTAAATTTAGGATCCTTCATTTTCACGCGCATTTCCTCTGTGGTCATGGTTGGAGTAAATTTAGTTCTAGTGGTCATTCCAGGAACAGCATTAATTTGCGCTCTAAAGTGTGGGAAATAAGCAGAATGCAATACATCTTTTGCTCTGAAATTAAACTCATAAGGCTTTCCTTTGCACAAATAAAGCGTATCTCTTTGAATGATATCATCCCAAGCAAAATTATCTAATTTCGGATCGTGATGGGCTTTCATTTGTACCAATAAGCGCAATAATCTTTCCTTTCGTGAAAGATCTATTCTTAAGGTATTCATCGTTGAATCATTAATTACGGTATCTCTATTATTCAATACTTTTTGAATTGCAGCTATTCCATTAGGGCCTTTCATCATCACTTGAATTGCTGTATCAATGGTATTGGTAGTCAATAAGCCTAATTCGTTGTCATCGGTAGTTAATTTGTAATCAAACTTTCCCAACACATTATCTGGACCAGAGTACCTTGCTGTCCAATCAAATTGCTTTGAAAACAATTCAATGCGTTCTGCTTCGCTTCCTGACATACTTGTGATTTTGTTCCAAGACTTCAATCCAAGAATAATTATCACTGCTAAAACTATAGCCGGGACTACAGTCCATAACATCTCTAATTTATTATTGTGTGGATAATAAAATGCTTTTACACCTGGCTTACGAACGTATTTAAAAGAGAAATAAAACAATAAAAAGTTAGTAAAAAAGAACATTATAGAAACCACCCAAAAATTCAAATTCAACAACCAATCCGTTTCTATTCCCTCAATTGACGCTGCTTCACCTCTACCCGTCCAACCGTATTTGAACATAAGATAAATAAAGCCCGAAAATTGAAAAATCATGAATCCCAACATCATACGAGCATTAAGAATATTGTCTCTATTACTCACTTCATGTTCCCCTGACTTTCGCAATTTCGAAGATAATTCATACACACGCATCAATTGCGCTAGGGCAATTGTACCAAGAATTACAACTATTAAAATTATCAATTTACTTTCCATCTCTTCTACTATTAAAATTTATCAAATATCGTGGTGAACACTTTCATCTAAGAAAGGATGGTTCACTGGGGTTAAAGGCGCTTTGGTCAAATTTCTAAGAATAACCCAAAGAAAGAAACCACAAACCATCATTACCATTCCAATTTCCAAAGCTCCAATATGAGCATTTGATCCTAATGAACCTGCTGAAATCATTATATAAACATCTAACCAATGTCCTGCAAGAATAATCAAACCAACCATTGTTAAAATACCAGCATGTCTTTTAGCATCTCTAGACATTAACAAAAGCATTGGAAAAGCGAAATTGATTAAAAACATGGCAAAATACAAGACTTTAAAATTTTCAATACGCATCATATAGTAAGTCACTTCTTCACCAATATTTGCGTACCAGATCAACATAAATTGAGAAAACCATAAATAAGACCACAAGAAAGAAGTTGCGAAAGTCCATTTACCTAAATCATGTATATGCGAATCATTTACTTTAGGTAAATACCCCAATTTTTTCAGGTACAAAGTCAATAACACAAGAACTACCATAGTAGAACACCACATTCCTGCAAAAGTATACCATCCAAACAAAGTAGAAAACCAGTGTACATCAATTGACATTAACCAGTCCCAAGCTGAAGTTGAACTAAATACGGCAAAGAAAACTAAAAACATTGCTCCTTTCTTATAATTTTTAAAGTGAAGTTCAGTACCTCCAATTTTGTCTTCCTCCAAGGATCTTTTTCTAAATCCTCTTAAGAAAATTAAATAACAAGCAAAATAAATTAAAGTTCGAATCCAGAAGAAAGGAATATTTAAATAAGCGCTTTTGTCTTTAATTATCTCGTCATTTGCTACTGTTTCAGGATCCATCCAAATATAAATATGGGCTCCATCCATAAAAGTAATAATTAGAAGAGCTAGTCCGAATAGACCAATGCCATAAGGTAAATAACCAGCAACGGCTTCAATTACCCTTTTTACAGAAGCATACCAACCTGTCTCCGTTGCATACTGCAATGACAAGAAAAATAAGGCTCCCAATCCTAAAGCAAAAAAGAAAAATCCATTGATTAATCCATTACTTAATAGCCTTGTTGAAAAATGGTCATCGTTCATGCCCATTACAACACCAATTATCGTCAACAGTAAGCCAACTGCTATTAGCAGCATTGTTACATTCTTCGCTTTTTTTGTAATTGTAAATTCCATACTGATATTATTTCGTTTTTTTAGCCGTTGAATCTGCTACGGCAGCTGTCATTGGTTTACCATTTGCATCAAACTTTCCGTAATCTGCTCTTTGGAATTGTCTTACATAATGCACTAAAGTCCAAATTTCTTTTTTATTTAAAATAGAACCATGAGCTCCCATCATGTTTTTACCATAATAAATGGAATAAAAAATCTGACCTTCAGACAAAGCTGCACGTTCGGCATAAGCAGGCACACCAACGTAGGCACCACTTAGAACCATAGGTCCTTGTCCATCACCTTTCTCACCATGACAATGCTGACACATTGCAGTATAAATTTCTTTACCTTTTTCTAAAATCAAAGGTGCATTTACTGGTGTCATGGTGTAAGGATTTGTTTTATCTGCAGC
>Ga0114960_10003003_pt1 | contig 12986 bp, 11 predicted proteins | sample C_130625_MF_Meta_FD_92637 | JGI IMG/M metagenome (GOLD analysis project Ga0114960, IMG submission 92637) | Freshwater microbial communities from Lake Croche, Canada to study carbon cycling - C_130625_MF_MetaG | ecosystem: Environmental > Aquatic > Freshwater > Lake | place: Lake Croche, Canada... | reverse complement strand
TATTTTGTAATATTATTATTTTCATAAAAAATATTTAAAATTAAAATATTCATATTAAGTATTTTAATTAAATAACATAAAATATTAATTTATTTATGTTTGATATATTCTACTATGAATTAATTCAGCTCATAATAGAAGTTTATATTGAATATTTAAAACACGAATTTTTATAATATCTTTTTATTAACATAACTGTCATAGTAAAATTTTCCAAACAAACCAATAATACCAATTCCATATAATGCAAAAAAAATAATAATATAAAAATTAAACCAATGTTCAATTGGAGGTCTGTAAAGATAGAAATTGATATACAATACAAAAAATTGAAATAATTGTATAGAAGTTATATATTTTTTGATAGACCTTACATAATTAAATTTCAATAAACATCCTAAATAATATGAATACATTATTATATGGACAAACGAATTAAGAAATGTTATCATCCATACTGCGTCAACTTTATACATATACGTAAGATGCCAAGATAATATTGCTCCTATATGATGATATTTTTGAAGAAATATCGGTGATTTACCATTTAAGTATAATAAGAAGGTATCAAATAACTCATAATATTTTGAAATGTAAAATAAAAGAATAACAGTATCAAATTGTGGATTTTGAAAATAATAATTAGACTGGAATACTATACCATCATTATACAATATTTGTAATAATGATATACAAGTCCAAGTACTAAATGTAACTAATAAACTATTATGAATAACAGACAATGTGTACAATAATGTTTGGTTTATACGAAGTTGTTTAGGATATGCTAAATAACCAGCAATTGCTAATAATGGTGTTATATGACATAATAAATTAGGAAAAAAAATATTCATAATAAAAATTATTATTAACTATTATTAACTATTCTTTAAGTAATTTTAATTTATGATTACTATATATTTATTTTATTTAAAATTAATTCAATTGATATTTTATAATAAAATAATAAATAAATTCTTTAAAAAAATAAGATCATGAGAAAAATTGTACTTTATAAAGTCATATTAATTTTGAGTGAAAATTTATTAAAAAATATTTTAGATTTTATAAAACCTTAAGTTCTCAGAATTAGATGTGTTTAAATGTAAAATAAAAAGATTATTCTCTATTACGTAACTTATAAAATAGTTAAGTAAAAACTAATTATTACCACTTTCATTTAATTTTGAATTTAATGAATCATAATCTTTTGTCATAATAGTAACAGAAAATGTATAATTTAACTGCATTTTACTTTGAATAAAAAAAATAGTACCAGGTTCATATAAAGTTTTATAATATTCTGGTAAATCTAAATATGGAAAATCTATTTCTATTATCCATTTATTTGGATCTTCAAAATCATCTGTTTCATATGTTTGTAATACATAATTACCATCTTTACAAAATAATGAATTATTATCACTATTATTATATCCGCTTAAATTATATTTTGTAATTCCTAATTTTAAACTATAATAATCTTTAAATAATGGCATTCCATCAATATAATTAACAGTTATACTTTTATCTTTAAAAGAATCAATATTTAAATAATAATAAAGATTTGTTTTTGAATTATATATTACTATAATATAATTTTTAAAAATAACACTATTATTAGTTGTTCCGCCAGGTATAATACTTTTAAAATTAACAAATATTTCAGTCTCTACATCATTTATAATTTTTGTATAGGATACAAAAATTTCTAATTTATTAGTTTTTTTGGTATACTTCATTTTTGTTATATTTATATTATCTTCTAAAAATACAATTTGATCATTATTTGGTATTGTATTATAAAAAAATAATAAATCTGATTTTTCAACAGGATGACTATTTAATAAATTACATGGTCCATTAAATCTTTTACTATATAAACTACAATATTTACTATATTCATTATTCTTATTTTGAATTTTTACTTTTGTTGTTAAATATTTATTTCCACAATATCCATTATATTTATATTCACCTTCTGAAAATGATTCAATATATAATTTATCTATCCCAAAATTATATAAATTACCAGTTTGATTTAATATTTGTAATGTTATTTTATCAAGTTTTCCTTCACTAACAGGTTGATATAAAAAATATTCATTAGGACTTGATATTGTTAATTTTCCAAAATTAGATTGTAATAAACCACTATTTTTATTTAAATATACATTAGTATTTTGTGTATAATCAATTAATAATTTTGCAAATGAATTATATGTCATTAAATTTCCACCTCTATATGGACCTCTTAATTCCGGTATGGATAAATATAAACATGGTTCTTTATAAATATTTGGATATAATCCAAAATTATCATTATTAAGATTTCTAAAAGGTACAATTACACATTGACATACTATCTTTCTTATATTATCAAATGTTTCTCCGACACTTCCTTTTGTACCATCTCCAAAAACAATATTTCTTTCAAGAAGTATTAATGTGTTGTGTTCATCATAATATGTATCAAATTTAAAATTATTACCTGATGGAGAAAATTTAACTTGAAAAGATGTTTGATTCGGATATTCATATAAATCTCTATCTGCTGAATTAAACAATAAAAAAAATGTTTTTTCAATTAAATCAAATTTAGGTTCGTCAATAATTATTGTATTAGAGTGTGGATTAACACTACTAAATTCAGCTTTTAATAATTGACTTCTATCATATGTATTAAAATCATTATTAGAATTAACTGTATTATCATTCATATTAATATTTTCATAAACACTTTCATTACTAAATGATTCTACTCCATTTAAATTATTAATAAAATTATCACTATTTAGTTTATTAATAAAATCATCGTCAATATCATCACTTATAAATGTTTCAATATCATTACGATTATATGCAACATTTTTTATAGTATCATTTAATAAAATATTTTTATTTTCATTTTCAAAAAATTTTTTTGTATTATTTTTATTTTGCAAAATATCAATATGTGTATAATTATTTTGATTATTATTATGATTTAATATATTTGACTCTGTTATATTATCAATTTTATTATTTATATTTTGTTGTTGTGTTTGAAAATTATTCATATTATCCATTTGAGAATTATAATTTGTTAATAATTCATTATACATTCTTGTTGTATCTTGTTTATTATCGTTATCTGTTTTAATTGAAAAATCAATTGGTTTTAATTTTGGTGTTAATGATGATCTTTCATTTTCTAAATTTTTAACTTTATTTTCCGCATATTCTAATCCGTATTTGTCTGTTGCCGGTTTTGGATAATCAATAATTGTTGGATTTTCAAACTGTCTCATTAAAATTGGATCAAATATATTATTTACTAATTGTGAATCATTTTTCTTATTATTAAGTTCTTGATTATCATTACTAGTAATATCCAATCTATTATTTATAGTAACTCTTTTTTTATCTTTAACTTTATTAGTATCTGATTTTATTATTGGTAGAACTATATCATATACTTTTTTATTCATTAAAAATAAATATTCTTCTGTTTTTACACCTTTTGGAGGTGTTGTACTAACTTGAGATGATACATAGTCCATTGTTTCATTTATTATAATATTATAATTATTTATATTAAGATTCTTATCAATATCACTACTAATAACAGATTTAATAGCATTCTTATTATTATTAGAATAAAATAGATTACCTATCATTATATTAAAAATATATATTTTATTTTTTAAATATATATTTGTTTGAAGAAATTAAAAATTAATAAAATTTTTTTTCTAAAAAATATTTAATTAATGGATTATTCATTAAATTATCTGGTATTGGTATTTTTAATTCAAATATATAGCGTTTTTCATTGTTTTCTTTATTATTGAAAAATGTATAAATAGTTGTTATTATATATTTAATACTAATAATTATTAATAATACTAAAAATCCAATATTTGTATAGAAAAAATCATATAAATCTATAATTTTATTTAATATATAAAAATAATAATGATTATCTTCTATTTTATTTAATATTTTTATATAATCTTCTGTAAGCCCGTAATATATTTTATTATTAATTAAAATATATATATATTCTAAATTTTCAATTTTATACATTTTTTCATTTTTTTCTTTATTTTTTTCTTTTTTATACCATTTAATATAATTATCTAAAAGTAATAAATTAACATTATAAATAGTATTATACTTTTCAAATTCAAATATTGAAATTAAAAAATTAATTGATCTTTTATCCCAATCTTTAAATTCTTTATTAATTAAGTCTTCCTTTATTTTTTGTTCAATAGTAGTTTCCATAATATATAATAATTTATAATTATATTTTTATTAAACCTAATATTTTTATTTATTATAATCTTTTCCTGTTAAATAATTTATAGTTTCTTATAAACTTATTGCAAATATTCATTAATAATAATATTTAATCTTAAATATATACTTATACCTAAATTTATAAAATTTACTCTTTTAAATATAATAATTTTCCAGAACAAACACATTCATCTTTTTTACATAAAAAATTAATATCTATTATAGCTTCTGCTAGATTTTTTTTAGCAATATCTACTAAAAAATTATTACAATCAATTCTAGAATATTTCCAAAAAAAAGTATGATACATAATTGTTTTATACGTATAACTTTCTTTAAAGTATTTTTCATTATATTCCGATATTGTAAATATATGAGGATATAAACTTAATCTTTTTCTTAATAATTCTTGACCAGAACATTCGCATTGATTCGTTACTTCTAAATAATGAATACTAATTCCAATTATAGCAATTGTATATTCAGATCTTACATTTTCAAATTTATTATAGCATGAATTAAGGCAATTTCCATCATATTTATTAATTATTTCATATAAATATGATCCTTCCATATAATATTTAATATTATAGTAATTACTATTTGTTAAATATAAAGTTTTATTATATGTATATGGTAAAAAGTTTTGTAAATCGATAGATAAAACATTTGTAATATAAATCGAAATTAGTAGTAAACAAGAAAACATTTTTTAAATTTATTAAGTAATAAATAAAAAGTATTTATTAATTAATTCTAATTAATTATTAATAAAATATTATTCATTTTTTTATATTATTTAATAAAGTAGATTTAATATAAATTATAATTAAGTTTTTTTTATAAAAATAATATAATTTAAAAATTATGGAGGTAATATCAAAAATACGTAAATTAAATGAAAATGATTATGAAAAATATTTAAAATTAATTAATAATTTAAGACCTACTCAATTTTCAAAAAAAGATTTTTTAAATATTTTAGAAAAAATAAATAATAACTCATCTATTTGGGTTATGGAATTAGATAATGAATTAATATCTACTGGAACAATATTATATGAACATAAATTTATACATAATATATCAAAATTAGCACATATTGAAGATATTTGTGTAGACGAAAAATATAGAGGAATGAAATATGGAGAGAAACTAATAAATTATTTAGTAGAAGAAGCTAAGAAAAATGATTGTTATAAAGTAAATTTATATTGTGATGAAAAATTAGAAAAGTTTTATGAAAAATCAAGTTTTCAAAAAAAAGGAATTCAAATGGCAGTTTATTTTGAATAAATTAAATTATATTTTTATTTCTTTATTTGAACATATATTAAAACTACTTAAAGACAACACCACAATGTGGTCGATTTTAGGGTATTTTCAAGTAAAAGATTAAAAAAAATTGATGGATAAAAACTAAAAGATTATTTATAATAATGAATAAATACAATCTATTAAGACTATCAATAAAGTTATGTCATCTATTACGGAAACCGCAGAACAATCGTCTCTCAAGATTGAAAACGATGCTCTCAAGATTGAAAACGATGCTTTGAGAGCTGCAGTAGAATTACTGCAAAAGCAGTTGAAACATGCTGCAACTACAGCCTATTTTGAGTGTAGAGAAAACTCAGCTAACTATGAGTGTACTGATGATGAGATTATCTCAATACTCGAGAGTAACTATTCTCTCAATCTCGACCATCTCAAGACAGAGATGAGTGAAAGAGACACCTAGTTAGTAGTTTTTATAAATATTATAGATATAAAAATAATATATTTTAACTTTAACTACTTAAAATAAAATTATATATTAAATATAAAGATGTCCTCTAATTTTTCTAATTTTCCAAATGCATTTAATAATCTCCAACAAGTAAAAACAGACTATGATCCATATATTATTAAACCACCTGATAGAAATAAAACACATGGTAGTATGACTAAGCATTTAGTAATAGATAGTCGAGATAGAGATTATTTATTATATCCTACATCAAGTAAATATAGAGTTGATATTCCACAAGAATGGAAAGATATAACTTCTATTGAATTAACTCTGGCTCAAATTCCAAATACATTTTATAATATAAATGAAACAAATAATGTTTTTTATATAAGTGAATCTGTAAATAATATTCAATCAGTAAATATACCAGAAGGACAATATGATAATTCTAGTTTAATAGATGCATTTAATGGTAAATATGGTGATTTATTTATTAATTTTATTTCAAAATTTAATTTTTCAAGAAATCCAATTAATTTAAAATTACGTATAGAAAGTAATAGAGCAACAAATGAAGACTTTATATATAATTTAAATTATTTATTAAATGATACTTGTTTACCATGTAAATTAAGTAGTATTGATAAAACAATTGGATTTCTTAATAAACAATTTACTTCAGAAATGATTGATTTATCAAATATAAATGTACCAGTTGGAAATATAACGGATGCAGGTTTAAAAAGTGATCAAGATTATAATCTCTATAAATTAACAGCTTCTTCTATATATAATGGAGTAGAAGTTGATTTTACTAGTATTTTTTATGTTAATGATTATTTTATTTTATATGATTCAACAACTAATACACAATATAGTTGTCAAATATACGAAATTAAAAATTTAACTACAATAGTATTTGAAGAAATGGATAATAAAGATCCAACAGGTTTAAGTGGAAATATATTTCAAAATATATCTATCTTATACAGTCCCAATATTTATCAAATAGAAAACAAACCATATGTAATATTAAAAATTAGAGATGCTAAATTACTAAATTCTATTGGTGCTGCAAATGATGCATTTACAGTGATTCCTTTATTAAATTTGGAAAATACAATTGTTAATCAATCAACAATTCCTGTACATAGTGTTATTAAATATTTCAATCCTCCCCAAGGAAAATTATTATGGATGGATATTGAATTTGTTAATTATAATGGAAGTTTATTTGATTTTAGGGGTCAAGAAAATATGTTAATGTTTACAATATCAATGCTTAATCAACCAGGAAAATATAATAATTATGTTAATAATAACTAGGTGAGGAACCCAGGTTCCTGCAATTACCTCCTAGGTGAGGAACCCAGGTTCCTACAATTACCTCCTAGCGAAAAACCTTTGGTTTTTATTTTATTTTATTTTATTTTATTTTATTTTATTTTATTTTATTTAACCTTATTTAAAAAAATAAGGTTAAAACATATCATATATAGAGAATATGTCATCTAATTTTAATATTAAAAATTGGCCGATTGTATATTTTAAATCAAACGAAAATGGTGTTAATGACGAATCATTTGAAGAATATAAAAAAGATTACTTAAGTTTATTATTACTATGTAAACAAAAAAATGAAAAAATGGTATTAATTTGTAATATTGATGTTAAAGAAGCAATTCCAATGAAATATATTATGAAACAAGTTCAATTTAATAAAGAGGTTTATAAATTTAATAAAGAATATATAAAATGTGTATGTATCATGTGTAAAGATAAAAATTTTAAAAATATATTAACATTATATTTTGGAATGGTTCGTCCAGCAGCTCCATATAAATTATGTAGAAGTTTTTTTAAAGTTAATAAATATCTAGTTGAAAAACATAATATAACTTTTAATACACAAATTTTTAATGATAATAATAATGTAGAAGAAGAAGACGATACTCAAAATGATGAATATGAATCAATTATTGATAATACAAAAGAAGAAGAATATTATGATAAAAATAAAGATATAGAACAAATAATAAATAATTTATAAAAAAATTTAAAATTAAATAATAATGAAATGATGTCTTTTACATTTTCCATTACAACCAGGACTAACCTTATTCTTGCATATTTCACCTTTCTTTTTCAAAGATACTCCACATAGAACAATAGTTTCTGATATTTTAGATTTTTTATTATTAATATTTTTTTCATTATTAATAGATGATTCTGAATCATCATCATTTATTTTTAGATCAGAATTTATTAAATTATTTTCAACATCATTTATATTCAAATAATTATTTATTTTAACATTATCAATGTTTTCGATGATTTTTTATAAATCACCGATTCTACAAATAAATTCATGACTAATTGCAAAATTATTAAATTTACTTGTTTTTATTAAAAACTTAAAAATATTAGAATTGATGAAATTAATTAAATTATTTCCAGTGACTTCATTTTCAGTTTCAATATATAAAACACTTTGAGTTCCTCCTAAAAGACCATTATCATATATTGGATAAATATATCTTCCATTTGAAAACATAACTTTGTTTTTATTTTGTACTGGATGTATCTTTGAAGAATAATAATAATTAGGTCCTTTACTAGAAATAGTATTTAATAATTTATAGATATGTTTTTCATCTTCATCTTTTTGTACAAAATCTCTTGTTGTATCATGAGATCTTGGATTTATACATTTTAATTTTTCAATATTTAATTCCATTATTTTCTTATGAATACTTAATCCATAATTTGGAATATAATCTAAATTTTTTATATTTAAATCAGATTCTATATTTTTTTCATCAATAATAAATGCAGTATCCTTTTTATTATCTTTACATAATAAATAATAATCAACTCTTATTTTACAATGGAAAAAATGTTCAGATTTTTTCTCATCTAATATCTTCAAATATTGAATATTATTAAACATTAAATTATGTAATTCATGACCAGGTTTTCTCCAATTTGGAGGATGTATAAATAATAATAATCCATCTTCTTTTAAAAATTCTAATGATTTTTTAACAAATAATGGCCAAATAATTTGTCCTTTAGAATTATTTTTTGATATATCCGGATTGTAAGGTGGATTACCAACAATAATATCAAAATATTCAATATTCCATATTTCCTTAGTATTTAATAATAAAGAATCACCAATATAAATATTTAATTTATATTGATTATTAATATCAAAAATTTGTTTAGCAATAAAACAATTTTTTTTATTAATTTCACTCATATAAAGCATATTTTCTAAAATATGTTTTTTTCTATTTTCTTCACTAGGAATAATTTCTTGTAATCCTTTTATTAATTTAAAATAAATTGCAATCATAAAATTACCCATGCCATTTGCTAAATCTAACCATTTTAAATTAGGATTATACCAAACTTCAATTGGTAATGTATCTAACATTTCATTTATTAGAAGGATTGGTGTAAATACTTCTCCATATTTTTTTTTTTCTATTTGTTTAGGTTTTAAACAATCATTAATATATTGTAATAATTCTTCTGGTTTATCTATTAAACTTTGAAGTGTCATTTTAATTAGTATAGTATTATTACATATAGAAGAATTTTCTTTAATATATTTTTTTATGAAATTATTTATTAAATTAACAATATTTGATCTATTCCACCATAAAAAGGTCTGATGGTTAAATATTTCCAATAAATATGGATTTTCTTTAACCATTTTTAACATTTCTAAAAAATTTTTATTATTTTCTTTAATAGTTAAAAAACATATTAATGGAATAATAAATTGTAAAATATCTTTTGTAAAAGATATATTAATATTTTCTTTTTTTTCGGAGTTTTCTTCTTCATTATCAGGATCACATTCTTTTTCTATAGAATGACCATCATTCAATTCTTGTTCATCACCTTCATCAAAAAATTTTATTTCATGATTACTCTTTTCATCAAATGATTTTGTAAAATAATCATTTAGAATTTTTTGATCATTGTTATTTATTTCAATAATTTCATTTTCAATATTTTTTAATATTTTCTTTAAATTATTAATAGGATCTTTTTTCCAAACATTCAATAAATTATTTATTATATCTGTTTCATTTACTTTTTTATTTAATAAATAATCAGAATCAATATTAATTAAATTATTTTCAATAATATATTTAATTTTGTTTTCTATACTTAAATCTTTATCATGTACTGAATATTCAATAAGAGTGTGTAATACACGACTAATATTTAAATCAACGACAAATCCACATTTTTTATTAGGTGCTTCTGTCATTGAACGAAACATCATTTGATAAATTTTATCAGATGATAAAATATCAGTTAGTAGTATTACAGTATCACATAATTCTAAAGTTATACCTAAAGAACACTGATTTCCTACTAATATAATTAATCCATTTTTCTCATTATCTTTTCCAATTATTTCGTATTTTTTTATTTCAGACTTAATATCTTTAGTAGGTCTTTCAATATTACTATTTAAAATTAATATTTCATATTTATTTAAAATTTTGTTTTTTAACATTAATTCTTTTAAAGCAATAGAAACATCATTGATTTTTTGTTCAATCCCAAAAGGTAAAAACCATAATTGAGTAGTAAAATTATTATTTGATAGTAGTGTTCTACTATTTTTTTTTAATGAAATTGTTTTAATTCTTCCAAAAATAGATTTATCTCCTTCTGGAAAATCAAGTTCTTTTTCAGAACCAGAAATATATCTTAACAGTAATTCTACTTCATTTTCATAATTAAATTTAAAATTTGTTAATGATAATAAAGTTTTTAATGAAAATCCATATTTATTATATTCTTTATTTTTAATAGTATTAAAAATGTCTGTTTCAAACATTGTTGTTATTAATTCTAATTCAGGCATTTTTTCATAAACTTTTAATACAGTTTTGTCATCTTCAAAATATTCTAATACTTCATGAACTTCATTGTCATGTCTTTTTACTAGTGCATCAATATTTTCTTTTTTACATAACTGTTCATCTTCTAAATCCCAATAAAAACATGATTTTTTTGAAAAAACCCAATGATGTAATGGTTTATGAAATGTAGCAGTTAAAAAAACTAAAATAGTATTTTCTTTTTTGTAAGTATTAATTACATCTGTTGACAATTCTGTGGTACCACCAAAATGATTTTCATCAAAAAATATATAATTAAAATTTAAGTTTTTAATAGATTCAATTCCGTTTTCATTAATATAATTTTGTAACAACTGTTTAGAAGTTACAATAATATTTTTATTAGTAAATTTTAAATTTTCAATCATACTACTACTATTAAAATTAATAATATTAAAATCGTTAAAATCAATGTAGTTTTCAAACATTTCTAGAAATTGAGATGATGTCTCATTTGGCGCTGGTGTAATAACTAAAATATTAAATTTTTCATAATTCATATTATCTTTTGATATAATAATTCCAACAATAAATGTTTTACCAGATCTTGGTTTTAATCCTAACAAAAATGTTTTTTGATTTAATTTAATTTGTTTAAATATTTTATTTTCAAATAATTTTTGATGAAATTTAGGCACTAATACTTTTTTATTTAAAGCAAAATTTTCAAATATATTTTTATTTTTTATTAAATAATATTTCATATTACAAAATGATTTTTCTAAGTCATTTAAATCAATAATTTTATCAATAGTCATGAATTTCGTCATATAGTTACTTGATTGATTAGAATTTACAATTTTTTGTATTAAATCATTTTTATCATTTACTAATAAATATATATCAACATTTTTATATATATGTTTATTATGATTAATCATTGCAATAATATGTTGTATATCATAATCTTTAACGTTCATTTCTTTAATATAAAATTTAGATGAAATAAAAATATATTTATCTTCTATTTTATTATATAAAGTAATATCAGAAACTCCTGTTTTCTTGCCACTAATTTCTTTTTCATTATCAATATATTTATTAAAGTCATTTAAAAATTCAAATTTGCCTTCATTTATATTTCCAATAATATGTTTATGTATATTATTTGGAAACATAGATAAGAATCCTAATTTAATTAATAAATCGCCAATTCTTTCAAATTTAAAACCTTTTTCAGATGCAGTTTCATATAAATCTAAAATAGCTTTTATAGATTTTTCTTTCAAAAAAACTTCTTTAAAAAATACTTTTAAACTCATTTTTTAAATATTGTTATAATGAATTTATAATATTTAATATGATATTTTATTTTTCATTTTTTATTTCAACTATTTATTTAATAAAAATTATTATGTAAAATATTTTTTGAAAATAATAATATATAATAAAATTATAATGAGTACTAATTTAAATAACTTAGTTAATAAAAGTAAGAATATAATTCCATATACAAGTAAAATTATAACTTCTGATAATTATTTAAAAACTGAAAAATTAATAGCGGATGATGGATGTATGATATATGGTAATTCATCAAATATTGTTATTTATCCTACAAAAAATGTTGGTTTCGGAGGCACTGGTCCAATAGTCCAGTTATATGGTGCTGGTGGATTAAATGCAAATGTTGGTATTAATTTTGATACATTTCAAAGTCCACAATCAGATAAAAATGGTAGAAATAATAATAAAAATCCGGCAACTCAAATATTAGCAGTTGATAATGGAAGTTACTCTTCTGATTTAATATTTTATACATCTAATAAATCATCAAACATGAATAATTTATCAAATTCTGAAGAAAGAATGAAGATAGAAGCAGATGGTAATATAATAATTTATAATGATTTGAATATTTTAGGAACTTTAGAAGTATATAATATAATTGTAGGCGGTGAAATTACATATGAAAGTTTGCGTCTTGAAAAAAATTTAACTGTAGGTGGAATATCAACTTTTGGAGGTACTGGAACTTTCTTAAGCAATGTAAATATAAATGGTAATCTAGGAGTTTCTGGTACATCAACTTTCGGAGG
>Ga0114960_10003002_pt1 | contig 12990 bp, 12 predicted proteins | sample C_130625_MF_Meta_FD_92637 | JGI IMG/M metagenome (GOLD analysis project Ga0114960, IMG submission 92637) | Freshwater microbial communities from Lake Croche, Canada to study carbon cycling - C_130625_MF_MetaG | ecosystem: Environmental > Aquatic > Freshwater > Lake | place: Lake Croche, Canada... | reverse complement strand
TCGTGCCGGTCATCATTCCCCAGCGCAAAGGAGACCCTGTGGTGTTTGATGCAGACGAGTTCATCAACCGCAAAACCAATGCAGAGGCATTGTCTGGCCTCAAGCCTGCATTTGACAAAGCTGGCGGTGTGACGGCGGGCAATGCCTCAGGTATCAACGACGGCGCCGCCGCGGTGATGGTGATGTCTGCCGCTAAAGCGGCTGCTTTGGGGCTCAAGCCACTGGGGCGCATTGCCAGTTTTGCCACCAGCGGACTGGACCCCGCACTCATGGGTATGGGGCCCGTGCCCGCATCGCGCAAAGCCTTGGATCGTGCGGGCTGGAAAGCCGCCGATCTGGATTTGCTGGAAATCAACGAGGCCTTTGCTGCGCAAGCCTGCGCGGTGAACCAAGAAATGGGCTGGGACACCAGCAAGGTCAACGTCAATGGCGGTGCGATTGCCATTGGCCACCCCATTGGCGCATCGGGCTGCCGCATTTTGGTCACCCTGCTGCACGAAATGCAGCGCCGCGATGCCAAAAAAGGCATTGCCAGCTTGTGTATTGGTGGCGGTATGGGTGTGGCCCTGACCATCGAGCGTTAAGACTTAGAGCCCACCCAACTATTTATAAAAGGAGACACATATGAGTCAAAAAGTTGCGTACGTCACAGGCGGTATGGGCGGCATTGGCACCGCGATTTGCCAGCGCTTGCACAAAGACGGGTTTACCGTGGTGGCAGGTTGCGGACCCACACGAGATTTTCAAAAGTGGTTGGACGAACAAAAGGCGCTGGGCTTTACGTTTTACGCGTCCATTGGCAATGTGGGCGACTGGCAATCCACCGTGGACGCTTTTACCAAAGCCAAAGCAGACCACGGCCCTATTGATGTGCTGGTCAACAACGCGGGCATTACCAGAGACCGTGTGTTTTTGAAAATGACCCGCGAAGACTGGGACGCGGTGATCGACACCAACCTGAACTCTATGTTCAACGTCACCAAACAAGTGGTGCCCGACATGGTTGAAAAAGGCTGGGGCCGCATCATTCAGATTTCGTCGGTCAACGGCAATAAGGGGCAGGCGGGTCAAACCAACTATTCGGCCGCCAAAGCGGGCATGCATGGCTTTTCTATGGCTTTGGCACAAGAAATGGCCACCAAAGGCGTGACGGTCAACACCGTGAGCCCTGGCTACATTGGCACCGACATGGTCAAAGCCATTCGGCCCGATGTGCTGGAAAAAATTGTCAACACCGTGCCGGTGAAGCGCTTGGGCGAACCCTATGAAATCGCGTCTATTGTGTCGTGGTTGGCCAGTGTAGAGGGCGGCTACGCCACCGGTGCAGACTTTTCAGTCAACGGCGGCTTGCACATGGGTTGATGCGGTCAGGTCGCAGACCAGCACGTACACGGTGCGTTCACCCGATGTGCTTTGGTAAGCGGCCTCCAATTGCCCATGGGTCATGGTGTCCAAGTAGGTTTGTTTTTGTAAATACGTGGGCATGCCCAGCGTGATGCGGGCTTCATCGCTGAGTTTGAGCAAATGTCGGCTTGAAATGACGTTGCAAATTTCGCCGCAAGCGTCTTGAAGATCGGCTTCTGAAAGCTCGCTAGGCTCTAGTCCAAACATAAACGAGGCCACCACGGTGGCGTCGCTGCGGTGCAGCAGCACCGAGACGGCGTAACGTTTGCCCGCGTCTTCCACTTCTACCGGTAGGAAGTAGGTGTGTTCTTGGTAGTCGGGCGGGGTGATGCTGTCAAGCGCTTTGAACTCTCGGTCTTCACCGCTCAGAAACTTCCAAGACTTGGCCAAGGTGGCAATGATCACCTGCGGCTCTGCCAAATCACCTGTGGGGTTGATCATTCAAGCGTCTCAGGTGGTCTGGGCATCAAGCTTCAAGAAGCGCTCTTCAATCATGGCCTTTTCCCGCAGAGAGCGGCTTAAAGCCTCTTGGGCTTCTTGCAATTGGTCGAGCAACTTGGCGCGGTCGGCTTCAAGAGTCAGAACGCGTTTTTGCAGAGCCTTCGAGTCGTTCAGGCTGGTGCTAAAGGGCTGAATCACCTGCTCAGGCTTGCCAGCCACGGGGGCTTGCAGGCTCAGGTGGTCCATTTCGGCAGACAGGGCGGCCGCACGTTCTTCGGCTTGCAGCATGCGGTTGCGCATGGTTTTAAGCTCAGCAAACAAGCGCTCGTTGACTTGCTTGAGTGTTTCAAGTGCTGAACCTGACGTAAAGGCGGCTCGGTTTTCACGGCGCAAGTCCGCGATGGTGCGAGCAGATTCGTCCAAGCGGATTTGAAGTTGCTCCACTTCGGATGTGAGCCTTTCGCGCTGCCCCCGCAAACGGTTGAGTTCAGTTTGGTTTTCAGCGGTCAGCGGCTCTTTAAGGTGCATGCCACTGATCACCGCATCCAGCTCGCGCAGCATTTGCTGCATGCTTTGGGTGTCCATGTCTTCAATGGACATGGTGACCCGCTGCAACTCGGTGAGCATTCTTTGCGCTTCTCGAGAGGTATTAAAAGGGTTGGGCTCCTCAGACGCCAGTTGCTGGTTCTCGTGCAACACGGTGACCTTTAACTCTGAAGTCCAGTGTTTAAAGGCCTTAAGGGCATCTTGCGTCATATTGGCCGCATTGATGATGGCCTTGGCCGATTGGTTTCCGGAGTTTTCAATGCGCCAAAGCGTGTAGGCTGCCACCAAAATAAACAGAATGTTGACAGCCAGACTGACGTAATAAAACAGCTTGGTGGTAAGGAGTTCCATAGCGATCCGCCTTAAACCAGCAAGAAGCCCATGCGGCCACTGCCATAACCCGGAATGTCGAGCTTGAAGTAGGCCTGCCCACGGTTGTGTCGCAGCAGTTCCTGCAGTTTGGCAAAGTCTTTGCTCACTAAGCTTTGCTTGAGCATGGAGAGTTCACCGGGCTTTTCGGCCCGCATGGCAGTAGCGGCACGGCCTAAAAAGTCGGCGGCTTGGTTTTGGATGTCTTCGGTGGGGCTTTCGGTTTCCAGCATGGGTTTGACATCGGCAGGCTGCATACCCAAAGCACCGGCACCCATCATGGTCAAAGCGGGCAAATCTAAAACTGCAACGGCGGTCAGGGCTTTGGTGATTTCGCTGCGGTACAAGGCCAACAAGTTTTCTTTGCTCAAATCTGCACTGGTGAGTTCTTTTTCAACCAATCTGAACGGGACTTCTTTAAGCGTTTCGCGCACTACGGCGGTTAAACCTTCCAGCGTGATGGGTTTGAAAATGATGGGTTTGGAGGAAATTTTGTTGGCAATGGCGCCCAACTTTTCACGCAACTCTTCGTCTTTGAACGGTTTGTTTAAAACAAAGTTGGCACCGTTGTTAAGCGCCTCTTGCACACGGTCGTTTTGTGTTTCGGTGGTCACAAAGCCTACATAGGTGTCGCGCAGGCCCATCTGACGCATGGTTTGCACCATTTGCAAGCCGGTCATACCGGGCATATGCCAATCGGTCAGCACCACATCGGGCTTGAAACTTTGCACTTGGTTCAAAGCGTCATGGCCAGAGCTGGCGGTTTGAATATCTAGGGCTTCAATACCCGTTTCGATCACCGCTCGGCGCACGATAGCCTGCATGGCACGACTGTCGTCAACAATCAGAATTTTCACACTTCGACTCCAATAAGACAGAAACCGAACGATGGGCCTTGGCATGCACCCGTCAGTTTGAGATTGGCTAGGTTAGAGCGTCAGTGTGTCGATTTGATGTAACAAAGTTGTCATTTCAGACTGGCTAAAAGTTGTAGCCAGTCCAGCCAAAGCCCTTTTTTAAATTACCCGGGCTTCTTGAAGCTGCTTGATGCGTTCTTGAGAAATCCCCATTTGGGTCAAAACTTCCAAGGTGTGCTCGCCCAAGAGGGGGGAGCGGGTTACCTCTGTGGGGCTATCGGAGAGTTTGATGGGGTTGCCCACCGACAAATAGCGGCCGCGCTGGGGGTGGTCTACTTCCACAATCGTTCCGGTGGCTCGCAAAGACTCGTCTTCGGCAATTTCTTTCATGGACAAAATGGGGCCGCAGGGAATGTCAAACTCGTTCAAGATGTCCATGGCCTCCAACTTGGTTTTGGTTTTGGTCCATTCCTCAATGCGGGCAAAAATAGTTTTGAGGTGAGGCAACCGGGCCTCCGGCGTGGCGTATTGGGGGTCGGTGATCCAGTGTTCCTCGCCAATGATTTTGCAAATAGCGGGCCATACCGGTGCTTGGGTGATGAAGTAGATGTAGGCGTTGGGGTCTTTTTGCCAGCCTTTGCACTTCAAAATCCAGCCGGGTTGGCCGCCTCCTGAGGCGTTGCCCGCGCGCGGCACGGCCTCACCAAACTCCATTTCGGGGTATTGGGGGTATTCGCGCAGCTCGCCTGTGCGCTCAAGGCGTTGTTGGTCGCGCAGCTTCACCCGGCAAAGGTTCAGCACGGCGTCTTGCATGGCCGCCATCACTTTTTGGCCGCGGCCTGTGGTTTCACGCTGGAACAGCGCCGTCACAATGCCCAAGGCCAAGTTCAAGCCCGTGCCGCTGTCGCCAATTTGCGCCCCCGTGACCACGGGCGGTCCGTCTTCAAATCCGGTGGTGGACGCTGCGCCGCCCGAACACTGGGCCACGTTTTCATACACCTTGCAGTCCTCATAAGGGCCCGGACCAAACCCCTTGACCGAGGCCAAAATGATGCGGGGGTTGATCTCTTGAATCCGCTCCCAGCTGAAGCCCATGCGATCCAGCGCGCCGGGCGCAAAGTTTTCCACCATCACATCGCACTGTTTGATGAGCTCTTCCAGCACCTCTTTGCCCATGGGCTTTTTGGTGTCCAAGGTGATGGAGCGCTTGTTGTGGTTGAGCATGGTGAAGTACAAGCTGTCGACATTGGGAATGTCTCGCAGCTGACCACGGGTGGCGTCACCTTCACCGGCTTTTTCCACCTTGATGACATCGGCACCAAACCAAGCGAGTAGTTGGGTGCAGGTGGGGCCAGACTGAACATGCGTAAAGTCCAAAATGCGAATACCGTCCAGTGCTTTGCTCATGCGCAGTCTCCAAATTGACAAAATTTTAACGGTTTGAACCTTATTGGCCTCTTGCTTAAGGCCTATCAGGCTCCCGCTGATGGCTTCGATTCAGCTGAATGCGTTACAAGCTGGGCTTCCAGCTCGGCAATGCGTTTTTTAAGGGCGCGGTCTTCTTGAAAGCGCAGTGTTTCGTCTCGAATCACAGCAGCACAACCGTTTACCCTGCCATCAGGTCCATGCAGCATGGCCACCGTAAACGCAATGGACATGGCGTCGCCCGCTTTATTGATGGCCGGTACGCGCAACACATCGTGCCCATAACGTGTGGTGCCGGTTTCCATGGAGTGGTGGTAGCCCGTCCAATGGCGTTGTCGCAGCCGCTCTGGGGTGATGAGGTCTAGGTTTCGGCCCAGCGCTTCTTGGGCGCTGTAACCAAACATGCGCTCAGCACCCGGGTTCCAAAGGGTGATGGCACCTTGCGCATCGCACACCACCAAGGCGTCGCCCACGGCTTGAATAAGCTGATTCAGATCTACAGTTGGATTCATATGGATAACCCGTTATCGTGGCACAAAAACAAACGGCGCAACCTGTGCGCCGTTTGAGGAGAGGCAAACGTATCAGTTAAACGGCTTTGGCCTCATGCATTTTGGCAATGCTGTCCTTGCTGTAGCCCAGCTCTACCAGCACGTCATCGGTGTGCTGGCCCAGCAGGGGAGACGCGGTGACTTCGGGCTTGAGGTCAGAGAACTTGATAGGGCTGCCCACCGTAAAGTAGCTGCCACGCACGGGGTGAGGCACTTCTACGATAGAGCCGCTCTTGCGCAAAGACTCGTCGCGCAACAGTTCTTTCATGGACAACACAGGCGCGCAAGGAATGTCAAATTTGCGGAAGATGTCCACGGCTTCGAACTTGGTTTTGTCCTTGATGAAGTTTTCAATCGTGGCAAAGATGTTTTCAATGTGCGGTTGGCGCGCTTGAGCGGTGGTGTACTTGGGGTCGGTTTTCCACTCGGGTTTGCCCAAGGCGTCGCAAATCGGCTCCCATGCATGGCCCTGAATGGTGAAGTAAATGTACGAATTGGGGTCGGTTTCCCAGCCCTTGCACTTCAAAATCCAGCCGGGTTGGCCGCCGCCGCCAGCGTTACCGCCACGGGGGGTCACTTTGTCTGCAAAAGCTTCCATTTCATGCGGGTACTGTGGGTACTCTTCCAGGTAGCCAATACGCTCCAAGCGCTGCTGGTCGCGCATTTTCACGCGGCACAGGTTCAGCACGGCGTCTTGCATCGACACCGCCACTTTTTGGCCCTTGCCGGTTTGCTGGCGGCCAATGTAGGCTGTCAAAATGCCAATCGCCAAGTGCATGCCGGTGTTGGAGTCGCCCAAGGCCGCAGCCGAAATGGTGGGGGCTGAGTTTTCGCCCTTCCACCAGCCGGTGGTAGAGGCCGCGCCGCCGGCACACTGGGCCACGTTTTCATAAACCTTAAGGTCTTCGTAGTGGTGGCCATCGCTAAAGCCTTTGACGGAGGCCAAAATCATTTTGGGGTTGAGCTCTTGAATACGCTCCCAAGTGAAGCCCATACGGTCTAAGGCTCCAGGGCCAAAGTTCTCCACCATCACGTCGGATTCGCGGATCAGTTTTTCCAGCACTTCTTTGCCCTCTGGCTTTTTGGTGTCTAGGGTCAAAGAGCGCTTGTTGCTGTTGAGCATGGTGAAGTACAGCGCGTCAGCTTCGGGAATGTCTCGCAACTGGCTGCGGGTGACGTCGCCAGAACCAGGGCGCTCGACCTTGATGACGTCGGCTCCAAACCAAGCCAGCAACTGGGTGCAAGCTGGGCCCGCTTGCACGTGGGTGAAGTCGATAATTTTGATGCCGTTAAGGGGCTTGTGACTGGACATAAAGTTCTCCGTTGGTGTGATGTGAAATAAAAATGGGTCTCAGGCCGCGGCGGCCTTTTTGGGGTTGAGGCTGGTGATGCGTCCGCTTTCAGTGCCAGCGGTTTCGTCAATCACCGCGTTGATCAAGGTGGGCTTGCGCGAGCGCAGCGCCTCTTCAATGCCTTGGCGCAGCTCTGCAGGTGTGGTGGCGTTGACGCCCACGCCGCCAAAGGCTTGCATAAGCATGTCGTAGCGGGCGTTTTTAACAAACACAGTGGGCGCCACATCGGAGCCGCCAGTGGGGTTGACGTCGGTGCCACGGTAGACGCCATTGTTGTTCATGATGACCACGCACACGGGCAGGTTGTAGCGGCAAATGGTTTCCACCTCCATGCCTGAAAAACCAAACGCGCTGTCGCCTTCGATGGCAATCACGGGCAAACCGGTTTCTACGGCAGCAGCCACAGAAAAGCCCATGCCAATGCCCATGATGCCCCAGGTGCCCACATCCAAGCGCTTGCGAGGCTTGTACATGTCCACAATGCTGCGCGTGAAGTCGAGCGCATTGGCGCCTTCGTTCACCAGCAGGGTGTCGGGGTGGGCCTTGAAGATGTCGCGCACCACGTTCAGCGCGCTGTGGAAGTTCATGGGCACAGGGTCTTTGGCCAAGGTTTCGGCCATTTTGGACACGTTTTTGGTCTTGCGCTCTTCAATGGCGTTGAGCCATTCAGCAGGTGGCTTAGACAGCTGGCCTACCTGAGCCAGCAAGGCCGACACGCAGGACCCAATGTCGCCCACGATCGGCGCATCAATGGCCACGTTGCTGTCCATTTCTTGGGGCGAAATGTCAATTTGGATGAACTTTTGACCACCCCAAGCTTTGGCGTCTTTGCCGCCCCAGGTTTTGCCTTTGCCGTGCGAGAGCAGCCAGTTCAGGCGTGCGCCAATGAGCATGACCACATCGGCCTCAGGCAACACAAAAGAGCGCGCCGCGGCGGCAGACTGGGGATGCGTGTCTGGCAGCAAGCCTTTGGCCATAGACATGGGCAAGTAAGGAATGCCCGACTTTTCAACCAAGGCGCGAATGTCCGCATCCGCTTGGGCGTAGGCGGCACCTTTGCCCAACAAAATTAGGGGCTTCTTGGCGGCTTTAAGCAAGCCAATAGCGCGCTCAATGGCGTCTGGGGCAGGCAGCTGGCGGGGGGCTGGGTCTACCACCTTAATGAGGCTGGCCTTGCCTGCGGCGGCGTCTATCTCTTGGCTAAAGAGTTTGGCGGGCAAATCTAAGTACACGCCGCCGGGGCGGCCAGACACCGCTGCACGAATGGCGCGGGCAATGCCCACCCCAATGTCTTCTGCATGCAAAACGCGAAACGCGGCCTTGCACAAAGGCTTGGCAATGGCGAGTTGGTCCATTTCTTCGTAGTCGCCTTGTTGCAGGTCCACAATTTCTCGCTCGCTGGAGCCGCTGATCAAAATCATGGGGAAGCAGTTGGTGGTGGCGTTGGACAGAGCGGTCAAGCCATTCAAGAAGCCAGGGGCTGACACGGTTAGGCACACGCCGGGCTTTTGGGTCAAGAAACCTGCAATCGCGGCAGCATTGCCCGCGTTTTGCTCGTGGCGGAAAGAAATCACGCGCATGCCCTCGGCCTGAGCCATGCGGGTCAGGTCGGTAATGGGGATGCCGGGCAAACCATAAATGGTGTGAATATCGTTGAGCTTGAGCGCGTCAATGACCAAATGAAAGCCGTCGGTCATGGGGCCAGATGAAGTGGAGGTAGAGGGTGTGGTCATAAGATTCAAAATAGAAGAAGCAGGGAATTGAAATGATTTATATTGATTGGTGACTTGCCAAAAAGTCCGAGACCATGAAGCCCGAGGGGTGCTGGCCATCATATGAACTTGCGGCTTGATCACGATTGACCGCGATCAATTTTTGGGACAAGAGGGTAATTTTTCTATGACAGTGATGGACCATCATCCTGAAAAAAATGTGGTGCGCGTGCAGCTGCGGCACAACCTCATTCTGAAAGACTTGGATGACGCGGCCTTTGCAGAGCTGGAGCCGCAGCTCATGGTGGTGGACTGCCAAAAAGGCGACCACCTGCTGCACCAAGGTGTGCACGAAATGGAGCAGTACTTTATTTTGAGTGGCATCCTCAAGCGGGTGGTGGCCAACCAGCAAGCCAAAGAAATGATTTTGCGGTTTTCGGACGAGGGCGACATGGAAACCAGTTATGCCGCTTGGTGCCTGAAAACCCCCACGCCATACAGCATTGTGTGTGTGACCAAGGCGCAGGTGGTCAAGCTGCCCATGCCGCAATGGATCGCTTTTTTGGAGCGCCACCCGAGCCTGAAACACACATTTGAGTACCACGTCATGAACCTGATGAGCGAGATCATGGCGCACACCATCACCTTGCATTTGCTCGATGCGCCGGGTCGTGTTCACCGTTTTTTGCGAAAACATCCTGATCTGTTTGAAAAAATTCCCAAAAAAGAATTGGCGGCCTATATGAACCTGAGTGCCGAAACTTTGAGTCGCTTGAAGCAACGCGGGAAGATTTAGCAACGCGGCAAGATTTAGCAACGCAACCCAATTTGATTTGAGTTGCTCAATCCACCGGCTGCTCCGTTGCAAACTCTGACTTTTTAGGAGGCCTGATGTAGGCAATAGCCTTGCTGATCAGGGGCCAGAACAGCATCAACAAGGCCAGCGCGGTGATGCTGCCAACCAAGCCGTTAGAGAACATGATGCTCAGATCGCCCTGAGAGAACAACATGGCCTGCCGGAACGAGTCTTCAGCTTTGTCGCCTAGCACTAAGGCCAAGACCAGCGGGGCCAAGGGGTAGTCGAGCTTTTTGAACACATAGCCCACCACACCAAACAGCATCATGAACCAAATGTCCAGCATGGCGTTGTGCACCGTGTAGGCGCCAATGGCGCAAATCACGATGATGACGGGCGCAATGATGGAAAACGGAATGCGCAATATGGAGGCAAATAAGGGCACGGTGGTCAGCACCACAATCAGGCCCACCAAATTGCCCATGTACATGCTGGCAATCAAGCCCCACACAAAGTCTTTCTGTTCCACAAATAGCAACGGCCCGGGCTGCAAGCCCCAAATCAACAAGCCGCCCAGCAATACCGCTGCGGTGGGCGAGCCTGGGATACCCAAGGCCAACATGGGCAGCAGGGCGCTGGTGCCCGCAGCATGGGCTGCCGTTTCAGGGGCCACCACGCCTTCAACCTCGCCCTTACCAAACTTATGCCCGTTCTTAGACAACTTTTTAGCCAAACCGTAGCTCATAAACGAGGCGGGGGTGGCGCCGCCGGGGGTAATGCCCATCCAAATGCCAATGAGGGAGCTGCGGATGGACGTAACCCAGTAAGCGGGCAGTTGTTTCCATGTTTGCCACACAATTTTGGGGTCGATCTTGGCGGACTTGCCTGAAAACTTCAGCCCTTCTTCCATGGACAACAAAATTTCGCCAATGCCAAAGAGGCCAATCACGGCAATTAAAAAGTCAAACCCGCGCATGAGCTCGCTCACGCCAAATGTGAGCCTCAGTTGACCGGTCACGGTGTCCATACCCACAGCAGCCAAACCAAAGCCAATGGCCATGGACGCCAAAATTTTGAAGGGCGAGCCCTTTCCCATACCCACAAAACTGCAAAAGGTCAGCAAATACACCGCAAAAAATTCGGGCGGCCCAAACTTCAGGGCAAACTGGGCCACCAAAGGCGCCATAAAAGTGATCATGATGACCGCTACCAAAGCCCCCACAAACGAAGAGGTGAAAGCAGCGGTGAGCGCCTCACCCGCCCGCCCTTTTTGAGCCATGGGGTAGCCATCAAACGTGGTGGCGACAGACCAAGGTTCGCCCGGAATATTGAACAGCACCGAGGTGATAGCCCCGCCAAACAGCGCGCCCCAGTAAATGCACGAGAGCATCACAATAGCCGAAGTGGGGTTCATGCTGAAGGTCAGCGGCAACAAAATGGCTACGCCGTTGGCGCCGCCCAAACCCGGCAGCACGCCAATGAGCACACCCAGCACAATGCCAATCACCATCAGCATCAGGTTCATGGGGGTGGAGACCACCGCAAAACCTTGTAACAGGGAATTGATTTCTTCCATTTGGATCTAACTTTCCGTATTAAATTTAGTAACCCAAGCCGCTCAGGAGGTCAAAGTTGCCTTTAAATAGCGGCACCTTGAACCAGACCTCAAACATCAAGAAAAAAGTGACATTGACCGCCAGTGCCGTCACCACCGATTTGACCCACGAGTACTTGCCCAGCACCACCATGAACAAGGCGATGTAAACCGCAGAGGCCACATAAAGGCCCAGCAGTTGAACGAATCCCACGTAAATCACGGCAGGAATCAGCACTTGCAGCACGCGAACAATCTGCACGCGGTCTACAAAAATTTCCTGTTTGGCCTTGGGGTTGTTGAACGATTCATACAGCACACCTAGACCGGAAATGAGCAGGATGACTCCAATGTAAAAAGGAAAGTAGCCTGCTCCGGGGCCATCGGTGGTCCACTCCGAGCCGAGTTTGCGGCTGCCGTAAAGCACCACACCGCCCAAGACCATCACCAATGCGGCAACTACGGCGTCTACCACCGCGACGCTGACAACGCCTTCGGCGGGTTCATGCTCTGGCGTCTCGGATGCAGGAGTTTCTGAATGTGGGGTTGAGCTCATGTGTGATTTAAAACCTGGTCAAAAATTAAGTGTCAAAGCTGCACCCGAGCTGGTGGTTGAAGGGCAACCGACAGCCTAAAGATCGCAGGGTAATGGGGTAAAGCACCGCCGACCTGGGCCAGCGCCTTCGGCTGAGGGCGGCGCCATCGACTTACTTGGCCATAAAGCCAGCTTCAGTCATCAAGGTTTTGTGCATTTGCTCCGCACTGGTGAGCCACTTGACAAAGTCGGGGCCGGTCAAAAAGGTTTGATTGAAGGCGCCCTTTTCCATGTACTCTTTCCAGTCAGGCGTCTCGCGCACCTTGCGCAACAGGTTCACGTAATAGGCCTGCTGCTCGGGCGTCACGCCGGGTGAAGTGAAGATGCCGCGCAACATCACGTAGTCGGTGGGTACACCAGCGTCTTTGCAGGTGGGAATGTCGTACCAAGATTGGGTGTCGGTCACCTTGGCTTTGTAAGGCATGCGCTCGTCGTCAAACACACACAAAGCACGCAGCTTGCCCGCACGCCATTGCGCCACGGCTTCCGCTGGGTTGTTGACGGTGGAGTCCAAATGTTTGCCTACCAACTGCACCGCCACTTCTCCACCCCCTTTGAAGGGGATGTAGATAAATTTAGTGCCCGTGGCTTTTTCCATACCCACGGTCAAAATTTGGTCTTCTTGTTTGGATCCAGTGCCGCCCATTCTCATTTTGTTGGGGCCAGCGGCCTTAACAGCCTCTAAATATTCTTTGGCGGTTTTGTAAGGCGCTTCGGCATTCACCCACAACACAAATTGGTCTAAAGCCACCATGGCCACGGGGGTCATGTCTTTCCAGTTGAAGGGCACGCCTGTAGCCATAGGCGTGGTGAACAGGTTAGAGAGGGTGATGATGATTTTGTGTGGGTCGCCTTTGGCTTCTTTAACTGCCAAAAAACCCTCGGCGCCAGCGCCGCCTGATTTGTTCACCACCACCAACGATTGCTTCATGAGGTTGTGCTTGACGATGATGCCTTGCATCAATCGGGCCATTTGGTCAGCACCACCGCCGGTTCCGGCAGGCACCACAAACTCAACGGGCTTGGTGGGCTCCCACTGCGCAGAGGCCGTATTGATCCAACCTGCAGCCAGCAGCAAACTTGCAGCCAAAGCGGTGATTGAGGTGCGGAGTGAATGTTTCGAATGTGCCATGGAGCCTCATAAAGATTTGTTGCCAGATCCCATTGTGTGGTGCGCTAAGCGCAATACTTCTTGATTGCGATCAATTTTTTTGAATTGGAGACCGGTGTCAAGGGTATTCACCGATTCGGTTTTTGCGTACGCAGTGAGAGGGCCCTAATTTCAGAGGCTCAAATGCTCGCGCGCAAAGTCTGCCGCATTCATTTTGCTGCCGCCCTCTGGCTTGAG
>Ga0114960_10003000_pt1 | contig 12993 bp, 2 predicted proteins | sample C_130625_MF_Meta_FD_92637 | JGI IMG/M metagenome (GOLD analysis project Ga0114960, IMG submission 92637) | Freshwater microbial communities from Lake Croche, Canada to study carbon cycling - C_130625_MF_MetaG | ecosystem: Environmental > Aquatic > Freshwater > Lake | place: Lake Croche, Canada... | reverse complement strand
CACGTTGAATATTTGTTGCGGCTAAATCTAGTGCGGCAGGAGGATCATCTAATAAATTACGCAAATCTTCAATAATATGTACGTCTAACTTGTTTGAAATGTCTGCCGCCAGTTTACGCAAGAATCCGTCTGCACCACCATTACGTTCAAATTGCGCAGGAGTTAGGAAAAATGCATCGGCTAATGCCAATGCTTCTGTAACATTACCTTGTTCATCTATACGATCCTGTGCGCCCGAAACAATACTATGACCAAATCTTAACGCGGCAGCGGCAAATTCAACTTTAATACTAGCATCAACATCGGGTTTAAATCCTGTGTAAGCAGGTATAGCCGTTGCTCCTAAAACTTTTGGCAACCATTCTTTATATGTGATAACTTGTTCTTCGGCGATTACGATATTACGAGCACGTTGATAAATCTGTTCCCCACTCCAAGTGGGATGCATTTGTGCTAGTCTAGTAGCATGCCAATTGTGTTCACGTATAAACAAAGTCTGTATTGACATTAAATCTGGATTTTCAGCGCCGCGAGGATCACCGAATATAAATTGTCCTGTAGTAGGATCGATAGGTCCGTATTGCCCACCAGCTGATGTTGATAACTTTCCTGTTGTTGCGTTCTGTCCACCTTCGCGGAGTAGTACCGGATTTGTAAATCCACTCACTGGCGTAACACCTGGAGGATAAGCAATACCGTAAACTACACTACCGTCGATCCATCCAGTTACATCATTAATCGGTAATGCGGCAATTCCATTGATCCCAGTACCTGCGGCAACTTGCGCACGAGATACAGGAATATGACTTCCTGGAGTTAGGTTAGTATCTCCAGCAGGTACTATAACATCTATATTAGCACCACCAGTTCTTTCGCTAGCTAGTTCATGTGTTAAGAATTGTCCCCATGCATACATGAATCCACTATAGCCAGTTGGGTCAACAGTTTCACCTTCATTTACTTGATCCCATACAACTCGGTTACTAACAGTACGTGCATTTGGTAAATCAGTACGCATGGCATGCATACCGTCTGTATAGCTGTTTACCGGATAACGACTAAAAGAACTGCCTGCTGAGTTACGTAATGGAAAATTTGGATGATGCCCAGTACCGTCATAACTAGGCGGAGGAACACCGCCATAACCGGCAGCCGGGACTAATGGTAATAATAACGTCAGACTAACTGCTTCTGGGAATGTACCAAAGCTGTAACCTGACGGTTGATTCCAAACATTTAAAGCCATGGTTGCTCTCTTTTAATATTTATAGTTAAATAAGTCACACAGACATTGCGATCACATAATTCTTACCAACACCGGCAGTTTTTTGAACTGTTGTGTCTGGAAATGTTATAGATGTAGCCGATGCCGCACCAATAGTCGGAGTTACTAGTGTAGGACTTGTAGCAAATACTAATTTGCCAGTTCCGGTTTCATCGCTAATCACGCTTAGTAGTTGTGCGCTAGTAGTAGCGGCAAACGCACTAAGATTGTTAGCAGTAGTAGTTAGTGTTCCGCTAGTTGGTAGTGTTAGGCTAGTATTACCGGTAGTAGCCAATGTTAAATTGTAAGCACCTGTAGTGGTTAAATTTCCAGATAAAGTTAACTGGCCAATGCCACCTGTTAGATGATCTGCAAATGAACCAAAGTTTAATTTGTCATTAACTGGGGCATCTGAAAATAGTCCCCAGTCTAATAAGTAACCTTTCTTGCCGGCCAGGCCATCTGTTTGATATCCTGTAGGAGTTAAAAAAGTCCCCATATCTACATTCAAATTATTCGATTCAACTAACAATGAATTAAACATCGCTGAGATTGGAACATTATATCCGTAGACTGTGCTTTGGATATCACCACCGTAGACATATTTGTTATTGAGATTTAAATTGGCACCTAGTGTAGGTGTTAGGTCACTTTGTAATTGTGTCACTGCCGCTAGATTGACAGTGTTAGCAGTGCTAGAGATTGTAACAGAACTATTGGTGCTGGTTAGGGATTTGAATTGTAAATTAGTTGTATCTTTTGCAGAAAATATTCCAACGCCTGTGCCTACGTTAACTCCGTTGGCAATCGCAGCCGAAGCATCTAAGGCAGCAAAATTTGCATTAACTTTGGTAAATGCAACCCTTAGATCATCACCGGTCCCGTCATTTGCATAGTTACCTAAATTAATTGTTTGAATCGTCATAATATTTGCTCTCTTTTAATATTTATGGTTAACCAAGTCCTACAGACATTGCAATAGCGAATCCCTTGCTGGCTCCGGTAGTCTTTTGTACAGTTCCATCTGGGAATGTTAGTGTACCATCCGGAGTAAAGTACCATCCTTTATCACCTATACCGATAGTAACTGCACTGGAGTTCAATGCCGCTTGCCAAGCATTGTATGCGATTAATACTTCGTTGGCAAGTACCAACCAAGCATCCAATATAAGCGGATTAGACGGTTTTGCCGCCGCTAGGGCCGCATATGACGTATAACTTGCAGGATATCCAACTCCATTGTAATTGCCAGCGGCCAATGCATTACCTAACGGCACTAGACTATTTGTATAGCTGGTTCGTAAAGCACCAATGTCCTCACCACTGTTTATTGTAACAGACTTTTTTGATTTTAATACCAAATCGTCAACACTGGCCAACACATCGCCTATGGCCCCAGCACTGCCAAATGTTGTTTGATGTCCCGACGCACCTGGAAACGTTAGCGCACCAGTTGATCCAAGAGTGAGTGTATACGCACCATTGGTCAGCTGTGTCTCACTTGCACCTCCAGCATATAGTTCTGTGAAGTTGGCATTTATTTTAGTAAATGCCGTGCGCAACGGATCTCCGTTCTTGGCATTGGCCGCGGTACCGATATTGATTACTTGTTTTGTCATTACATTCTCCCTACGGCAACTTCAACAGTGCCAAACCCTGGATCTGTCTTATCTGCCAATGCTTTACCAATAATTGTACCAAATTGCGGATTTACTGCTTTACATCCGTAACCTGCTACACTTGCAGTAGTAATTAAATCGCCTTTCTTAATTGTTCCTAATACTCGAACAGGAGTACGTCCTGCTAGAGCAATACAAGCTCTAGTACCAGTTAATCCATCGTTCATAGTATATGCTGGATTAGTTGTTACTACACCAGCTACACGAGTATCGCCAAATTCAGTTGTAGTTGTAGTTTCAGCTTCGCCACCAAATACTAATACAGTACCTGGAGCATATTCTGCATCAGCAGTATACCATTCAGCTAAGTCGGCATAGGTAGCTTGTAGTTTACTTGCACCAGTTAAAGTATAAGTACCTTGCATTGTACAACTACCGGCATCAGTACCGTTAGTCACAATAGAACTAACTTTTAATTGATTACTATTAGTATTTAAATCAAGACTACTATTAGCAGTTAATCTCCATGCACCACTTAACAGACCACTAGTTGTATTATTAACACTACTTGTTCTTACATCTGTGGTTATTATAATGCTGGATTGAGTAGCGAAATCTTGTAAACCAAAATGTATAACATTAGATCTGGTATTAACACTGTCATAAGTAGCAGTCATAAACTTTTGACTTGCACTACTGTTTGGAGTATAGAAACTTAATATTGTACTTGTACTATCAATCATGTTACCTACACTAGGTAGGCTACTAAATTTAATTCCCTTAACGTCAATATTACCAGAACCATCAGTTTTAACTAAACTGTTGTTACCGCCTGTAGTTGATATTGCAGTAACATCATAGTTATATGGTGAAACTTGAGTACGTATAACAGCACCTGCGGTTGCTGTACTTGTTGGAATATCTTGATTACGTATACCGTCACCGTTGGCAACTAATGCTTGGGTTGTAACCACTTGCATAGCACCTGGAGCAGTAGCAGTAAGATTAGCTACAGTGCTATTAGCAGGTACCCATTGTAGTTTGTTTGCACCGATACCATCAACACCTGTAGTAGTTGAAGCGTCCGTAGCACTTGCAGTTTTTAAACTTACCCATCCGTTAGTTACTGTGAATACATACGAGTTATAACTGCTTAATCCGTTATTAGCTTGTATTCCGTCTAATTCAGTAACAAGCCCTGTACCTGTACCTGTACCTGTAGCTTGGAATGTAACACCTGTATTATTAGCACTTGCTCCAATGTTTGTAAAGTTTGTACTTCCAACAGTTTGTATCAAATAGCGTCTGCCAGCAACAATACTTCCTGGATTTAATAAGTTGTAAGTAGGTGCAGTAAATCCGTTAGTAGTAGCAACAGTCATTGCTAACTTACTTTGCTGGATGGCCGCATATTGATTAACTTTATTATTATTAATAACGCCAGCTCGTGTAAATGTTATAGTACCACTTGGTGTGCTATCGGCAACTCCACTTAATACAACTATAACAGTGTTAGTAATGCTAATAACTGTTTGCCCACTAATAAATCCAGTACCAGTAACAGTCATACCTGCTACAATGCCAACAGTACTACTTACTGTAAGGTTCACACCATTTATAGTTGTGTAAGTAGTGGTAATTATAGCACCTTGTATCGTATTAGTTAATACAGATCCATCGAATGATATTAATACATCACTAAACGCAGAACCACTTACTCCTTGAGAGAAAACAGCGTTATTCCATTTACTTGTTATTCCGTTATACACTAACAAACTTTGGTTGATAGGATTAGTAATCGCAATATCGCCAAGTTTAGATAATGCATTAACTCCGCTAACAGTATTATCTACATATCCTTTAGTTGCACCGTCAGTAGCAAGCAATGGAGTTGCCATACTACCGATAGCATATCCGCCCATTGACATATTACCTTTCATTGGTAATTCGCCACCTAAGCTCATAAAGCCTTTACCAATCAATGCAGTTGCAGGAGTTGTTGAACCCGACTGTTGAATACCTAAACGATTATCTACATAGCCACGAACCGCACTTTGCGTTGGCACAGTATCAGACGCATCGTTAGTCATTGTTGAGTCTGTTGAGAATTCAGCAATAACAACACCGCGTTTAAATCCTAAACCGTTCAGGTTACTCAAAGCAATTGACGCTGAGAATGTAACAGTACCAGTACCTTGGTCAACTGTAAAATAACGTCCTACTCGGAAGATACCGTTTTGGTCAGTGGTTACATAGAATACGCGACCTACTGTTTCCTCTTTAATTTCTTTAGTTTGGTCTGCTTTGATAAACGGATTACCGTAAATTTGATAAGGATAGTTAGTTGTATTATATCCGCCAGTTCCAATGTCCAGCAAGTCGTGTGCTGAACAACGACAAGTACTAATACGTGTTGTAATCTGCGCAAAACTACCAGCTTGATAACCTGCTTGTAACGCACTTGAAACTTGGTTACTCATTGGACGACTAATACCACTGATGTTATTAGTAAACGAAGTTGTACCCGTTCCGTAAGGTACAGTGAACGTAATATTACCAGTCGGAGTTCCAGCAGGTGCCGCATTGATTGTTAATGTTAATCCGTCTCCGCTTACACTAGATACTGTTTGTCCGGCAAAGAATCCACCAGCGCCACCGCCTCTTATAATCATGCCAGCTACAATACTTGTAGTACTTGAAACTTTTAATGTTGTTCCGCTTGATCCGGTAGGAATATAAGTTACCACAACTGTGCTTTCTGGATCAGTTTGATAGCCTAATGTAATGCTAGTTGTTGTACTAGCAGTTGCTTGTACCCAACCATTATACTTGCTGTTGCTATTACCACTTATAAAATAATAAGTATCTACAACCGGAGCAGTGGCTTGAGTAGCAAATGTAAATGTTGTGTAATATGGTCCAGGAGCTGTACTTAATGCTGTAAATCCTAGTACACCAAATGGTGTACTATTTGGAGGCGCACTTAATACAATAGTTGTAGTCGGTGCACCAGTTGCACTAGGAGTTGAACTAATTACAGTTTGCCCACTAGTAAATCCGTTACCAAACACAGTCATACCTGATGTAATATATTGTGTTCTGTCATTAGTGTACAGTGACATAGTTGTACCTAATGTACTAGCTTGAATATATGTACTAGTGGCCGTTGCTGTTGCCGGAGCACTCATTACTATCGTATTTGCAGTATATGTAAATGACCACGCAGTTTGATTTGCAGTTGCATTATTGTTTATTGTAATAGTTTGTGCGCCAGCATCGAATGATGATACTGAGCTAGATCCCGGAATCGGACTACTATTACCACCGCCGATTGGAGTACCAACCGCAATATAATTAAACACAACGGCTGGTACGTTTGACAATACTTTAGTACCAATCGCAGTATTTGCAGTAAATGTTCCACCAGTATTGGTGCTAATAATGTAGTTGTCAGTTCTACCAGTTAAAGTTCCACTAGCAGTTGACACTACTGTAGCCGCAGTATTGTATCCGTTATACAAGTAACTTGTACCCGAACCGTATGCATTTAATATAACAGTTGTTCCGCTTAATACTTGTTTAATATAGTATGTACTACTATTAGATAATCCACCAAAACTTGCACCACTAGTTGGGTCAAATGATAAAGTATTACCTGCAACAATACTACCACTAGTTGGGTTACTAATTGTTACAATATTATTTGTACCAGTAATAGTTGTTGAAGTAACAGCAAGAGCAGTACTTGTTTGCCAAGTAGAACCTGCAGCCGATCCGCTAATATTTGCAGTAATATATGTAGGGCCGCTACTTGATACAAACCCATATTGTTTAAATGTTAATGTACCACTTGGAGTTGAATCTGCATAGCCGCCATTTGTGCCGCCAGTAATTGTAAAGCTAGTACTATTAATAATAGTTGCAACAGTTTGACCGCTAGTAAATCCTGTTCCAATAATGGTCATTCCAACAGCAATTGTTCCGCCTGCAACACTTGAAATTGTAACAGTTGTACTTGAAACGCCACCTGTTGTATATGTAGCGGTTACCGCTGTTAACGCACCTGTTGTAACGTTGCTATAAGCAAATGATGTAATAGTTGGTGTTGGACTTGCTAAAACAGTAGCAGTTTGATTGTAACCGGTTGGGCTTACTCCACTAATAGTAACAGTACTGCCAGCAACATACGGAGTTCCAGCAACACTAGTCCATGTACCGTTAGCATTGGTCACTGCTTGAACGGAACCACCATAACTTGTACTTACGGTAATTTGATTTGTTCCAGTGTTAACACTTAAGACATAATAAGTTTGTGCAACACTAGTAATACCACCTAATGTTGCGCCTGCGGTTACTACACTTGATCCACTGACTGATGTTACAACAAAATTGCTAGTGCCACCGTATGTGCTTACTACACTAAAACTAGTACCGCTAATAACTTCTGAAATATAATAAGTTGTACCTGTAGCTAAGTTACCTAGTGCTGTGCCAAATGTTACTGGTTCTCCTACTACGAATCCTGTTGTTGAACCAACAGTGATTGCATTTAATGTCCCAGTAATTGTAATCGACCCAGTAGATACAGAATGATTCTGGCTAACTACCCAAGTTGATCCGCTACCGCTACCGTTAATAAGAGAAGTAATGTATGTTCCAGCTACTACGCCAGTACCAGTCAATTGATAACCTACTGCTACAGTTCCACTAGCTTGTGTTCCAACACTTAATGTTGTACCACTAATTGAGCTACCAGTAATACTAAATGTAGCATTAGTTGTTGCACTAGCAGTTGTGCTTTGCTGTACCGCAGTAAAGATAATTTGTTGATTAACTGTAATGCCGGTTGTGCTACTTAAAGTCAAGAACGAACCAGTTTGTGCAGTAGCAAGTAATGTTGGTGTTGGTACTACTAGTGTCACAGTAGCAACACTACCACTACCACTCATATTGCTAATAGAATTTGTTTGCGCTTGCACAACACCGGGGCCGGTTAATTGCATACCTACAGCAACAGTACCGCTTCCAACAGTTCCAACAGTAAATACACCTGAACTATTAATAGTACTGCTATTTGTCACTGCAATGTTTTGTGTAGTAGCAGTAGCAGTTACAACAACTTGTCCTGGAATACCAGCACCAGTGATAGTTGACCCTGTACCGATACTAGTTAAACTACTAATATTAATAACATTCACACTACCACTTAATGTATTTCCAGTAAAGCTAATAGTTGGAACATAAGTGGCAACAACTTGTCCTCGACTTTGTTGTGCTATAAATGGTATTGTAGTTGCCGATCCGCCTATACCTGCAATAGTATACTTGGTACTACCTAATGTAATATATGGTGTGGTTGAATAACCGAACACCAATGTTCCACTAGGAGTACTATTTGGTACAGCACTTATAACTACAGTAGTTGAATTGCTAACTGTTACAATGGTTTGGCCACTAGTAAATCCTGTGCCGGTAATAATCATACCTGTAAACATTCCACTAGTACCACCGTATGTGATGGTTACTCCGGTCAATGTTTGAGTTGCTGCCGCACTTAGTGTAATGGTATTAGTACTTGCATTAACACTAACTATAGTTGTTCCTGTTTGTATACCAGTACCGCTTATAATTTCTCCAACTACTAATCCTGTAAAGCTAGAAACATTAGTAACGCTTGTTTGATTATTTGTAATGTTGGCTGTAAATGTTCCGCCTACTACTAAAGTAGTTCCTGAACTGCCAGACGGATTATATCCAACATAGAATGTTGTTGTTACTGGAGCAGTATAGCTTGAAATCGTATGTACACGGCCGCCCCATGCAAATGCATAAGTGCCTTTATTAACTTGGTCAATATAACTTTGGGGACCAAATGCAGTAACCGCAATTCGGGTATCGGCAGGAGTGGCACCCATTGTTGCACCATATGTTATTGATATAGTAGAGCCGGTAGTAGCGGCAGGAAGGTTAACAGTAAATGTACTTGCACCTGAGTTAATACTAGTAATGTATGTACCACTAGAGAAATAACCGCTAGAAATAACAGCTTGACCAACAACTAGTCCGGCTGTATTTGATACACTAGTAACGGTTGAGCTTCCGATTGTAGTATTGCCGGTAATAGTATTGCCGGTAATAGTTGGGTCTATTTTACTAATAGCAGTAGTATCTGCTTGGAAAATATAGTAAGCAAATGATTGATCTGCACTTAGAACAGCCACGTGATTTGGAAGTATTTCGTTAGTTGCTTCTGTTAAGTTGTAAGATAGTACACGATAGATACTTGCTAGGTTGTCATTAAATTGTACAGCAGTACTTGGTCGTGTTGGGTTAACGTTATTAACATTAGAAAACTTGAAGTTTTGTAGAACACGGATTTGTATTAATTGCCCATCGTATAATGGCGCGGCCAAACCTGTGCTTGAATAACCGCTTGAACCTGAACTGGTACTTAGGTTTAACGCTAAAACATTTTGTCCGCCTAATGTCACCGCAGAGTATGCTCCGGAAGCTACAGTAATATTAAAATAAGCATATTGTCCTGTACTACTACTTGAACTAGCTACTACGTTTGGATATGTAGAATTTCCACCAAACACTGCGTTACCAGTGTAACCAAATGTGCTAACAGCAGTATTAGTTAATGTTTGGATATAAATTGTAATATCATTGCCACTGTTCGTTGAATAAGTATTACCAGCACCGGTTGCAGTTGCAGGGCTACTTAAAATAATCTGATTGTTTGTGTAAGTTGCTAATGCAGTAGAGCCAAACGGAATGCCATATCCTCGTATGGTAGATCCCATAAAGGTTACAGTAGTTGTACCACTGCCGTATACACCTGGATCGGTTACATAGCGTAAGGTAACACTAGTTGTCGAACTTGCTGTAGAAATATATAAACCATTATAACTTGCATTACTATTACCAGTAATGGTATAATATCCACCTACTAATGGCGGAGTAGTTTGTGTTGCAATAGTATATTGAACAGAGTAATTTACACCAGATCCAGATTTTGATGAACCGCTTACAGTTATGCCCGGAGGCATAATAACTACACTAGTAGTTTGACTAAATGTGCCTGGATCGGTTGCATATCGTAATGTAATTGTATTCAATGTGCTAGCCGATACTGCAACACTTCCATTATAAGTTGCTGTAGTTGAGCCATAAACCGTCCAACCGCTACTTACAGAAGGGCTTGCAGTTTGTGTCGGAATATTAAACACTACATCGTATATTGTTCCGCTTACTAATGTTTTAGTTACATAACCGGTTGTGCTGTAAGGAATAACTAGTATTCCACTACTTGGAGCTACTGCCGACAATGTACTAATGCTGGTCATCACATTGCTGCCAATAATAGTATTACCTGATAGCGAACCGTCTTTACCACCTAGTAAGCTACCTGAAATAGTAATAGTATCTCCGATATATAGTGTACCGCTCGGAGTACTCTCGGGCGCCGCATCTAATATTAAAGTTACACCGTCAGCTAATACAGTAACAACTTGTTGAGCTAATGTAAATCCTGTACCGCGAACAGTCATACCTGCTACAATTCCGGCAGTAGATGATACTACTAATGTTGTTCCGCTTGATCCACTAGAAGTATATGTGACAGCATTAACAGCATAACCGGTACCGACACTTCCTGTTGGTACATAAATTGTTGTATGACTTATACTGTTAACTTGATAACGTACAACTCCCTTACTAGACAAACTATGGTCAATTTCTAATTCACTAATATTAGTTGGATAATAATCGTAACCTATAATGTAAACAGTAGTAGACGCAGTGTTCATACTATTGTAAAACGCATTGTTTTGTGAACTTTGTGGTAATGTTGGTGGATTATAAATTCGAGCAGTTTGTGCCAAGTTATTAGATAAGTTAACACTATCCGGTAATTCGGTTACATCATATCCTGAAGCACGTAACGCATACTGTCCGTGTGCGCTTGACGAACCAACAGAACGAATCTGTCCACCGTTTAACGCCCAAAAAGCTGTCCAGCAGTAATAAGTGAATGTTGAAACTTGTTCTGTAATACCGCCGTTCGTTGCAAGAATTGCATAGCCAAGGTCGTTAACTTGAGCATAGTCGTTTGCCAACATACTCTTATTACCGCCCATCTCAATATTGATATTTTGTCCAGTTCCGCCAACCCATGGTGTTGAAGTAGCCATGGAAAATACAACGGTACCACCGATTACATTTCCATTAATATCAAATGTTTGTGCATAACTTGTGATAGCATTAATTTGATAACGATTGCCAGTAACATAAAATGCACAAGGTGCTTCAGGAGCACGTACATCTAGACCGCTATTAACGCTTCCGGTTACAGTAACAGTTAAACCATCTCCACTTGCTCCAGTGATTTGTCCAAATAAACGTCCAGCAAATCCGTCAACGAATTGCCCGCCGGCAAATGTCTGCTTGTTAACGCTACGTGAGAAGCTTGTACAAACTTGTCCGTAAGGTGATTTAGATTTAATTTGACCTTCTGGGTCAAGAACCATCATAAATCCGCCGTGCCCTTGGCCAGTTAAATTACTAATACGAACTGCATCATTACATAAGAATACGTCAATTTCTTTGTTGTTCAATGCAGGATTGGTTGCACTTTCTGTCTTTGATGGGTCTTGTAAGTAATGGCGTCCGTAATTATTTGTTGTATATAAATGCCATGTTCCTGGACTAATACTTGCAAGTACTACGGTAGTAATTGTTGCAGTTGCTCCGCTAGATGCACCAACAACAGTGTTACTAACAACAAATGTGCCGGTAGTTGGAGTGTATGAAAGGCTTCCGCTAGAAATACTAGTAATAGTACCTACAGCGCCAGTACTAGCTTGAGAAATAGTTTCTCCTTGTTGGAAACTTCCAACAATACTTGTAATGGTCATAGATCCAGGAATAGCAAATGGATATACTACTGTACAATTCATAAAGTTACCTGACACGCTATTGACAACAGCCTGCCCAGGTTTCCCGTATGAATCTACAGTATCTGCTTGGAATACATATCCTAACCAGTCAACTTTAGCTTGTGAATTTCCGCCAAGTGTAATAGTAATATTTCCACTTGATCCACTTAGTGACGCACTAACTAAATTGTTAATACTTGTAATTGTTGCAGTACCATATGTACCTGGATCACTTGGATAGATTAAAGTGATGCTTCCGCTTGAGCTAGAATACGCAGGGAATGTACCATTATAACTTAAATTAGTATTTCCACTAACCGTGTAACTTAAACTGGTATTGGCAACACCGTATGATGTTGGAATAGCAAACGTAACTCTGTATGTACTACCAGTAGCCGCAGTTTTAGTAGTATAGCTTGTTATATTAACTGTTGGAGAATAATCAGTTGCACCTACTCCGTTATTAATTGGACCAATTTGTAAGCCGTCGATAATACTATCGCGGTAGAAGAACAAACTGCGCCATGGACTTTGACTAATACGATCAACCGGGCGAACTATTGTTCTGCGGAATTCATCTCCACGAATTGACACGTTTGCCGCGGCACGGATTGGATAGTCTTCATAGTAAACTCCAGCCTCAACCATAATGGTAATCTGCTGATTTCCAACACTTTCCGCATACTCTAATTGTTCTGCAAATGTTAAACTGCTACTAGTGATAGTGCTGAGTAAGTTTGCACTTAAGGTAACTGAAGTACCACTAACACTAGTTACGGTTACTCCTAATGGAACACCAGTTCCATACGCACCCATGCCAACTTGTATAGTTGTTAATCCATTGCCTATTGTTGTACTAGTTGTGCTAGCTACAGTAACCACATTAGTTCCGCTAGTTCCGCTACCAGTGGTTGTAACAATTTGCCAGAAACCTGGACTTGTTTGTCTTATAGTTACATTATCACTACTATTAGTTCCGCCTTGGTTATATGAAATGATAGTACCAGTTACACCACTAGTAATACCTCGAATAATTTTACCAGCAAGAATTTTAATGTCGCCAGTTTGTCCTTGGTCAACGTAACCGTTGCCACCGTTGCTAAATGCTAATGTGTATATGCCAGTGCCAAAACTAGCAGTCGGCGCCGCGCTAACACCATTTTGTACAATT
>Ga0114960_10002998_pt1 | contig 13004 bp, 8 predicted proteins | sample C_130625_MF_Meta_FD_92637 | JGI IMG/M metagenome (GOLD analysis project Ga0114960, IMG submission 92637) | Freshwater microbial communities from Lake Croche, Canada to study carbon cycling - C_130625_MF_MetaG | ecosystem: Environmental > Aquatic > Freshwater > Lake | place: Lake Croche, Canada... | reverse complement strand
TTCATTGGCGCCAAGCCGTATCACCAAGCTTACGAACGTGGCGTAAAAATGATTGGTGCAACTTCACACTTTGTAACTCCAGATTTAGATGAAGGTCCAATTATTGACCAAGACATCCAACGCGTAGGGCATGCACAGGACGTCGAGAAATTAGTTAGCATCGGTCGTGATGTTGAACGTCGAGTACTTACGCGCACTGTTGGGCTTTTAGCCGAAGATCGAGTTTTCCTTGTTGGCCGTCGCACCGTAATTTTTGCCTAGCAAAACAAACTCGGAAATTCCGCAGGAATAAGCGAGAAACAGCCCTAAGAATTATTTATTTTGCCAAATTCGTCGCGCAAGATTTAAGAAATCTTTAAACACAACAATGTTTCCGTTGGCCGATAAATGATGCTGGTCAATGTAACGGAATCGCCTATTAACCTGTGATCGACATGGATTATCGGGGCATAACAGATTAAACGGATCCCAAAGTATCGCACCTGTTTGCGCACTAAGACTTCGATACGAATTCATAACCGGCGCTCGAAGTTTCAATTGATAGCTACGATCTGTTTTAAACCCAGCTTGGCAAGCAGGATTATGGCGGTTGAACCAGCGGTTGCAACGATCTGGTGGAGCCTCAAAAACCGGTGTTGGTGCGGCCAAGACAACAGTGAGACCCATTGATTGCAGCCGGTTTACGACTCCAACAGAACTGGCTAGAACCTCTGCTCGGTCCTTTTCTGATTGCGGATCTTTAATCCCAGCTAGCAGGGCCGTTTTATCTAGGGGGCCCCAAAGCTCTGCGATTCGGGGAACCGAAAACGAAGACAAAACAACAATGTCACCGCTGGAAGTTTCACTCTTGATTTTGTTAATGAAAAAATCATCGCCAGGACAGGTACTCGGAGCCGCGTGCATAAGATTTACGAAGCCACAGCCATATTGGCGAATCATCAGTGGTTTAGCGCCAGTTTTTGAACCAGTCCACTTTGCAATGTACTTATAGTGCCCAGCATGCGAGTCTCCGACAAATACAACTTTGTGTCCACGTCCAACTGAAGTTCGTTCCACTGTATTCAGCATTTTTGCAATGGCAATATCATCGCGGAACCATGGTAAGGCTGCCTTGGTGTTGTGAACAGTGGCCCAACTGGAAACCGCGCCAACAAATTGAAAACAAAGTGTGCCAATAACGACACCCGTTACAACTACTAATAGATCACTTCGTTTTTTCACCCAAGCACTTCTGCGAGGTGGGGTTTCAATCCAACGGTAGCTAAACCAACTGGCAAAAAAGGTTAAGCCAAGTGCCAATGCTTTTGTCCAGAGACTTTCAATGCCGATCGTCCAACGCATCAATACAAAAATTCCCCAGTGCCATAAATACAGCGAGTAAGAAATCTTGCCGATGAAGACAACTCGCTTGTTCGTGAAAAGCGGTGCGATTTTTGCAAGCGATGGATTGTCTAAGTTATTTGCAACGTGGATCAAAGCCAAGGCTCCGAGCACTGCTGGAATCGCCCACCAGAACGGGAAATTTACAACTTTGGCATAAGCGAGTGAAACAACAATCAGGGTCAATCCCCCGAAAAATAAGCCAGGTAACAATTCTGATTTATTTAATTTATGTTTCGGAACTCTGGAAACCAAAATGTAAAGCAGTGCGCCAGCCGCCAATTCCCAAAAACGAGCTGGCAGCAAGTAAAACGAGCGCAGTGGGTCAGATCTGGTCTGTCCAACACAAATTACAAAGGAAACAATTGTTGCCAGGACCAAAATTAATTTGCCCAATTTTTCCAGCTGCCGATTTTTTCGATACAAGGCAACGCTGATAAGCAGAAGAATTATGGGATAAATCAAATAAAACTGCTCTTCAACTCCAAGCGACCAAGTCTGGACGAATGGGTTGTACGGCATCCGGTCGCCGAAATATCCATCACTGGAAAGCACGAGTTGAATGTTACTGCCACCGAAAACTGCCCATTTTGCAGTGTTAAAACTTCCTTGTCCAAGAAAACTGCGTGGCACAAAATAGGCAGTCAATGCAGATGTCACGGCAAGGTAGAAGAAAAGTGCAGGGGCGATGCGTTGAAAACGACGACGATAAAAACCGACAAAAAACCGAATTCCGTTTGCGGCCGGCCGCTCTAAAAGCGTTTTAGTGATCAAATAACCGGATATCGTGAAAAACATGTCAACTCCGACAAAGCCACCCGGAAGCCATTTGTCGTTTAAGTGATACAAAATCACAGAGACAACTGCTAAGGCCCGCAAAGAATCAATGCCAGTTATATAAGAATGCTTCTTAACTTCAGGTAAATCCAGCGTGGTTGCAGTCACCGTTGCTATTCCTCCCTGGACTTAGCGAAACTCCGTTACTTAGCCGTCTAATCATGCACAAGTACAGTGTTCAACTCTACCCCGTGAGTTAATGGCAGATTCCCTTTGCTGACTGAGAAAGTACACAAACGAGCAATTCGGTTTTCTTTGTTCAGTAAAGGGGTACGCTTCATGTAATACAGACCACGAGAACTCCTCGGGCATTTGTACTCGGACGACTGAATGCGCATGCTGAACTAGATAACCTGAAGGCAAAAAATGCGCTTACTTACCAACTCGAATCCCAGCCGACTTTTAGTAAAGATTTCGGTTGCCTTTTCCCTTCTCGCTAGTTTGAACATGCAGCAAGCTTGGGCTGGTCAGAGTCAAGATTGTGGCGCATTCGGTGATGCGAGCATGATCTGCGCACCGATAAGCCAGCTTGCGCAGACTTTAAGCGACGGAACTCCTGTTGCAGTTTCAAATGGAACGACCTATGTGGCTACATCCACCAAAACGCTAAAATTCACATTCACCTCAAATTCTGCAAACAGTGGAAAGAAGATTTATCTTCAATTCTTTGACGTTTCACCAGGGGTTTCGCTTGGGCTACCAACCCCTACCTGCAGCTCAGTTCAGGTTGGCAGCAATGGCTGCGTTACGGCATTGGATAGCTCTGGTTCCGTGACAGTCCCGGTAACCATTAACGGCGCAGTAGCAGGCAAGTTCTTCAAGTACCAGCTCAATGGGCCAGCGGGCTTCACATCGGGATTTGTCACAACAACTTTTACATCAAGTGGTGGAGCCGTAAACATTCCAGAAATCTGTGGTGGAGATTCCACAACAATTTGTGCGCCAATTACTCGGGTAACCGCAACCACAGGCGGTAAAGACATCCCAGTTGCCTACAGTCCTACAACACAAGATGGGGCGGCAACAATTTCACCAACTACTACCTCAATCACCTACAAGTTTGCTTTCCCAAGCGACTACATGAATAAATACGTTTTCGTACAATTCTTCGACGTAACTACTCTTGCACTCGGCGTACCTGGCGGATCTATGAATTCAAGTACCTCGTGTGATCCCCAGCCTGCCGCTAATCGGGGCTGCAAAATCCAAATTGATGTTAACGGAAATGCCTCATTCTCTGTTTCTCTTAGCAATACAACTTTGGGCTCCAGCTTTAAATACATCGTTGCTGGCCCGAATTACGCATCGCACGTCGTGCAAACAACAGTTGCAGTCCCACCAACAATTTCCTTGGTGGGAGGCAAAGCAAAATTCACTGTGAAAATCGACAATGCTAAAGGGCAGACATCAACAGTCACCTACAAAATTGGCAAGACAGAGAAAAATGCAACTTTGCGAATCAATAGCAACTCTGCGTTATTCAACATCCCAGCAACTAAGGGTTCATATCAAGTGAAAGTTGCAGTTGGAAGCTTTAGCGTGACAAAAAAGATTGCTGTTAAGTAGTTACCAACAATTACTGTTTACCAGTTACTGCAATTTCTGTGAGACGTATGCTTCACGCAACGCCGGCGATAAAGCCTTTGACATCGCCGGCGTGAAATGGAATGTGTCTGCATAAACGATATGCGAATCGATTACCGGCGGACACTTTCCATTAACACAGAGCCACGGCGATAGATCTAAGTATCCATCACTGTATTTGTTCGCAAGGTTCTGCTGTACTTGGCGGTAGCCACTGGCAGTGCGCGAATCGCCAAAACAACTTGGCGTGTAACTAAGGTTTTTTGTCAGACACTTCGAAAGTCCACCTACTGGTGTTCCTGGGTGCATGCCCACAACCAATATTTTTTTGCTCACATTGTTCAAGGTCTGCAAACTAGCATCAACCCCCGTGGCCCAAACTTGTGGGCTGGTTCCCTTGGCAGCAACAATCGGATGAATGCTCTCCTCGGTGAGAACTAGAAGATCGGGCGAAATATCCCTAACTTGCTTGGTCATCCAAATCCGAGCAGCCGGACATCCAGTCATGGCAATTCGGTTTTTGTAGCCAACTGGCGTGACGTCAGCCCACATGCATTCAAGTCGGAAAATAGCAGTTACTTGCCACTTTGATAAATCGACAGAATTCAAAACAGCGGGCATCAATGACCCAGCAAATGAGTCACCCATAACAACTAACTTCTTGCCCCCTGGAACAGGCGCTGTTGAACAATAGGTGGTGCTTATGTTGTCAGCCTTTGGTGGCAATTGGCTATCCGATTTACACTTCATGGAACTCTTCCATGGATAGTCATGAATCTGAGTGGTTTTCAATTGCGGCTGCACTTCTGCCGGAATGCCTTTAAGTGCCAGTGCTTCCTTTAGCTTTACAGTCCAAGCTGGCAAGCCACTCGCCTGCCCTGAATCTGTAAAGGTTGGTGATGGTGATTTCGATCCCTGGATTCCATGACTAAATCCCGGTACCCATTCGCTTGCTTGGACGCCATCCTTGCCGATAGCTATCCCGGAATAAGTAACTAGCCAGATAATCCCAACAACCACAGATGTAGCAACCGCCGGAAATGCAAAGGATTTTCCAGATTTCTTGAGCGAGTTCTTCTTTGCCTTAGGCAGCGGGATTCGCAGGAAGAACAATTCGATGAAACGGTAACTCAATACCGACAAAACGAAACAGGCAACTAGTCCGAGGAGTCTTTCACTCAAAGTATCCATTAGCCCACGGTCTTGGCCGAACACAAAAATCGGCCAATGCCACAAATAGAGTGAGTAAGAAATGGCACCAATCGCAATAAACATTCGATTGGCCAGCACAAAATGAGCTACATCCGCGCCGTTGACTTCACCAGTAAACAAGATGAAACCCGTGGTTAGCACTGGAATTATTAACGTGTAGCCAAAATTGTTTGGTGTCACTATGGCGATCGAGCTAACTAGCAGCGCAACAGCAATTAGGCGCAACAGTGGCAACTTGTTCCCTAAGCGCGACCTGAAAGCTTCTGCTGATACGAGACTTAAAAATCCACCGAATGCCAATTCCCAGGCACGGCTAAATGTTGAGAAATATGCAGTTGTTGGGTTGGTCGTGAACTCGATTAGTAACCAAGTCAAGGAAAGTAACGTCAAACCACCGACAGCAATTTTTACTCGCGCCATCCAACGAATTTTTTTACCGAATAACTTCATTCCGTTAAGGCGAGTAGCGGCGACAAATAAAATTGGCCACACAAAATAGAACTGCTCTTCAACCGAGAGTGTCCAATAATGCTGCACCGGAGAAACTGAATTGTTCTGGGCAAAGTAATCAGTAGCCTGGCGCAAAAAATTAATGTTAGCCATGAACAATAAAGTCCAGATGGAATCATCTTTGATTTGTGAACTTTGCAAAATATTTAGGTTCAATATCGCGTAGATATTGATGCAAACTAAAACTATGATCGAGGCTGGCAAAATTCTGCGGGCACGACGCAGGTAGAAGTTGTAGAAGGAAATCTTTCCACGGCGAGACTTTGTAGATTTTTTTACTGCTTCATCAGAATCGGTGCGACCCCGACTGCGAGATGCAATGCTACTTGAGTACTCTTTCAACAAAAGACCGGTGATCAAATACCCAGAAATCACGAAGAATATGTCAGGACCAATGAACCCGCCACCGAAGCCTGGGATCTGGAAATGGCAAAGCAAAACGAGAAGAACAGCAATACCTCGGAGGCCAGCAATGTCGGCGCGAAAACCTGACTTCTGGGCTGATGAGTCACCTTTAGCATTAAGTTTTAACATTTAAGTTCGCTCTGTTTATTCTCTAGGATTCTTCGACGGTTGGCTTAGAGTTTGGCTTGGCTTTTCCAGCCCGGGGCTTCGCTTCGGAAATCACGATTTCTTCCGCCTCAACAGCCATCGATTCCATTGAATTAGCATTCGTTGTCTCGACATTTGCCGTGCCAATAACAGTGTCATCCACTGCGCCCACTTCAGATTTCGCTGCTTCTAATGCCTGTGCTCTTAGGTCAATCGGGACCGCGCCCTTGTCGCCGTAGCCATATCCGTAGCCACCGCCGTAACCGTAGCCATACCCGTAACCGTAGCCGTAACCGTAGCCGTAACCGTAGCCGTAACCGTAGCCGTAACCACCGCCGTCAATTGGCACGAAGTTGACGATTGGACCAAGCAGGCGTGCGCCTACGTTATTCATGATTTCAACAGCATGCTTCAACTGTCCATGAGTCGTCTTTCCGAATCTGGCCATCAACAAAGCGCCATCAGTTACCCGGGCCACGACCGCTCCGTCGGATACCAACAGGAGTGGGGTTCCGTCGATAAAGACATAGTCGTAGTCCTTGCGAAGCTGAAGAATTAACTCTTCCATCTGGGTACTACCCAATAACTCGCTCGGATTTGGTGGGATCGGACCTGAAGTCAATACATCAATCAGACCACGATTCCAGGAAATAAGAGCATCTTCCAGAGAAATCTGATTTGCTAAAACGTTTGTAAGGCCAACTCCACCTTCAATACCGAGGTAATCGGCAACACGAGGTTTACGAAGGTCGCCCTCGACCAGAGCAACCCTGTTTCCAGCCTGGGCAAACGCAATTGCAATGTTCAGAGTGGTAGTTGTTTTGCCTTCACCAGGCAAAGCACTAGCCACAACAATTACCTTTGGTGGATTATCAACGTCAACAAATTGAAGGTTAGTTCGGATAGCTCGATACGCTTCAGAGCGCACGCTTCGAGTGTTAAGAATCGACAGCGGACTAGTGGCTGTTTCTGAGTCGTAGCCAATGGCTCCGATTGGATTCATGCCCGAATACTGAACAACTTCCTCAAATGACTTGATTGTGTTATCCAACGAGTCAATAGTTAGAGCCAGCGCTACACCAGCTCCGAGGCCTAACAAGATACCGAGAATTAGGTTTGTCTTTGGCTTTGGTGAAGTCGGCTTCACTGATGGAAGGGCGCGCTCAACAACCGTTGCTTTGATCGGGGCTACGGAAAACGCACCTTCAGGAGTTTCCAAATTTTGGATTGTGCTGGCCAATTCGTACGACACTGCGTTTGCAACATAAGCCGCTCTAGTTGGGTCTGTATCTGTGGCAGCTACGGTAATAATGACTGAGTTCTGTGGACTAGCACCAGTAACAGAGTCTTTTGTGATTCGGAAGCCAATCTTTTTCGATGCCGCTTCGAGAAGTGGTCGAGTACGGACCAATTGCACATAAGTGGCCATGCGTTGGCTCGAGAATTGGGCATCCGAGAATAGGCTGCCAGTGCCACCCTGACTTGTTGTTGAGACAAACAGTTTTGCGTCAGATTTGTAGACTTTTGTTGCCGTGACCGACAGCAAGATGGCAGCCACCGAAAAAGCCAAGGTAGAAATGGCGATAATGCGCCAACGCTTGCGAAGGATTCTTATCCACTGCTCAAGACCCACGAAAAACCTACTCTGTTTAGGCGCAACATAAAACGAAAATTTACTTAACCTCGCACAGCGTAAATTTCTGCCACAAGCCTAACAGTTAATGGCAGTGCGGGAAAATGCTAAAACGAATGAAACTAAAAGTTCTTATCGCAAAATCGGTTTTCCTTGAACCGTCTAGACTTTAGTGGATAAGATTCACTAGCAGCCTGTGCAACTGCAAGATTTCATCGTGATTCCGAGTGGAAAGTAGGAGTTGGTCTGTCATGATTCTCGTGCAAAAACGGGCACTGCTATTAGACAATGCTGTAATTTTTGCTGGCCTGGCTATCTCATCCGTTGCTCGCAATTTAATCGAAGAGAACTATTCCCTCAACTTCACAAACATCCTGGATGCGATCTTTACTGCGGCTGTTCTCTCAGTTTCGCTTTACACCGCTGGGTGCTACGAACTCAGACACATCGCCTCTGGTGCTGACGAAACTCGACGAATCATCAAAGCCTGCACCAATTCATTTCTAATAATTGGAACATTGAGTTACATCTTCAAGCACGATCCAAACCGATTTGTTCTTATCATCGGCTACATAGTGGGCGTAATTCTCATTCTCTCGGGTCGCAAAGTTTTGAACAACCAGTTAGTTGCGGCTCGAAATAACGGCCAATATCTCCGCAAAGCATTGGTTCTGGGCAGCCCACAATACGCTGACGACACCAAGAAAACATTGATGGAAAACCAGAGATTTGGGCTAGAAGTAGTTGGCCGGCTTGAAATTCAAAGTGAGCTTTCAGCGGAAAGCCAACTAGCTTGGCTAGATTCAATTGATCAAGCGATAGCTGCTAACCATGTTGAAGTGCTGATAATCGAAGACAGTGAAGAAACGAATCAAAAGCTTGTCAACGTTCTGTCGTGGCACGTGAACGATCGCAAGGTAGACATAATGATCGCAATGTCATTTATTGATGCTTTGGGACCGCGGTTGAACTTGAACGTCCACCACGAACTGCCATTAATGTACCTAGATGAGCCGAGACTTTCACCAATTGACCGCTTCGTTAAGCGTTGGTTCGACATAGTCATCGCTGGCATTGCCACAATTGTCTTTCTGCCAGTTCTACTTGTAATAACCATTGGAGTCGTTATTGCAGACGGTAGACCAGTGATTTTCACTCAAAAACGCATTGGCCTTGCTGGCCGAGAATTCAAATTTATAAAATTCAGAAGCATGATCGTTGGGGCAGCTGACATGCGCGCCGAAGTCTTAGGTTCGCCTGATGAAGAAATGGCAGATCGCTACAAAGCGGACCCAAGAATTTACCCATTTGGCAGGTTCTTGCGTCGTTTCTCACTCGATGAACTTCCACAACTGATCAGCGTTTTGAAGGGCGACATGTCGCTTGTTGGGCCACGTCCATTACTGCCAGAAGAATTAGACCTTCTGCTGGATGAAGATCATAGAAGGCATCTAGCTAAGCCTGGACTGACCGGCCTGTGGCAAGTCAGTGGCCGCAAGGAAACGTCTTGGGAAGAGCGTATGCAAATGGACCTTCATTACGTCCACAACTGGTCAATTGGGCTTGATCTTGGCATTCTGATGCGAACCATCAAAGTAGTGGCAACAGGTCACGGCTCGTATTAATTTTTTTGCGAAATTACTCGGCTTGGTTAGCTAGGTACCACTCGTAAGTGTGTGCAATACCAGCGCGCAACTCGATAGCCGGATTCCAACCCAAGTTATTGATGGTGGAAGTATCGAGCAACTTACGTGGAGTTCCATCTGGCTTCTCAGTGTCCCAAACGATTTCACCAGTAAAACCAACGGTTTCTTTAACAATCTCAGCTAGTTCCTTGATAGTTACATCTGCACCCCAGCCAATATTTACTGGCGCTGGTTCATCATAATTTTCTAGTAGATAGTGACAGGCTTTCGCTAAATCATCGACATGCAAAAATTCGCGCATAGGTGATCCAGTTCCCCACAAAACCACATTGCCCTGATTTGAAGTTTTAGCTTCATGGAACTTGCGAATCATCGCAGGAAGTACGTGACTGTTCTGTAAATCAAAATTGTCACCCTGCCCATAAAGGTTTGTAGGCATACCTGAGATCCAACGCTTGTTGTACTCGCGGCGATAAGCCTGAATGTTAAGCACACCAGCAATCTTGGCAATGGCGTAGGCATCGTTTGTTGGCTCTAAGGGCCCCGTCAACAGCGAATCTTCCTTTATTGGCTGCTCAGCAAATTTTGGATAGATACAGGAAGATCCCAAAAACAATAATTTTTCTACATCTGCTAGATGCGAAGCCTCAAATACATTGGTTTGAATTCGTACATTGTCCTGCAGAAATTCAACAGGGTAAGTGTTGTTTGCAACGATTCCACCAACTTTTGCGGCGGCCATAATTACCACATCTGGTTTAGCTGCACCGATAGCGTCAATGGTTTGCTCACGGCTTCGCAAATCTACTTGAGCTGATCGCCAGCCCACTAAATTGCTGAAGCCCTGGCTCGAAAAATACCGCCAAAGCGCCGACCCGACTAGTCCGTTATGACCAGCAATGTAGATTTTGGCATCAAGTTCAAGTTGACTCACTTCGCCTCCAAAGTTTTGTAGCAAGTTTGCTAGATGCGATACAACACCTAGAATAAAGAACCGTAGGTTGTCTATCTTGCCACTTGAGAGGCTGAAATGAAAAAGGCACTAATTACCGGTATCACTGGCCAGGACGGCTCATACTTGGCCGAACTTCTTTTGGAAAAAGGTTACGAAGTTCACGGAGTCATCCGTCGCTCTTCGACTTTCAATACCAGCAGAATTGACCACCTATACCAGGATCCACACAAAGATGGAACCCGCCTATTTTTGCATTACGGTGACCTTTCTGACGGTAGCCGCATGGTGACCTTGATGAACAAGATTGAACCAGTTGAGGTTTACAACTTGGCAGCCCAGTCACACGTTCGCGTTTCATTCGACGAGCCTGAGTACACCGGTGAAACAACTGGACTTGGCACCTCTCGCCTACTCGAGGCGATCCGCATGACTGAAATCCCAACACGTTTTTACCAAGCAAGTTCTTCAGAGATGTTTGGTGCTACCCCACCACCTCAAAATGAAGATACACCTTTCTATCCGCGCTCCCCGTATGGTGTTGCCAAGGTTTACTCATACTGGATGACAAAGAACTACCGGGAAGCCTATGGAATGTTTGCTTGTAATGGCATTCTGTTCAACCACGAATCTGAGCGCCGTGGTGAAACTTTCGTTACTCGCAAAATCGCAATTGGTGCCGCGAAAATCGCTGCTGGCAAACAAGAATTCTTGTACATGGGAAATCTTGATTCTGTACGCGACTGGGGTTATGCGCCTGAATATGTTGAAGGTATGTGGCGTATGCTGCAGCAAGATACCCCAGATGATTACGTACTCGCAACCAACACTGCCTACACAGTTAAGGACTTCCTACAGTTCAGCTTTGAAGCTGTTGGCCTTGATTGGGAAAAGTATGTTCGCTTTGACGAGCGTTACTTGCGCCCAACTGAAGTAGATGCACTTATCGGAGATTACTCAAAAGCTAAGAATATTTTGGGCTGGGAACCAAAGGTACTCACCCCAGAACTTGCACGTCGCATGACGCTTGCCGAAGTTGAATTAGCCTAGTTTTACGGAACTTTTGACAGGGTTACTGGTTCTGAAAGTACTGGTAACCCTGCTCTGCTTCTAGCCTTCTTGCGATCCTTAGGGCTTGCATACCAGACATAAATGGTAAACAGACCTGCTGCGCCTGAAGCCTGAATTAGCGAGCCACGCATCAAAATCGGCAGGTACCCTACTAGGAAGCCATTTAGGATTGTGCCGAAATCATCTGGGAAAAGTTCAGCCCGGAACTTAACAACTCTGAACAAAAAGGCAATCATCAGTGGGAAAATTAACACCCCAAGGTAACCAAAGTTGATCACACCTTCCGCTACCCAAGGACCAGAAATGTTGTCAAACTTCATCCCGCTGTCTCGCGCAATCATAATTCCGGTGTCAATAGGTTTGCCGGTCCAAATACTGCGAGGGATTACGGGGAAAATCGCCCCGAGAAGTTGATGCCCCCACACAGATCCATTCGCTTGAAACCACTGAATTCCCGCACCGGTGATTTGTAGCGCATCAAAGTCACCAGTGAGCCATGCCGAGGATCCTACGGAACCGAAAGAGTGATCCGCTCGACGGAAATAGTCTGCAAGCGGGAAGATAAACATTGAGCCGAAAAATAGCGACAATGCGCCAAAACGGATTCGCCCAGGCGTGAGCTTGATTGTGCAGAGCGCCAATGTTGTTAGAACTGTGAAGAACCAAAATCGACTTGAAGACAATGGGTTACCGAGAATAAGCAGACCGATACCCGAAAATGCCAAAGAAATATTGGCAATCGGATCTTTTGGATTTTTCTTTCGCAACAGAATTGCGCCCACGCACACGAACAGTACGAGAGCCTGAGCTCCAGTAACGAACAAACCAGACTGCGCCTTAGTTAGACCAGCTGCACTTTTAGCGGCCGAAATTGCCGCCCTTGAACTGAAGAACGATCCGAGACCGCCACCCGAACGAACAGCGTAGAAAAGTGCGGGAACCATCAAAATTGTTAAATTCCGAACTCTAACTCGACTTAAATTGCGGCTTATTGAGTTCTGAGATTTCTGACTATGCGGGGCATCCAGGAGCATAATAAGAATCAATGAAGCGATCATCGTGCACGCTTGAGCAACCACCAGACTGCCCTCATCCACAACTAGTGGCCAAGGGTAAGCTCCAGCCATAATCTGACTTAGTCCAGGTACACCAGTAACACCACAGTTGAAGACCCAGATAACCAAGACAACAGGGCTTGGCTTAGCTTTTCGAAACTCTAACGTAAACATCAGAGCAGAAATCAGAATCAAAATCACCTGCAAAGAAACTATCTGATTGCTAAGCGCAGTTGAAAGAGACAGGTGTAAGAACACAAACCAAACAGGACCAAGAAAAATAAAAGTAAATAGCGACTTACCGAACGAAAGTTTGACCGGCCCGTCTATGTTTTCGTTAACCGTTACAGGAGCAGTTGCTGTTTGAGCCATGGTGCTAGTTCCTAGCTCGTCGAGACAGATTCATTGAATAGTCGGACGATTTCAATGGCCACTTTGGCATGTCCAGACTCAGCAAGATGCAGCCCATCGCCCAAAATGTCGGCCTGATCATCGATTACTGTATTGATGTCGAACGGAAAAATCCTTGGGTTATGTGTACGGGCAAGTTCAGTTGTAATTAGCCCTACATA
>Ga0114960_10002996_pt1 | contig 13008 bp, 10 predicted proteins | sample C_130625_MF_Meta_FD_92637 | JGI IMG/M metagenome (GOLD analysis project Ga0114960, IMG submission 92637) | Freshwater microbial communities from Lake Croche, Canada to study carbon cycling - C_130625_MF_MetaG | ecosystem: Environmental > Aquatic > Freshwater > Lake | place: Lake Croche, Canada... | reverse complement strand
CCGGAGCGGCTCGCTGGAGTCAGGGCAGTGGTGGCCTGTTCGTCCTCCTCGGTGATCACAAAACGCTTTGCCTTCAACCGCTTCGATCGTGATCTGGTGCAACGCCTGACCGCTTCCCAGGATCTGCTGATCCGCACCTGCCAAGGCCTGGGCCTGCCCTGCAGGATTGTCGCCCCCACCTTGATCTACGGCCAGGTCGGCGCCTACGGCGACCGCAACCTGAGTCAGCTGCTGCAATGGATGCGTCGATTCCCCTTGCTGCCCCTACCCGCCGATACCGGCTTACGCCAACCCATCCATGCCAGTCAACTGGCGGCCGTGGTCCGAACCCTGGCCAGGGCCCTGGTTCGCCCCATCGATGGGATTCCAACCGGTGAAGTCATCGCCGTAGGCGGTGATGACACCCTGACTTATCACGAACTACTGCTGCGGCTCCAACAACAGTGTGATCCGTCTGATCGGGCCCGGCGCTGTCGCTTGGTGACCATGCCTGCGTGGCTGTTCCGCGTTTTAGCAGCCCCCCTGCTGGTGGCGGCACCCAAAGGCTTTGAGGCTGTGATGCGAATGCAGGTTGACCTTGCCGGTTTCCACCCGGCCCACCGCCTCGTCGGTGAGGAGCCGCGACCTTTCCCCGTCCCCCCCCTGGTGCGTTGATGCGCGGCTTCACCCTGGCGCGGCTCTTACCAGGCTTGGGACTGGGATTGCTGCTCTGGTGGTTGGGGCCCTGGATCCCGATGCCGCATGCAGGGGGTGGTCCCCAGGTCATCACCGTTTTTGTCGAGGATCCCTGGCGAACGTTCAGCGCCATCCAACTGCACCAAAGGCGACCGGGCTCCATCCTTGTGATGCAAGGATCCCCACGCTTTCAGGAGATCAATCGCAGCCAACTGGTGCGCTATGGACAGTGGCCGCTTGAGATGAAGCCCCCTGTTCTTCTCACTGCAGGTTGTGACACGGTGGGTCAGTTGATTGCCTTAGCGCTCTGGTTGCAGCAGCAGCCGTCCCATGGACAGGTCACCATTGTGACTAGTCCGGCCCATCTGGGTCGGGCCCTGGCGATTGGACACATCGTGTTGGGCTCCCTGGGATGGTCGGTGATCGGGGTCGCCGCTGCTACGGGAGATAATCGGCCCGAAACACCCCTGCGAACCGTCCGTGACGAGGTCCGCGCCCAGATCTGGCGAGCCACCCGCTGGAATCCCATCTTTGTGAGTCGTCCCTGTCTGTGAACCCGCCCGTTGCGCCGTTGCTATTTCTTTCAGGCCTGCTGTCCTGGTTGATGCTTTGGTGGCTCATTCCGGTGCTTAGACAGCGCTTGCCTGACCTCCCTAACGCCCGTAGTGCCCATCGTGCACCGACTCCTCGTGGGGGTGGGCTGGCCTTTGTTGTTGTGGCCACCCTGCTGACTCCGTTGTTCGCCCAGGGGGCCAGTGCCTGGATTCCAGTGGTTTGCGCACCCCTGGCCTTGGTTGGAGTTCTGGATGACCGTTTTGACCTGCCAGCGTTATGGCGTTATCTGGCCCAACTTTGTACCGCATTAGCTCTCATGGCCATGGCCTCTTTGTCCTTGCCCTGGTGGAGCTTGCCCTTGGTATTACTGGCGGTGACCGCAATCATCAATTTTTTCAATTTCATGGATGGTCTTGATGGGTTGGTAGCGAGTTGTGGTGCTGTCTTGATGTTGGCTTCTGGGCAATGGGTTCTTGCCGGCGCACTTTTGGGATTTTTGCTCTGGAATTGGAGTCCGGCTCGAATATTCATGGGCGATGTGGGAAGCACATATTTAGGAGCGGTATTTGCAGGGCTTGTTCTCCAGCGACCCCAACCTCTTCAAGCCCTACTGCTTTTGTTGGTCGCCACTCCCCTGCTGGCAGATGCCTGCCTTTGTGTCTTGAGACGTTGGCATGGGGGCCAGCCGATCTTTAAGGCCCATCGTTTGCATCTTTACCAACGTCTTCACGTGGCTGGTTGGCCCCATGCCACTGTGAGTATTCTCTATTTGCTTCAGGTCACCCTGTTGGCGTTGGGTTTCGTCTACGGATTTTCATGGCCAATGATGGTGGGGACGGTTCTCATGGTGCTGTCCCTTGGATTTTGGCTTGATCAAAAACAAGCATCCCCATTTTCAGGGTCGAAAGAAAAGCGGGCATGCTAAAATGAAAAGGACTTTAATTTCATTCACAAGCCTCTTACCCCACCCATTGATCTTTACGCTCAGATTTGCTCCTTTGCAAATCCTCAACGAATGCTTGTAGTCAATAAGGTTCCTCTTGATAATCGGTTCAGGTTTGTCAAATCTTTAGAGTTGTCGAGTCAATGATCCCATGGCCTTTAACTTTCTCCCGCCACCAGATAAACCGCTAGAGTTGCCAAAACTCTCATTGCAGTCCAAGTCACCTTTTTCAGAAACTTTGCTCAGGTCTTCTAAATCCTTGGTCCTGCTGCGGCGTTTAGTGCTGCTTGGCTTTGACAGCCTTCTGATCGTTATTGCCTTTCTTGGTTCATTACTTTTAGTAAGATCATCCGAGACCCTTTTATTAGCCTCATCTAAGCTCCTTCCCTTGGGAGTGGTAAGTGGTCTTGCCATATTACTGTTTTCTGGCTGGTATCGAGGTTTAACCCGTTATGCCGGAAGTCATTCGCTTTATGGGTTGATTCCGAGAACTGGGACTATGGTCCTATTGATGATGGCCTTTAGTTCTTTTTTGGCCATCAATTTACCGCTTGGTTCTTGGTTTCTATATTGGACTTTTTTCACGGGCGGAGCCATCGCGACTCGAATTGTGATGCGTGACTTGCTGATCCAGCAATTATCACGTCAAAATTACATTCGTTCACCCGAACCAGAGGCTAATGTAACTATGATTTACGGTGCCGGTTCTTCTGGAATGGCATTGCTTACAGCCCTACGTAATGATCCGAAATTTCGCATAATTGGTTTTCTGGATGATGATTCTATCTTGCATGGTCGAACTCTCCAAAATTTACGCATCGATAATCCATCTCGCTTACCCATTCTAATTGAGCGCCATAAAATAAGAAAAATTCTTTTGGCATTGCCTTCTGTATCACGAACTCGCAAACGTTTATTGGTCGATCAGTTGACCCATTCCGGTCTTGAGGTTCTCTCTATTCCCTCCCTATCTCAGTTAGCAGGAAAAGAGAGAATTGTCAGCGATCTTCAAACAGTTTCCATTGAAGATCTTTTGGGCCGTGAACCCTCTAATCCAGATCCTGTTCTTCTAAAAGCAAGTGTTCAGGGGAAAGTAGTTCTCGTAACTGGAGCCGGCGGATCAATCGGTAGTGAACTTTGTCGTCAAATCATCGCTTTGGGAGCATCAAAACTGCTTTTGTTAGAACAAAATGAATTTTCTCTTTACTCCATAGATAATGAGTTGCGTTCTAAAAATAAGATAATTCCTATTTATCCTGTTCTTGGAGACGTTAGCAACTCAAAGCCCTTGACTGCGCTATGTATTAAGCACGGCGTTCAAACCCTATTTCATGCCGCAGCTTACAAGCATGTTCCCATGGTTGAGTCCAATATATGTGCTGGTGTGTCTAATAATATTCGCTCGACCCGGTCCGTTATTGACGCTGTTCTTGCAGCTCGGGTTGAAAGGTTGACGCTTATTTCTACTGATAAAGCAGTTAGGCCTACCAATGCTATGGGTGCGAGTAAACGTATCTGTGAAATGATGATTCAATCCGCAGCCACCTCTTGCGGGCCTAATGATCCTGTTATGGCAATGGTACGATTTGGTAATGTTCTTGGATCGTCTGGATCAGTCATTCCACTGTTTCATAAACAGATTTCCGCAGGGGGTCCCGTCACCGTTACCCATCCCGCGGTGACGCGCTATTTTATGACAATCCCTGAGGCGGTTCAATTGGTTTTGCAAGCTACTGGCATGGCCAAAGGCGGTGACTTGTTCCTCCTGGATATGGGAGAACCTGTTAGGATTGCAGACCTTGCCCGTCAAATGATAGAGTTATCAGGTTTGCGTTTGCGAGATGAGAAGAGTCCCGATGGAGATATTGAAGTTAAATATACCGGACTGAGGCCGGGTGAAAAATTATACGAAGAACTCTTGATAGACACCCTAGATCAGCCAACTGACCACCCGCTGATTCGACGAGCATGTGAGCCCAATCCCCCGGACCATCATTTGCTCCCACTTTTAAAAGAGCTTGAAGAGGCTCTTACGCGATGGGATGATAAAGATACATCTGACTTGCTTTTAAAACTAGTGCCAGAGTATCATCGCGATAATCATTTCCATCAAACCAATTAAAATGAATCTTGCATCAATCCAAAATCTTTTTAAATCATTGTGGGAGCGCTATGTTCCGCCCCTAACAGCCCGTAATTTGTGGCTGCTGATTGCAGGTGCTGTCGCAACCCAAAATATTGTTACATTTTATACTAGCCAAAATGAGTCAATGACTATATTTTCGGTTTTGATTTGGGGGGGAGCATTAATCTGCATGGAAGATCTCATTGAGCAAATATATCCTAAGCCAAATACTATCGCTGCGATTCTGGCTTCGATTGTTTTGCTTTTTGTCTTACTGAGAACATCGCTTGTACTACATGCTGACGGCATTCTTTTTGTCCTGGCACCACTTGCAGCATTTGCACTTGTGCTCTTGATCGAAAAACCTCAGTCTATTCTCAGATTCAGAGACTCGCTATTATGCATGCTTTTATTTCCTGCCAACGCTTTGTTGAATCGATTAATCCCTGAAGTTCCAATGAGCTTATTGACAGCAAAGCTCTCGGCATTTTGGCTATCCATATTAGGGCTGGATCCAATGGTTAATGGTCGAGAAGTTCTCCTGAAGGGTGGAGGCGTGACTGTTTTAGGAGCTTGTAATGGTCTTGACATGATTTCTCAAGTTATTTGTATTTCTATTATTTTCTTGCTTGCTTTTCGTTTGCGCTCATTGACTTCACGAATTATCATTCTTTTATTGGCACCTATGATTGGATTAATTTCAAATACACTTCGCATTGCATTGCTCACAATCTTCAGTGCCAATGGTTCTGGACATGGTTATGGATTTTGGTTTGACTTTTTCCATAAGGATACGGGTTCTTTGATTTTTTCAGGTTTAGCAGTATTTGTTTTTGGAACTATTTATATGAGATTTCTTGAACATGAGCTTGGACCCGATTCCCTTATCGTTGAATCAAATCAAGATTTAACTTCTAAACAAGACCCAGGACAATCATGAAGTTAAGAAATCTCTACGGTATCTTGGCATTGCTTTCCACACTGGCAGCAGCCCAGTCAATGATCTTTCCCCGTTGGCCCGAAGCGTCTGAAATCTCACCTCAAAAACTTAATCTTTTTCTAAAAAATGTTTCATCTAATAACCATGTTTTAGCTTCACTTCCCCCCATTGCTGAACATTCTGACTATAATTTGTCCCATACGCCTATTTCCAGGTTTAAAATAGACTCAAATTCAGATCTAACTTTGACTCATGTTCAAGTACGTGATCGCAAGGATCTGGACGTCTCACATATTACAGAGTCAATAAAATCTCTCCATTTAAAGCAGTCTGCGTCTACTAGCAAGCAACCCCCTTTCTACGTCTCTGAAATAACTTCATCGGGCACTACCTTTCAAACCTGTTTTATCCCCAGTACTCCGTGGCCCTTTGGCATAGCAGTCAACCAAGACCAACTGACTTTGGCCGTTGATCAAGTGAAATCTCCTGAACGGAATCTTGCTATTAGGCGGTTTCTCGGCTTGAGCCCAAGTCGTCGCTATCAGTGCATGTTAATTACACTAAAAACAACATTGCCTACCCCAGAGGGCAATCAGCTATGGCTTAATCTACTTCGTCAAATTCAAAATAATTTTAGTTAATTATATTAAAATCATGGCGTTCTGGAAGAAGCTTCAAAAAGTATCGAATGATCCTCCTAAGCCTCCACCAGCTCATGAGCTTTTATTTACACAACCACTAATATATAGCTGGATACTAAATCATCAATTGGCTATAGGACCAATGCCTCGAAGAACATTTCAGTGGAATCAGTTGGAAGATGTAGGCTTCAAGACCCGTTTCAGTTGCTGCTATCCTCAAGAAAATGTATTTGCACCCATCCCAGATGATTGGTCATCAGCCAATGTGCCTTTACCAGATCATCGTCAACAAGAGTCTCTAGGTATCGATAGACTACGATTGGCTTTAAATACTGCTGAGGAGTTGGTCGTTACATCTTCACCAGTATATTTACACTGTTTTGCTGGCCAAGAAAGATCTTCTTTAATGGCTGTTGGGTTAACGGCAAGACTAAAAAATATTGATGTTTTTTCAGCATTAGAATGGGTTCGACGCTGTCATCCCATTTCAGCTCCTAGTTATGAATACCTTGAAATGCTAGAAACAATTTTGAAAAATAAATGACAGGAATTTAACGTTTCTTAATCATTCTTGTTGCGTCGAAATATTTTTGATATCCAATTATTTTGGTTTGATGGTTTCTTTATTCGAGTAGATGTTGGTAGATCATAGTTTGTGGGTTTTTCAGGTTTGGATTTTGCTTTATTTCCTTCACTGCCATCCACTCCCGCATCAATGTAGCGTCCAATGCCTGAATTTGTGTAACGATCCGAATTGGGATCTGCCGATTTTGTCATATAAGAGTCGCGGTAGCGTTTGATGTAATTACTTATCCCATTGGTTTTGGTGCTTTGTTTGCCGTAACTATCAGTATAGGCATAGGCATAGTGATAGTAATAGCCATATTCATAGCCGTAATCATTCAGGCGGCTTGGGAAGTTGACTTGGTTGCAAATAATGCCTAGGAGATCTACGCCAGTAGCCTTGATGCGTCTTGCTGCTTGAGGGGCAAGATTGCGATTGACTTTTCCGAGGCCAACTAGGAAGAGAATACCGTCAAGTTTTTCGCCCAATAAAATTGGGTCAGATAGCATCAAGCAAGGTGGTGCGTCAAAAAGAATAATGTCATAGTCTGACATTGCTCTTAACTCATTGATCACCTCTGAACATCTTGTAGAATTGAGAAGTTTGGCTGGGTCCGGTGGCTTGGGACCGGCGGGCAGAACATCAAGATTTTCTTGTAGACTGATAATCAGTGAACTTATCGGAATACTGGAGTCGGAAAGTACAGAAGAGAATCCTTCACCAGAGGCAATCCCAAGATAGCGAGCTTGCATTGGCAGACGCATGTCAGCATCTACTACCAAAACTTTAAGACCGAGATCGGACAAGGTTCTTGCGAAAATACTGACTGACGTTGATTTGCCTTCACCTTGAGTCGAAGATGTTACCCCTACCAGTCTGATGTTATGGTCGGCTCTCAAAAGGCGGAATGTGGTGAAGAGACTGCGCAAAGATTCTTTGATTGCAAATCGCTCGCTGGCAGACATTTTAGAAATACTTGTAGAAATATCAATTCCAGGCTCTAGCGGAAGGTAGGGGATCAGTCCTAGGACAGGAAGTTGTAATTCTTTCTCGGCTTCCATTGGAGTATGGAAAACATTGTCTGTTTTTTCTCTAAGCAATGCGGCGCCAATGCCAGAGATTAAGCCTAATAATATAGCTTGAAGGAGACTTTTTTTGATATCGGGTTGTACTGGGGTATCTCCAAAGTTTGGGGGTGAGATGACTTGCCAAGGAGTAATGAATCGTGATCGTTCAAGCCGAAAGTTTTCCCTGGCTTTGAGGTAAGAAGTATAATTGTCTCTCGCATTTGAAAGCTTAGTCATAATTTTTTCATATTCTCTCAGAATCTTTGGACTATTTTTAAAATTACGATTGTAAAGCATGATCTGCCTATTGACTTCATCTTGCTGAGATTTATTGGCAAACAACTTGGCGCGAATAGAATCAGCTTTTTGTGATTCTACGACTGGTAGCAGGGCATTTTTACGTGCCAAGATGGATTGCACTATGGGGGAATCTTCTTTGTAGGTTGCCCTGGCTTGGGCCAGTTGCATTTCGAATTCGTTAAGCTGGTCGGAGGGTGTTTTCACATTATTAACGTTGCCACCCGTCTTTTCTTGCCTTCCAGGAATCAGGGCGCCATTGTTGCCTAATTGACTAATCGCTGAAGGGGCTCCACTTGGAGTAAATGATAGGTGACCCGACTCTACGGAGTTAAGTTGACTTTCGAGTTGGGCTTGATCAACTTGCAGATTTTGCCAATCATTGGCGAGGGAGTTGCGGCGACTTTCAATGGTGGAGACCATGGCAATAGGATCCACCATTTTATTGGCTTCGCGGAATCTACTTAATTGGTTTTCAAGTGTGGCTACTTCGCGAAGGATTGCAGGTGCTTGTTGGTCAAGATATTTGACTCCTGAATCAAGAGTTGCTTGACGTTGGGAAAGAGAAAAGGCCACATAATCGTGGGCTAATGCTGCTAAAATGGCTTTGCCTTTTGTTGGATCTGGCCAACGCAAATCCACCGTAATCACATTTTGAACGCCAGGAACCGTATCCATGACTAGATTTTTGGCAATCTCCTCGTTCGAGAGACCAAGTCTGGTGGCGACGGGGGAAGTGAGATAAGGGCTACGGAGAAGTACGATTAGGCTGGGAACATCTATTCTTTGCTTGTAGCGTGCAATGGCCTCTAATTTTCCGCCATCGCCTGCTACGGGCGAACCGCCCTCATCAAATGGACTACTGATTTGAAGCTGAAAAGAACCTTGGTAAACGGGACTGAAAATACGTTCGCGAATTGTGTTCACTGCTAAGGCGCCGGAGACAAGGGCCGATGTGAACAGAAAAAGAGTCTGCCGGCGCTTAATTGTGCGCAGAAGATTTTGGATTCCACCTTCTCGGCTTTCGCCAGCCAAAGGAGAGAGGCCTTGATGGCCTTGCTCCGCGGGTCCACCCTCTATGGAGCGAGACCCCATTGGTACCATTCCACCCAACGTTGGGTCACCCCCAGGTGCTGGAAGCAGGGGCGCACCGGCTCGGGTCACGGCAAGTCATCTGAGATAAGGGCGACTCTAGGACCAATCCTGGACGGGGGGGTTGGTCGGCGACCGCTTTCGCTTACTGGCCTAGGACTCTCCAGTTGGGATCGGTTAAGGTTCTCCAACGAACCTACGGTTTTCGTGCGGAACTCCAGTCCAGCCAATCAGTCGTCCACCCCCTGGTCAGGCTTTTGTGCGCCTCGGCGGCGGTGTTTGAGGCGCTGGGTTGCCATTACTGCGACCTTTTCCCTCGTGGGTTCGCCGGCAGCTAGTTTGTTCGCGGCTCCGTTGCCTGGATCACTGTCAGCGGCAGATCCAGGCAATTCGATGTTGCGTATTCAAGCCAATGATGCGCTGCCGCCCGGTTCATTGGGACCTGTCTTACGTGATCGTAGCCAGGTTCCCAGGCCGATGCCTGTTCTGGAGCGCTCGCTTTCGCTCCCTGAACTTTATAGTGATTTATACACGCTTGGCCCTGGGGATGGATTACAACTCAATTTTTTAGATCCAGAAGCCAAGTCTCTTAACGGTACCTTTGGTATTTTGGCGGACGGTACAACAACCCTGCCCTTAGTGGGTTCGGTACAGTTGATAGGTCTCACCATCGGCCAGGCAACACGTTGGTTGACCTCTCTTTATTCCAAACAGCTGGTTCGTCCTCAGTTAACTCTTACTCTCACCACTCCTAGGCCAGTCAAGGTCACAATTGTTGGTGAGGTGACCCGTCCTGGCTTGTATCCTCTCGGCTCTTTCTCCAATCCGGTCGAGGCCATTCAAACAGCGGGGGGTGTGACGCTGAATGCGGACGTTCGTAATATTCATTTGCGACGACTTGCCGGCCCAGCTGGCGCTCAAAAAGAGACAACATTGAATCTAGCTGACCTATTTACCAATGGCAATCAGTTACAAAATCCTGTTTTGTTCGATGGAGACACCATCATCGTCTCCCGCGCTTTACAGCCAGTACCTGAGGAAGTCTTGGCGATTGGCCAAACAAATTTGGCGCCACTTAGCATCAACGTGACCGTGATTGGGGAGGTCAAGGCACCCGGGACTGTCTCCTTGCCTGCCAATACCCCACTGATTGAAGCACTGTTCCGGTCGGGAGGATTGATTCGTCGTCGCGCCAAGGTGAATCAAATTGAATTGGTTCGTTTTAATCGCAATGGAACTACTACTCGTCAGGTATTTGCCTACAAGGACGATCTGCCCGTTTCCAATCTGACCAATCCTCCTTTGCGAAATGGTGACACAATTATTGTTCGCAGCAATCTTTATGGTAAGGCCCTGAATTTGCTCAATGATATTTCCGAGCCCCTCGGCGCCGTTAACACCGTCTTAAATTATGCCAACACTTGGAATTACTGGAAAAATAACAACAACAACGGGCGTTAGCCTTTCGCCTCGCTTTCCACCCTCTTCTTAATTCTCCATGGATCACTATCGCCACCCCGTTAATACAAGGGCAGTCGCTTGGGCCCTGCTCTCCCAGTCCCTTTGGCTACCCCTTGTCGCCGTCGATTTTCATGACCGCTGGCAAGCGGAGGCCCGTCGTTCCCGGCCCCTTGCACTCCCCCAAGCCGAGTTGGCTGCGTCCCTACCCCCGGCTCCTCTAGTGAATCCGGCCCACGAGCCTGCTATCGCTTTAGAAACTCGTTCGCCCTCGGCCACCGGCGTCCTGTTGGGGGCATCCTCTCCGGCAGCCCATGCTCGAGTAGGTCACTTGCTCGATGGGGCTGAGGAGGCGATTCCGGTCGGCCCGGCCGCCATGACCCAGCGGCCATTCAGGTTCTCCTTGCAAGCCCCTTCCTCCGATGCCAGTGGGACCCGGACCCCAGCCGTGGGACCCCTGGCCAGTGCCTCCCGCTACGACCTGTTGCAACGTTCGTTCACGCCTGCGGAGCTCCTGGGAGGGACCCTGACTCTGCAGGATTTACAAGCTGCCCCTACCCCTTCAGTTGCCCTCTCCGAAAGGGCCCGTTTGGCCCGTTCATCGGACCCTTTGGCTCCCCTGCCCCAGGCCTGGCGGGAACCGATGCGTCGCGCCCTGAACGCCATCAATATCCCCTCGCCCCTTAAGCCCCCCGCCCAACTAGAGGCGGCCCGAATCGTCCACGTGCCTTCGATGAAGGTCTCCCGTGCGACTGCCGTGCCCCTGGCGTTGCAGTCGGACGGCAGTGTAGACCTGCTGTCGAAACCGGACGATCCGGCGGTCCTGGAGGCCATTCGTGGCTGGAGTGGCCGCCAGGATCTGCCCGCCTCGGGTCGCCTGGCCCCCGCCATCGTGCATGTGGAACCCCTTAAGGAACTGCCACCGCTGCGATCGACGGCGGGCATGACCCAGCCTGGGGCCCATTCTTCAAGCCCCCTATCGACGGCTTCGCCCGCTTCAGCGGCCATGGCTGCGCCCCTGCCAGCGGTGGCGCCCACCTCAAAGGTATCGGTGCCGGCCGCTTCAGCTGATGTCGCTCCCGTCTCCGAACTCCGTGGGGAGCCCCCTGCTGCGCCCCAACCCCCTGTGGCGGCGGAAGCTCCGAGTCCGGCCCCACCTTCCGCTGCTGCTTCACCGGCTCCGCCGGCTCCAGCCCCTGAGGTGGCTCCGGCACCAGCCCCCAGTGCTCCTCAAGCCTCCTCCCCGGCGCCTTCTGCTCCCCAGCCTGCTTCGTGACGTGATGTTCCTTTCGCCTGTTGCCAGGTTGACCTTGGGCGTTGCCGTTGTTCTGGCGGCAGCGACTCCACCGGTTGGGGCCCAGGGCCTTGAACCTTTGGCACCTTGGCATCAGGTGTCCCCCCAGGCCCCTGCAGCCTCCTGGATTCCCCTGCCTGATCCCAGGGTCAATCCCCTGGCCTGGCGACCGGTATCCCGCTACAACGTCCTGCCGCCACCCCAGCCAACGGATGCGGCCCGAGAAACACCCGTTCCGGTGGTCGACCCTGCGAAGCAGCCTGGTCCGATTTTTGGGCTTGGCACGGGTCTCCGCGCCTTTGCTGGGGATCGCACGAGTCCTGTGGTGACCGGGCGCCTTGGTTATGCCTTCGGTGAAGGGTTCGGGGTTTCCTTAAGGCCCACTTACATCTTCCTCAACAGGGACCTGCAGGGCGTTGATAACAGTGACGGAGCCTTCCAGGTGCCCCTCACCCTTGATTTGTTCCCCCGCTCGATCATTTCCCCCTACCTCGGGGCAGGTCTGGCCACGAATACCGATACCACCCATGCGACCGATGCCATGCTCACGGGGGGGATGGACCTGAATCTCCTGCCCCACCTGACCCTGGGGTTGAACGTAAACTATATCTTTCAGTCTGCAATTAGCGATACTGATTGGGAGGCCATGGCTTTGCTTTACTATCGTTTTTAGTAACGTTTGTCGAGTTTAGGCTTCGGCCACGCTTTCAATGGCAGCGGCAATATGTTCCCGCTGCTCCTCGTCGTAGCCCCACCGCTCCAGAAATTCCACGTCTTGTCCTTGGCCCCGGGTGCCGGCCAGCAGGGATTCGAGTCGCAGCTTGACGAGATTGGGTTCGAGTAAACGGAGTAAGGCGCAGCTGCGCTCGCTCACCCGTTGGGAGGCCAGGGCCGCCACGTTGTCCTGGTTGCGCCCGTGATGCAGGGCCATGGCGGTACTCATGGCCAGATTCCGGGCGGTCAGATCCACAACCCCCTCTCCCGCCAGCCGCAGGCGCTGGATCACGGTCTCGGGCATGCGGTCCATCAAGGGCCCTTCCCCGGCCATGGCCACCACGAAGAAACCCCTGGCCCCATCGCGGCTCGCCACCAAATCCCCGACCCGCTCGCCCAACACCTCATCGCTCAACTCATCCTGTTCCCATTCCTCCAGCCACTGGCTGGTGAGGGCCATGGCTTCGCGAAAGCCGATGGCTGGCGCCATCGGATCGGCATCACGGCTGGGTTCGCTGGTGGGGGGGGTGCTCATGGGCTGCCAGGGAGGCGTTGGTCGGAAGACAGCCCTGGGGGCTGTCAATGTTGAGGATATGGATTCCACTCTCCCTGTTGCCAGCCCCACCGATTTCCGTTCTGGGT
>Ga0114960_10002993_pt1 | contig 13012 bp, 26 predicted proteins | sample C_130625_MF_Meta_FD_92637 | JGI IMG/M metagenome (GOLD analysis project Ga0114960, IMG submission 92637) | Freshwater microbial communities from Lake Croche, Canada to study carbon cycling - C_130625_MF_MetaG | ecosystem: Environmental > Aquatic > Freshwater > Lake | place: Lake Croche, Canada... | reverse complement strand
TCTTTGAGGTCTGATTTCTCAGCTGAGCAGACCTCCAAAAACCACATTTCTTTGAGGTCTGATTTTTACACACAAAAAAGACCAGAGTGAAAACTCCAGTCCGTTTTATCAATCCTATAAAAACAAAAAATATTTATTTATCTTGTTCCAGTTGAAACTTTTTATCTTTTTCTATGTTCTTATTTATTGTAGCAATAACAAAACCTACTGCGATTAAACTAACAAGAATCTTAGTATTCGTTTTATAATTCTGTCCGTAAGCATAGATAAGAAAGAAGAGAGACAAGTACCATAGAGAAGTCCAGATGTAGTATTCTATTGCGATATGCAATTCTAAATTTTCGGCAGATATCTTTCTTGAGTCAAAATCTCTCTCTAACTTATTTACTCTTTTAAAATAAATAGCATCGAAAGGAGTAGGAATAGTATTCGCCAATGCTCCAGATAATAGAGCAATGTATATTAAAGTGTTTCCGTTTCCTTCTGCAATAATTTTACTGAATCCTAATTCCATACTATTTCTTTTTCATCATATAAACTGCACCTATAACAACTGCAACAATAACAAGATATAAAACAACATTACTTTTTTTCTTAGGTTCTTCTTCTGAAACTACAGGAGTTACTACAGGAGTTTTTTCTTCTTCTGTTGAAAGAGGTTCTATTCCAAAACCTCCGTCAGAACTTGGAGCAGTTGCAGAACTACCTCCAGACATACCTGTAAGACCAGATGAAGTAGGAGGAGTATACTCTGGTAATGTTGCGTATTGACCTCCAGAACCTTCAGAACCTTGAGGAGTTTGTGAAGGACTTACTGCCGATGCAGTAGGTTGAACTTGACTCGCTAATTGGTTAACTTGGTCTGCCTGTTGTTGACTTGCTAAACTTGGTCTTTTTGCCTCTTCTAATTTTGCTTGAGACTTTGTACGAATTGCCTCTGCTCTTGCTTTCTTAATATCTACTTTTGCAAGTTTTTTAAGAGTACGAGTTTCTTGTCTTTCTGATTTTCTTGCCTGTGCTTTTTTACCCAAACCTAAAAAGTTTTGAGCCATCTCTCCAAAGTTTTCGAAATGCTCTTCGAGAGGAACAATTTGATATGGTTCTGCTTGGTCATCGAATGAATGAGATACTCTTGTAAATCTTCCTTTCTTATGACAATCGCAATGATGCTCTTTCTGATGTAATGTTTTTTTAAGTCTTTCTGTGTATGTTGCCATCTTTTTTAATTGGTTTTTTAAGTATTAAAGATATTATTTTTTCTTCATTAATTTGTAAGCAATAAGAACCAAAATAACGGCAATTAAACCGATGCCGATATATTTCATTGTGTTACTCTTTTTAGGAGCAGTTACAACTACTTCTGTCATCTCTGTAGGTCTTTCCTTTGTACCTATTATAGAACTTGGAAGAGGTTCATCTGTGGCAGAACCAGAGAGAAGGTCTTTTATATTTTCTATGAAAGATTTTACTTTTTCTTTTCCTTTACCTGTCTTAACTTTTTTACTTCTTAACTTTTTGCCGTCAGAAGTAATAACAGGAAGAACTGCACCTACAGGTTGAACTGGTCCTATAGGTCCGTAAGGTGTATTAATTGAAGGTTGAACAGGTCCTATGAATCCTGTATCAGAATCTAAATTTTCAACATTCATAGAGTTAAATCTACTATTTAAATCGTTAGGAAATCCTTTGTTTTCGAATGACATAATTTTAATTTTTTAATTCGTTGATAATTGTTTGAAATGCTTGAGCAATAGTATTAATAGTTTCTAAATTTTGATAACTACCAGACTTAATTGCTTGGTCTATTGCTTGTTTTAAAATGTTTATTGCTTGTTCTTTGTCCATTGTTTATAATTTAATTAGTGTACAATTCTTAATTGGTCTTGACTCTCTCCTAAAACTCCTCCGTGTCTGTATATATCTCCTAATATTAATCCGTGTGCAAGAGCGTCTGTATTATCTGTGTAAACAGGCATATCCCCGAAATTATAAGTACCAGATGCATTTCTAAAATTCATTTTTTGATTAATGTCATCAATTTCAATATATGTTGCATTACCTGTTCCATTAAAATCACCTATTGTAGTAAATCCATTATTTGAATTACTTGAAAAACCTGCATTACCACCATTACCATTATATCCTTTTAATTCAATGACATTTGAAAACAAAAGAGATGTTGCAGCTAATGCGTCTATATTTAAATATGTTTGTGAAATATTACCTGTATAATCACCAAATAAATGATTACCATTTGCAAAATTAAGATAAAAACCATTTGCATATTGAGCAAAAATAGTTTGAATAATTCCAGATTGGTCAAATATTTGAATATTGGTTGCTTGTCCGTAACTATTAACATCACCTATTGATGTTACTCCTAAAGATGCATTAATATTTAATCCTGATGCACCTGAATATAAATCTATTGTTGATGTATCTATTTTGAAAACTTGTGAATTATTACCTGTTACATTAAGTAAATTAAAATTATCTAATAATATATCACCAGATGTTGTTTCAATTGCTATATGTGTAGAGCCATTTAAAGTCCCTATAATAGGATTATAATAAATACCTCTTAATGTACCTGTTCCGAATGTTTGTTGAGCATATGATGGATTAATTAATAATTGAGATAGACTTGCATTATTTGTTCCTGTTGATGTAAGACCAGAGGCTATTCTAAATGCAGAAGATTCACCAGTAAAACCAGTAGTGTATACCCAACTCATAAAATGGTCATACAATGTACCTCCTACATTAGCTAACCCCCAAGTAGCTATTTTATTGTTTCCTGTCCATATATCTAATGTATTAGCATTGCCATAAAATCCTGTCTTTGCGCCATTAGTAGCTATATTAACACCGTTGTTTGTATTAATAATTCCGTTTACATCTAAATTAAATACAGGCGTTATTGTATTAATGCCTACTAAATTATTACTATCTGTATAAATTATTGATGTAAATGCGTTTTTTATTTGAAAAATGTTATCATCTACATCAATTAAAGTTGTTTTTATTAATGTTCCTCCCAACTGCACATTTGTACTACTATTAGCAGTAAGTCCATTATCAGCAGTTAAAAGTCCACTGGTTCCACTGCCTCCAGTATTAAGAAAAAGTAAAGTATAGTTTATTTGGAAATCATTATAGTTAGTAATATCTACTGCACCTGTTCCAGAGTCAATAGATAAAACTCCTCCTCCAGATATATCATCAGTTGTATAAGAAAAATTCCCTTTAATGTTGAGCGTTACTCTGTTGTTATAAACATTATAAATCAATTCAACATTCGAAGAATCTTCAAAAAAATATCTAACTCTGGTAGTGTCATCTATTGCAACAATTGAAATATTACGACCTTGTTTAGTAAGAAGTAATGTGTTCGACATAATTTTTTATTTTTTAGTTGTTAGTAAATATGCTATTAATAATATCGGAAAGAGTAATGCTATCCCCAATTTTTTTTTTTGCTCCTATAACAGAAGGAGAAAAATTATCGTAAAATCTTTTAAGTCTTGGAATCCATCCTGTATTCATTGCATACTTAGGAGAGTTTAAAAGACTCTGTAAATATTGTTTTCTTACTTTAATAAACTCATCAAATAAAAGTTGTTCTGATATCTTATCGACCTTAGAAATTGCATCTTTTTGTGAACTGGTAACAACTCCAAAAGATGATAATGATTTATATAAATGCTCCCAACTTTTAGAAGGACCAGATAACCAGTTTGCTTCAGTCATTGCCAGAGCAATACTATCTGGTAGAGAAGAACCAGAGACATCCTTATAATAAGAATAAATAAACTTTGCAACATCTTCATCCGTAAGATTCAAAAACCTTTCATAAGTCAGAGGAGAGATTCCTAAAGATGTCGCTCTGTCTTTAAAAGTGCAATAGGTTACTCCTTTGTTTGTGTGAATCTTACCAGAAGGAACACAACGAGAGGCAGTATCAGAAGGATTCTTCGAGGTCTTTCCTTCCTCTCTTAGAATATGTCCTGTATACTTTAACCAACTATCTGAATCATTCTGTAACATATATTTTAATTTACTTTTTTTATAATTAAGGACCTCCGTAAAAACAGAGGTCCGTTTTTCATCAAACCTCACCTCTGAGAATTGGATTATGGACTAAGCGTCTTTATTAATATTATCCTCTGGATGAATCGCATCCATAATCTCAACCAGATGAGAAAGAATTAAGCGAACATTCTTAGGAATTAAAAAAAACATACTTAGAAAAACCAATATTGGTCTGGCTATCTGAAAAACTTTTTTGTGATTCTTTGAACTTATTGCAACAGATGAATCTATTATATTATCATCTGCATAACTTTTTAACTGAGATATTGATGTCATAATTATTTAATTGAATCGTTATAAATATGTTTGCTTTGATTACTTCTTTCAATGGCATCGGTTAACCGAATTATAGCGTGATTATTCTCTTGCAAGGTTGTTGAATTATATTCTATAACTTTAGTTGTATTGACAACATCGTGAGTAAGATATTCAATCATCCTTTCATTTTGCTTTACCTGTTGCATATATAAGTAAACGATTGATACTGCAAAGCAAATAGAAACTACTAACAAAGTATTTTTGTTAATCAAAGAGAGTTTTTTTTCTGCCTCTTCAGTATTTATATTTATAAGGTCTGGCATTAAAAACTAAATTTTATTTTCTTGGATGCGTAATTAGTATTAATTTTTTGAATCTGGTCCTTTGAAAGATTACTTGTTATAAATTGAGGCAAGTCCATTAAATCACCAGAAGGAATTCCAAAAAGATATTCTCTTCTTTTTCCAAATAATTTATAAAGAGTCCAGAAGTCTGCATCATTTTTTACTCTGGTAACTTGATATCCAGCTTCTGATTTATTATCTGAAACTGAAGAATAACGAAGGTCATTATAAATAGCATCAGCAATAACTTGCCATTCTTGAGTACTTTTTGTAGGTTGTTGAACCTTTAAAGTTTCAGTTAATTGAGTCTCTAACTGAGTCTTTTTTCTGTCTTCAGTTTCTGCTCTCAAGGGATCTTGTTGTAGACCAAATTTTATAAGAATAGGTTTTAAAAAAGTATAATAAACAATTATAAAAATAACTCCGTACATCAATATTTTTTGTTCTTCTTTTTTCATTTCGATAGTGTGTTTAATAAATTAATAATTCTTTGTTGATTCTTCTGAGAATCTGTATTTAAAACATCTGTTAAAGAATGCAAAGCCATTGATGAATTATATCCTTTCTCGAGATACAATTTACAAGCAAAAATATCAGCATATTCTTCGTTATGATAGAATGAATGTCCTAACTCGTGGCAAAGAATAAATACTCGAATCGGGAAAGGTAATTCCAAAAACTTTGGTCCAAATTCGATTCTACCTTCTTTATAAAAATTTCTTGCAGGTGTACCTTTTAAATTGGGGTTATACCTATACTCAAAGGATTCGTGAAAATAATTTTTCTCTGCATCTGGTAACTTGATATTAATTCTTGTTTTTTCAAATGGTAAGACTTGAATCTGACAATCTACATTCGTCGAAAAAGTATCTGCCTTTGCGATGTTTACTTTTATGTGAAAATTGTTTTTTGATAAGTCTCTATAAAAATAAATCTTGTTATAAGAATCATAAATGACAAATCGATTCGGGATAACATTATCAAAGGTTATACGGATAGTCGATTTGCCAAATGTCTTAAACTGATTCAAATTATTTTCTTTTTTTGATGTAGTACCAGATACCAACTCCTACCAGAACCAATCCGATAATTATATATACTTTGTTTTTCTTAATGAAAGCAAGTTTATCTGGTTTTTCTTCCTGTACTGGTTCTGGTTCCATTAAGCCAGAGTCTTTCTTAATGCTATCCAGATTAATGTACTTCGATGCAATACCTTTTAACTTCTGCCATACTGGACCAGAGAACAAAGGTTTTTTACCTTGACTCGCTCTTTGTTCATTAATCTTAGGAACTGCTGAAGAACCTATCTTATATGCAGTAGATAATAATAGAGGAGCAAAGTTTTCTGCATCTCCTCCACCTGTATAAGAATTTCTTTCATCTTCGGCTAAAAGTAATTGTTCTGCCTCTGCATAAGGTTTACCTGTCTTCTTAGATTTCTCTGTAACTCTTGCATCGTGAACCTGTATTGTTTGCAATGCAAGTTTAACTGGGTTCTGCTCTGGAACAAGACCTCCAGACTTTACATACTTTATATATTCTGGTCTTTTCTCTTGCATTATCATCTGAGCAATAGTATCTGATTTAATTCCAGACTTCACAGATAATTTATGAAGACCTGTAAGACCTTTGTCGAATTGAAATTGTCTATTTTGTATTGGCATTTTATTTTAGTTTAAACCAAGAAAGGCGAAAAGGTTTAAATCCTTTCGCCTTTTTTGAATGAGTAACAAGTATGTAGATTATTAACGCTCTATTAATACATTCCACTTAACCAATTCTCCAGCGTTAACTTTATAATAGAAACCTTTTTGGTCATCGATTGGAAAGTTACATTGAATATCAACAATATTAGTTTGAAATTGTTGAGGGTTAAAGAATGTTCTTGGACTCAACACATTTCTGTTTGATGCTCCTAAGAAATTCGATGTGAAATGTACAATCTCGTTATCGATTTGGTTATTAGTAGTTACCGTCATTCTGATACCAACTATTCTAAATGGTCTGCGACCAGAAGACTTAGTTAACGCTCTAAAAGTATATTGAGGGCATTGAATTGAGATAACTGGAGTGTATGGAGTAGTACCAGTTGCAATTAACGCTCCTAATTTATCATATCCTACAATACCTACTCCTACTGCTTGTAAACCTTCATCCGAAGATTGAGGAATATAAGTTGCAGTTGCAGATGTAACAATTGACGGATTAAGGTTTTCTACGAAAGAGCGTAATTCATTAAATAATTCAATAGTTAAATCTTCTCCTCCTGTATTATTCATTATCAAATCGAAACTTGCCTTCTGGCGAGTCTTCATCGGAATATTTGGATTCGGTCCAGAAAATGATTGTGCATCTGGGTCATAAGACATACTATCATCGTAGTTTGCTGATGCTTCTAATTCTTCGAACATAATTTTTTAATTTTAGGTTTTTTTTAAATTTTTTTTCTTAAATATTAAGCAGTTTTTATAACAAGTTTTTTTACAAACAAATCATAAACTACTAAAGCAACAACGATTACTAACATTTCTTTTAAGTAAGACATACTAAATTTTTTTGGTTTTTAAAAATATTTATTTTCGGGTTATTATCGTAAATATTCAAAATTTATTTTGTCAGTATTTAATAATACATCATTTTTGAACAATAAATATCTAATAATGGACATAAGCAATAAAGACGAGATAATTATTCCTCCCAAAAAATTTGAATCATCAGTAGTTTGTAAAATTTCCATACAGGGAAAACTATATAGTAGATGTCTTTCCTTTATGAAAGCAAGAGGATTTAAAGAATCCACTATGATACAAATTGCTCTTGATAAATACCTTAATGAGCATAACTTTTAATTTTTTTTTAACCAATAAATACAATTTAAAATGAGTACAAGACAAGAAAGACTTAACGGCAAGTCTAATGATGCCGAAGTAGTAACTGATTTTTTATCAGAGATGAATGAACCAGTACAGGTAACTGCTCCAGTTGAGGAAACTATTCCCAACAACAGAACTGGTCTTTATTTTGAATCAGATGAGGACTTCAATTCTATTTTTGAGCGTATGGAAAACTCAACTCCAGAAGAAGTAACTGGAGAAATACTAACGCACAAAATTATGGAGTTAGGAGTTCCTTACAATTACATCTGGACTGGTTACGGAACTATTGAGGACAAAGTATCTGGTGAACTTCGTAAGAGTATCAAATTAGTTAACAAGGACAAAGAGACATTCTATTGTGCGAGTATGGTAGTAATGACTGCATTCGAGAAAATCGAGGAGAATTTCCCTGTTCCTGTGCGATTGATTTCATTGGGGATGAAAGAAGGAAAGAAAAATAACTATTGGAATGTAAAAGTATTTCAGTTGTAATTTTTATCTCTCAAATCAAAAAGGAAGTAATATTTTTACTTCCTTTTTTTTACTCAATTTTTCATTATGGCTAAGCAACAACAAAAAAAACCTCAAAAGAGCAGTAAAAAAACTACTCCTAAAAAAGTTATTGCCAAAGTTAAAGACCAGAAAAAAGTTGATGCTGGTAAGGTCAGACAAGCAACAGGAATTAAGAACGAAAAAGGTCAATTTGTTTCCAAGATATTTACCAATGCGATAAAAAAAACTATTCTTGCTACAAAGAAATTTGATGTATCAAAAATAAATGCTGACCAGACTGCAAAGATTGATGAATTAATTAAAGAGGCGAAGATTACTCCTCTCCAGATTAAGAGGTACTATGACCAGAACAAAGATATTTTTGAGGACCTTAATACATTCGGCAAATTAAAAGGAACATCTAAGAATAAAAACCAGATTGACAAAGCAATAGATAATTATAAAGGAAAAATCTTTGTAAATAACGGACTTGAAATTATTGAAGTTTCTAAGGTAGAACTTAAGTTTCAACTTGCACAATTTGACCAGTTACTTTCCTCTAATATTAATCTGGTTAATTACATTCTGAAACCTACTATGTCGATTGAAGGAACAATGCAATTCAATCTTCCAGATGTCAAAGACTTTAGAAAGAAAATTAAAGATCGTTTTGAGATAACTAATATGAAACAACTTGATGAATTTGAAACTGCAGATGTTTCGGAAATCCTTAAAGAACTTTTGCAAGATTATTTCGGAAAGGAAACAGATATAGTTTTAATCATTTCATAAATCAAATTATTATGACAGAAAAAGCAATGATGTCAGCTGAGAGCGTTAATGCTTACATTGATTTCCATAAGAAAATAAAACTACCTTTTAAAATAATTCTTAGTACTTACACTACAAGAATTATTTCCGATTATTGCGATATTTATTTTATGAGAAATGAGCAAAGTAATCGTGTATTCTCGGCGTATGCAAAAGTAAAGAAGGATGTTACCAGATTCAAGGTCAACAAAATTAAAGTAGCAAACCTTCAATATTATTCTCATAATTTTTCTTACGATAATTTTTATTCAGACAGAATATATAACATAGATATAAAGTCTGCTTATGCATCTATTTTGTACAATGACGGATATATAACAAGAACTACTTTTAATTATTTGAAAACTTTGCCTAAGATAGATAGACTTGCCTCTGTTGGAATGTTAGCAAGTAAAAAACAAATATTCTTAATGGATGCAACAGGTAAACCAATAAAAGAGGAAGTAATTATATCAGAAAATTCAGATTATTTTTTTCATTGTGTTAAGAGATGCTCGGAAATTATTAATCAAGCGAGTAAACATCTTGGACCTGCATTTTTATTCTCTTGGGTTGACGGAATCTATTTCTTACAAGATGAACAGGCATCCTTGAAAGCAAGTAAAATTTTTAAAGAATACTTTTACGATGAACATAAACTTATAACCAGTTTTGAAATACTCGATAACTTTGAAGTTACAGGAGAGAGAGATTATTATAATTGCAAGTATATAAAAGAGAATAAAAAAAAGTACATTAATATACCCAGATACAATAATATAGTAGTTAGCAAAATCACAGAACATTTATTAACCAAAGAATACAATTAAAAATTATGGACATTGTAAAAATGATTACATCGAATAGTAGCATAAAGAATATGCTCCTCGAAAAGTTTACTGGTATGGCAAAGGAGAGAGGAATAACCAGAGTAATGATTGACCTCACCAAGTCAGAACTGGACCTAGAAGAAATTAAATCGACTGATATTATAGTTGATGAACAGACTTACCTTTTTTTAAAACAATTTTATAACGAAAACAAAAACTTAATTAATGGAAACAAACTTTGATACTTTGGAACAAATTCCAACTGAATTAATGACCGAGATAAAATCGGACAATATTAAAATAGAGGACATAACCTCTAATACAAATACTGGAATCTCCGATAATTTCGGACCTTCTCTCTCAGGTTCTGGTTCTCTTGGTTCTGGAGGTCAAGCGACCTCTGGACCTTTCGGAGAAAATCCAAATTCTCAGCAAATAAAAGCGAGTAATCTGATTACTTCGGATATGGCAGTTGCATTTTTAGATGTAGTAATTCCTGTTGTTTTTGTTCTTCTATTTAAAAGAATACATAATCAGACAATCAGTAAGAAGTCAATTTCCCTATCTAATAGTGAAAAGGAGACAATTAAACCAGTATTACAGAACTATTTGAATAGTATCAACTTCAAAGTAGATGAACCGATAAACGCTCTTATAATGACTCTTGCTTTCATCTATGGTATGAAATACATCGAAGTAACTAACTCAGTACCTTCTGGTAACTTTAACTCTTCTGCTCCTCCTTCTCAAATAGGTCAGCCAACTGCACAGGGAACGATAAAAAGAGACGGCAGAGGAAGACCGAAGGGAACTTATAAGAAACCTAAACAAGTAATATAATGAGTAACCTAATTATAATCTGTGGAGGAACAGGTCAAGGGAAGTCTCATTATACTAATAGCAATCTATTAGGTAATGAAATTAGGTCTGTAGGTGGTAAGGACTATTATTATCCTTCACTCACATCAAAAAGGCAGTACATCTTTGATATTAATAACGAGTACCAGTTTCCTTCTGACAATGTTATTTCTCCAATAATGAGAAATGTAAATTGTAACGAAAAACAATTTGTTGAAAATTGTAAACGACTTACAAGAACAAATATAGTTTTTGAAGATGCCTCTGGTTTTCTTCGTGGAAAGCAATCAAAGGAAATTGCCAGATTGATTGTCCAGAGGAGACATACTCAGAACAATTATATTATCCTGTTCCATTCGATTAACCGAGTCCCTCCAGAACTACTCGAATACTGCAACTATATAATTATTTTCAAGACTGGAGACAATCTTAAAGACATTGATAATAAATTCAAGAACGAATTAATTAATCAGATGTTTCTATCTTTACGAGATAAAAAAGAACATTCTTTTATAATTAAAAAACTTTTATAATGATACCAGAGAAATTTATCGGAACATTGGACATATTTATTTTTGCATTAATCTTCTTTTCTTTATTTAAATTTGGAAAAAAAACAAAGGACAAAAATTAAAAAAATAAAAAAAATAATTAATTATGAATAATCACTACGAGAAAAAGGATAAAAAAGAAATAAAAACAAAAGAAAAATGTATTTATTGCAGTAGATTATTAACTGCATCAGAAATATTTTTTTATATAGAAAATTGTTCAATATGCGAAATTAAATACGGACCTATGCTCAAACCTCTTGAAGAGAAAATCTGATATAGGAGAAAAACACACACAAAAATCGAGTATTTTTACTCGATTTTTTTATTTAAATAATAATTAAATTTGATTATTATTTAATCATCTAAAAACTTAAAAAATGCGAAACTTAACAATTTTATTTTCTGGTTACGGACATTGGAAAATTGGAACTTATCATTATGGTAAGTTAATTTATACAATAACTACTGATGCATCTCTTATTGATGACGCAAAAGAAGGTAAAAAATCTGCTATTAATTCTTTGAGAAGACAGATAATAACAAGTAACAAAAATTAATCAATCACTTAAAAACAAAACAAATGAAAAATTTAACTTTCAAATTAACCTTTAACAATGTTCCAGATTCAATGTTAACTGCTATGGCACAACTTAATATTGGAGACATTTCAAACAATCAAATAAACTTTAAAAAAGAGTTACATCTGGACTTCTTTACTTCTCTTTGTGCCTTAATTAAGGTTACTAATATGGAGAAAGATATTAAACAAGAAATAAAAGAGGCAATAGCAAAACAAATCAATAACGAAGGAATTTATTAACAACAAAAGGGAGAGCAATCTCCCTTTTTAAATTTACCTGTATGTACAGAACCATTGATAAAATATGTATTGAAAAGTTAAACGGAGAGAAAATTATCCTAATTTTACCGAAACCTATCTCCTTTGCTCGTTATTATGCTCTTAAATTTGAATTAAAAGCAACAGGAGACTATAAAAAGGTTACATCGTTATGGAAAGACTCGATTTAGTGTTTATCAATAATACTGCCGTTAAGACAACCTTTGAATTGTTTAACTCCTTTAATACCTTCTCTCAGATAACTAACAAGAACTTAGTTACTCCTCTAATTGATTACATCCCTTTTCCTGTTTACCCTCCTCCCTTAGATATTATAAAATTGAAGGGGAATGTTATCTTTGACCAGTACGGAAACTTATATGTTCTTGACAATGCCTCTGGTTCTGTTGCCTGTGAGATTCAATGCTCAACCTATCCTTACAGAGCAGTACTTAACGCTCTTCTCATTAAGAAGATAATGATTAAGAAAATAAGAATCTCAACCTCTTCAAGTCCTCAGCAATTAACAACACAGATTAGAAGATTTGAACAGATACCTTTAACGAATAAATATAAACAAGATACTTATATAGTAACTATCTCACCTAATAATGTACAACCTCTTCTGAATGAATTTGAGAAGGATATTCCTATAGATGCTATGTCTGGTCTTCTTTATGCTATTCAACCGAATGAAGTTGTTTACTGGACTTGCGATTTCGAATTTATTGATTAACTTTAAAATAAAAAAAAATGACAAAAGAAACAGAAATTACCAAAATTTTTAATGAGATGAAAACGGCACAAAATAAAATGATTGATAGAAAAAAACTTACTGAAAAAGAAACTACTCTTTTATCATTTGTTTTTTCATACGGCTTTTATAATGGCGCAAAAGAATATTATAAAAAAATGAAGAATAAATAAGTAAGTTTTTTTATAGGATTGATAAAACGGACTGGAGTTTTCACTCTGGTCTTTTTTGTGTGTAAAAATCAGACCTCAAAGAAATGTGGTTTTTGGAGGTCTGCTCAGCTGAGAAATCAGACCTCAAAGA
>Ga0114960_10002991_pt1 | contig 13015 bp, 15 predicted proteins | sample C_130625_MF_Meta_FD_92637 | JGI IMG/M metagenome (GOLD analysis project Ga0114960, IMG submission 92637) | Freshwater microbial communities from Lake Croche, Canada to study carbon cycling - C_130625_MF_MetaG | ecosystem: Environmental > Aquatic > Freshwater > Lake | place: Lake Croche, Canada... | reverse complement strand
CCTAGAGGCATACAGCAAAGATGCACATGGAACTCCAGTAACCATAGATAAGCTTCTATTTTGAAGCGCTCCAACGTAAGCTCCATCAGCGCCAATTAGACTTAGTTTTGACCCTGCAATCCTTTTCATCATAGTGCCAACTGGAAAGGGTTGTTCGTCTTGTCTAAGTCCAAGCGGCCTTATGGCTCCTAATACGTGAAAGGTTCCGTCCAGGTGCCTTCCTGTCACAACACCAATAGTAAAGGATACAACCTCAGATCCACCCCAATCTGCTCCTCCAGTTATGTGTGTGTATTGTGATACTGGTGCTGGAGATTCCATCGTGTGCTGTAAGCAACAAGCTTCCCTAAGCTGTTCTGGAGATAGCGGTCTTGATCCTCCTTCAGTAGATAACCCAAGTATCTCCTGATCAAAACGAGAAGGAGCCCAAGCTCCAACTCCATGCAACCTTGAGTAAATATTCTTATGATAAGCTTTGTAGTAAGCCTCAGTGTCTACTCTTGCTCTGTCTGAGATAAAGATTTGTGGAACGTGAAATCCTTGAAACTCTTCTTCTCTTTCAGGAAACATTGGCTCCCACCATCCTTTGTCAACATTGAGTAACATTGGATTGTCAGAAGTAGAACACTTACTGCATCCAATTCCAGCCTTCTGAATCATTCTTCTTGATTCTTCAGAAGAAGCTACGTTAACATGAGAGCACCTAGGACATTTAATATGCCAAATGTTCTGAGAGCTATAAGACCACAAGGTTTCAATAGTGTTGTCCATTCCTCGGGCTGTTCCAGTGTATGTCTCCCAGCCAAACTCTACGTTTGCGCTACTACATTGTAGCACCTGAGGAATGAGGTCTGTGTCTAAATCCTGGACCTCATCAAAGTAGATAGAACAAATATTAGGAATACCAAGTGCTTGACCAGCATTTGCAAAACAAGAAACTCCATAGTAATGTCCGCCAGTAGAGTAAGTCTTTTCGCAGACATTTTGAACACACCTTTTATCAACAACATTCCAAGGAACAGAACAGCTCCTAGTTAAAGGATCTAGATATACGTGACTGAGCCTATTGGTGTATAGGCTTAGAGGAGTACAGTAGAGAGCATTAAAGTCTTGTCGATAGATCATATTCATTAATATGCTTGCCGCAACACTTAAACTTTTACCTAACTGTCTTGCACATCTATAAACAATCCTAGGAGCTTTTCTGGTTTTGGTAAACATAGGTCTAAACATAGGTCGCCTATACTTTACATCTAGAGGACTTCTTCCTAGAGAAAGAGACAGAGGAAGGAGGTCTTCAAAGGAAGCAACACTTATTAAGTGAGCAATTTCCTCCTTTGATATCTTGCCGTTGTTTTTGTTATTTGTAATTATTTTATTTACAACTGACGAATCAAACGAAAGGTCATCATTACTAAGGTCTAGTTTATTAGTCATTTTATTGGTATACTCTTATATCATAAACAATTTCCCACTGCAGAGGGAATAATCGTGGAACGGAGAACTAAAATTCAACCTAGATAACATCTGCCTAGGCAACTCCAATTCACAAAAACAAGCAACATGAAAAAGCACAGCAACAAAATAAAAAACAAAATCAATGGAATAAAAAAAATGTCACCAAGGGTATTCAGCTTCGGATCTGCCTTAGGAGATCTATTGGCAATGCCATTTGAAGCTGCAGAACGTAGTAGGAAATCAAAAAGGAAAAGACCTTCATTTTTAGAGAGTCTAAATTTAGGGTCTTCAGAGTATATAGACTAACAGAAAACAAGCCAATGAACAAAAAAACCTCAAAGACCTATCTCAATAAAAAAGAGAAAGGCGACAGTAAACCAATATCTAAGTTTCAGCCAGGAGCTGGACCTGTGATTGTATTAAAACCAACCCTCAAGCAAAAGATTAAGTAATATGGATATTATTTCAATAGGTATTTTAATTATGCTCTTTGTTGTATGGAATCAACAAAAAGAACTAATCAGTAAGATTATGGAAAAAAATAAAAACAGGAACAAAGATGGGCAATAACATAGAAACATATATTTTTGTTCTAGAACTTTGCTTAGCTTTATTTCTACTAGACAGATATCTTGATATTAAAAAATCAAATAAATGAAAAAAGATAATTCTATTTTGGGAATTGGAATAATGGTATGTCTTGGATCAGCTCTGTTTAGTGGAAGCGGAGTTGGTAATATGATTGGATTGTTAATTGCTTTATTTGTTGGAATTCCAATATTATTTTCAATAATATCCTCTACTAGTAATCTAAGTGGCGCTGGAGAATGGTTAGTTGCAATAAGTCTAATCTGTTTGGTTTTTATTTTATTTATTATTTTATTGTAATACATTATGCAAAATCAAATAACGTTTATCTGTTTCTTCTTGCTTATAGCTCCAATAGCATCCGTACTGGTTGCTGAAGACATTTGCTATGAAGAAATCTTTTCTCCACTAAGAGCATGGGCAGAAGCAAAGGAGTTGAGAATGTTGTCTTATCTTTTTAGTTGTGCTCCTTGCATGACTCATTGGACAATGGCCTTCTTGACAATTATCTTTTGGCATGACTGGAATAGGATTGCATTCTGCAATGGTTTCCTATGTGCTTTTTTGTGCTGGGCAGCTGGCACTTGGATAGCTATAAAATGCTGGTTATAAAGAAATGATTACTACAAACGAACTTCAGGAATATCCAGGATTAACAATACTATCTTCATCTGTCTCTGAGGTTTCGTTTTCTGTAAAGGTAAGCGCAATCACAAAAGGGATCTCAGGAAACTTGTTATTAAATGTTGTTTGTCCAATTGTTGGGCAGAACCTTTTACTAATTCAATCCAAAGTTTCCTGTAACTCTACAGAGATTGAGATTCCGTTAGCTTGGAAATCTAATAATATAGAAAGTACAATCGCTAACAACTTAATGACAGTTAAGCGTGCTATAGCTTTTAAAGCAGAAGCTAGCGCAAAGATAAAAAAGGAAGAGTCACAGAGAGACAAGAAAGAAAACCTAAAACAACACATCAAAACCGCCATAGAGACATACAACTTAGAGATAGATGAAAAGCTAAACTTGCAGGATTTTCTAATGGCGTGTGGTCAAGCATACTCAGACAATGAAAAAAACAGTTGAAATGTTACAAGAAGAGATTGGAACTTTAATTAGTCCAGTCATTGATCCGTTGATTAGCGAAGGTGATGCGTTGCTAGTCGCAATTGTAATCATAGCATCAGATGGATCGAGAAGGTCAATTCTCTATATGCCTCAGGTATCAGAGGAGATGACAGAAGAACAAACAGAAGAAGTAGAGCAAAGAAAATCAGTAGGACAGTTCCAAGCTGCAATCCAGTTTGGTAAGTTACATACTGCTTTTAGTGAAATTACTTCTCAAAACCTCAGACAAGCAATTCGGAACAAATAAACAAACAATGAAAGTAGCAAAGAAAAAGTCAGACCTAATGAACTCGATTCAGGCAAGTACGCCTGTTGTCTGGTTACAAACGAAAGAGGACAATCGGATCGTAAAGAATGAAATCCATGAGTTGTTACGCAAGGGCGTATCAAAACAGGCTTACATCTATAATGCCTTGGATCAATTATCAGAATCGGTAATCTTCAAAAAGGGAGAGGCTCAGCATCCCTCAGGTGGACGTAAAGAAACCATGGAGCATTACAGCCAAGCAATTCGTTGGTTTGTTAAATGGAATCCTGAACCAGAACCAGAAGCAGAAAAGTCTGTTTCTTTAGATGCTAATCAGGCATCCCCAGCAGAAACACTTAGTACATATGATCAATTAATTGAAGCAGCTAATTCTAGGATGCGGCCAGGTACCTCACAAGGCGCAAATGCGCCTAGGGACGCAGTGCCTGTTAATTTACCTGCCTTGGGTTCTGCAAAAAGCTATGCTCCATCTAGAAGTGTTTTATTTCTACTAGACGTTGCATCTACTACAGAACACAAGAATGGATCTAAATGGTCTAATGGGCTTTTAAATAGACTGATCAAAGATTCCTTAGATGATCTGATCGGTCAGGAAAAAACAATTGTCTTTGTTAGCCATGCATTTGACATTCCCTTGGAATTGCAAGGAATTGCAGAGTTGATTGAATCCTTGCCATTAAATCATTCTGAAATGAAAAACATAGTTGATTCAATGTGGCTGCTGTTGTTTCCTACTAAAGAAAAACGAGTTGATATTAGTAAAGAAACACAATCACTTGCAATTGATTTGATTAAGGGAATGACAGAAATTGAAGCTAGCAATCTACTAGCTTTGTCTGTTGTTGTTAATAAAAACAAAAGATCACTTAATCCAGAGCATCCTTTAGGATTTGACATTGAAACAATTCGAACAGGAAAATCTAAGTCTGTTAAGAACAACTCATCTCTAGAAATCATCAAACCTCCTGGGTCTTTAGATCAGGTTGGCGGTTTGTTTGAGATCAAAGAGTGGGCACATTCAATCAAGAACCTATATTCAGAAGAAGCCATTAGCGAGGGTATTGAGCCTCCTAAGGGCATTGTTCTGTTTGGTCCTGGTGGCGTGGGAAAGACACACATCATCTCCTGCTTAGGTATGTTTCTACAAAGAACTGTACTTAGATGGGACGTTGGTGCTTCTAAAAATAAATATGTTGGAGAGACAGAGTCACAAACTCGGAAAGTGTTTCGAGATGCAAAAGCTCAATCTCCATGTATCTTGTTTATTGACGAAGCTGGTAAGCTATTCTCAAATGCCAAGGGAGGAGGTTCTGATCAAGACTCTGGCGTTAGTCAAGGCATGTATGCAGCCTTGCTAACATTCATGCAGGAGAACGATGGCGGGGTTATTATTGCAATGGCTTGTAATGAGGACATTGTTAATTTCCCAGCTCCAGCATTACGTTCTGGTCGTATTGACAGAGTTTTCTTTGTTGATATTCCAGACCGTCAGTCAGTAAAAGAGGTTCTTAATATTCATCTAAATAAAACTGGATGGGAAAAGAACGAAGTCGATATTGATTACATAACTGGCCGCTTAGTTGGATACACTCCGGCTGAGATTAAAGATATTGTAAATCAAGCCCTTGTGATCAAGTATAAGAAAGATGGTCCTAGACCAGCTATGCTTAAGACAGAACACCTCGAAGAAGCTATCAAAGGAAAGGTTCCAATGACAAAGACAAACGAGAAAGAAGTTACAGATATTCGTAACTGGGCAATTGAGCGTGGATATCTAAAAACAAATTCGTTACCAGAAGTAGAAACTAGATCTACTGGGCGGCGATTAGGAGCTTCATTTGCATCTACGTGCGATGAAGAGGAAGAAGATTAGTCAGTTAGTAAAACAAACCAAACAAACAAGTAAGTAAACAAACCAATTAGATATTATGAGTCACTTAGTAAAACAAAAGAACGAAAACGGAGTTGAAATTAAAGATCTCGACCTCCTTGGTAAAGCGTGCGATAAAATGGGTATTGCCTTGCACAAAGATCGCAAGCTCGCGCATTATTATGGATCATCTACTGCAAAGTGTGATGCTGTAATTACAATACCAGGATGCACATCTGAGATCCCAGTGTTTCATCGCAATGGTCAGTATGAGATTGAAGCTGATCACTATCACAGTGAGGTAACAAAGGCGATTGGTAAAAACTCAGACATGCTCTTTCAGCGCTATCGAGCAGAAGAGTTGAAGAAAGTAGCAAAGTACGAGAACTGGAGTGTATCCTCTGAGAAGGTAAACGAAGCAACTGGAGAGCTCGAACTCAAGTTTACCCGTGGTTAAAAACAAAAAGAAACAAGACAACTAACACAAATACATACAAACTAATATGGAAGAAATCACTATTACACTGAGTGCTGGAGCAAAAGAAAGCCGCACTGAAACTGCAGGGTTCAAAGGCGGAGCGTGCAAAGACGCAACGCGAATCTTTAACAAGCTTCTTGGAGAAGCCTCTGAATCTAAGAACAAAGCAGAATTCTATGAGTCTGAAGGTTGCAATCGGCAGCTTGAAGTAGAATAGTTTAAAACTAGCCTGGGAGTCTTTATGACTCCCGGGCTAACTATCTTATGGAAAATCAAAAAGAAGATTCCTTTTCTATCTTTGTAAATCAATCTGGAGATATCTCTTACTTACACAAAGAGGCATTCTCTATGAATGAATTCGGACTTAAGGAAGTAACAAGAGCTTCAGTGGTCGAGTTTGACCAACAGGAGCAAAAGTGGGTCGCAGTGCTAAATGACGGAAGAGAGATCGCTAGAAATGAATCTAGAGATGCTGTCTTAAGTGAAGAAAGAAACGTAATTGAAGCAATGATTGCTTCTGGAAAACAAATACCTCAACAACAAAAATAATATGGAAAATCAAGTAAACATCACGTCAGACATTCTCGAAAGGTCTAACTTGCTCAACATCTCAGCGGGGATGTGGAGTGGTAAATCCTCTCAGACACCTATGGACTTGGAAGCTCAAGGCGCAACTACAGAGAGCTCTCTGTTTCTTCCTGGGCACAAAATGCTAGTATCTAAGAAATCTCTAGAGCCTTTTAGTAGGCTTAAAAGTAGTATTGCTGGCTATCTTCAACGAGAAGCTAGGAAGTTTTACATCCGGTCTACTTGGATTGTATCGCTAGACGCAATGGAGCGCATCAGTGAGCGCATGCAGCAATACGAAAAGGAATGGAGTGATCAAGCCGATCTTTTCTGTTCTCACTTAGCTGAGCACAAACGGGAAATGCTAGCTAAGTATGAAGTTAGGTATGGTATTGACTTTGCCGCTAGCTTGGAAACTTTATATCCATCAGATACTGAGATCCGTAATCGATTCGCTCTTAACTGGACATTTGGCCGTTGGTCATTTGCTCAAGTAGAATCTGCTGCTGAAGACCTAGAGGTTCGGTTTAAAGCTAGGGCTAGTTCATTCTTGGACGAAATGGAACAAGAGATCTATGAGTCTACTGTAGAAGCAGCAGCCTATATGGTAAAGGGAATGGATACTAAGCTAGGCATGATGTCTGAAAAGAGATTGAGTAAATTTCACTCTCTAATTAGTCGTATCCGTAATGACAATGCTTCATTCTTAAACTCAGATCGAATCAATCAGTTTCTTAACTCTGTTGATGAAAATGTAATCAACACAGACGCCTGGAAAACTGAGGAGTTAGCTAAAGAAAGAATCAAGAAGGTCTTTAGCGAGTATGTCTCAAACTCTAGTGCAATTTCTGAAAAAGAATCAGAAGCAGCAGACTGCGTTAGACGTGTCTCTAGTCAAGAACCTTCTGAAGCTGAAGAGCCTGAAGATGATGGTATAGACGATGTCTCAGAAAATCGTCGGCAAGTATCGTCAGCTAACACAGAAGAAATTGAAGAAGAAGATGACGATAACGTAGAAGAAGAACCGCAAGCCAAGTCGCCTCGCCGGGAACTAATGCTAGAAGAAGATTAATACACCATGGACTACCAGGTCTTTTTTGTTGAAAAACTAAAGAAGAAAAGCAAACGACAAACTAAAATTGATTATCCTACAGTTATTAAAAATTTATCTTTATTGTGTAAAAAGATAAATAATAACGAAGAAATGAGCAACTTAACCGAAGCTCATGTCTCAAAAGTATTGTCGGATACATCTGCCTTAATGAAAAAGATTTGCTCTCAGATTGGGTACAGAGTTATTTGTGCTCCATCAGAGGAACTAAAGATAAGGCAAAAGCAGGTTCAGTTAACCCTAGAAACAATTAGTGTTCACTCTGCTGCTTTTGGGTTTGTAAAAAATAGAGGAGCTATTGACTGTGCTAAGTCTCACTTAATCTACTGGGGAAAGGATAATCTTAATTTGATGATCCTTAACGCAGACGTTTCAAATTTCTTTCATTCTGTATCTAGAGATCTAGTTACATCAACGTTGAGAAGAGAAACTAAAGAAGGAACTGACATCGAGGAAATGGTTAACACTTGTATGGCTAGTTACAGCAAAGAGTTTTGTCTTCATGTAGTTGATAACTTCTTTGCCTATTTAATATCAAAGTGGAATGATACTAATGAAACTAGACTCACTAAGCTTAAAAGTGAAATTGTTGATTTATTTAATTCTATACAAAACAGCGATGACTCCTTAGAAGGAAGCAGTCTTCATAGAAAGTTTTGTATAACTATATTTAAAGAAATTCTTGGAATTGGTTTAAGCTTAGATTTAGACAAGTGTTGGTTTCTTCCTCAAGGATCGCCCGCTAGTCCAGTAATTACAAACCTGATATTCAAAAGTATTGATAAAAGACTAAAAGCATTGTCTGAATCATACGAAGCACATTATACAAGATATGCTGACGACCTTACCTTTTCATGGTTGTCTCCGGTATCAGAAGTAGCAGTAGATGAAGTAAAAAGATGTTCTAATTTAATCATATCTGAAATTGGTATGAGTTATAATAAAGACAAGATTATCAAAAGTGGACCCGGATACAAACAAGAAATTGTTGGTTTTACGGTCGGCTTGGGTGAGGTTTCCGTTAGCAAAAGGCTAAGAAGGAACACCAGATCCCTGTTACAAAGTGAGTTTGAAAATGTATCTCCAACACATACTAGAGTGATAGATAGATTGACAGGCTTAGCTGGGTATATTGGTATTTGTCATACGAACGAAAAAGAATGGCTTATGGATTCAATCCGTAGGCTATCTAGCAAGAATGCTAGAAAAATAAGAGATTAGTAAAACAGTAAGAGCAAAGACTCTTGGACAAACGCAAACCCTGTGGTTTGTTTAGTACTTCCGCGAACCTAGTAATTCGTAGGAGGAAATCAACAGATTAAAGAATCTGTGTGTGTAATATATGTAAATATGCAGCCCGTAGATACAAGTGTCGGACCGGGACCAACCTTATGAATAGAAGTCAAGTATGCTTCTACCTAAGATTTGGACCCGAGCCGACACGTACCTACGGGCGACATACATCCATAATTAGCAAGAGTCAGTAACAAAAGTAAGAAGTAAAATCCTTGGACACCAATGCAAACCCTGTGGTTTGTTTAACGTATTCGTTCACACTCAGTATGCTCATGGAAGAAATCCTATGACAGCAGCGTGTGTAAGTGAAATCTAAAGCCAGTTTGAGCCTCAGGGCGGAGTTGAATGCTACAGGACAGGGGAATAAAGCATCTTGTCTTACGCATAAACTCCGCCCACCGGCACAAACCGTCTTAGTTTAGCAAGGATCAGGTAACCCAGTAAGAAGAAAAACTCTTGGAACAACGCAAACTCTGTAGTTTGTTTAGCCTCTCCGCGAGCCAAGTGGCTTGTACAGAAGGTAACGCTACAGGGCAAAGCTCGGGCATGTAATTGCTGTCCGTATTAAGCTGCTGGAAACCTAGCCAGGGGAGCTAATTTTGTGATAGAAGGCAAGTATGCTTCTACACAAATTTGACCCCCATGGCCCAGGTTGCCAGAAGCGAAATACTACCATAATTAGCAAGAGTCAGTAACAAAAGTAAGAAGTAAAATCCTTGGACACCAACGCAGACCCTGCGGTCTGTTTAGCCTATTCGCACACTTTGTAAGCACAGATAGGGAAACCTGTTTGTTGCAGCGTGTGTAGTATAATTAAAGCCGGATTTTACCGGCATGTTTAGAACTACAGAAAATTTAATTTATTTTCTCCCTCAAAGTCATAAAGCGGGATAAGAAAAGAAATGAAATTTGTCTTGCGCTAAAACCTGCCCGCCAAATTCCGTTTAAATTTAGCAAGGATCAGTAACAAAAGTAAGAAGAAAAGCTCTTGGAACATCGCAAACCCAGTGGTTTGCTTAGCACCTCCGCGCAAGTAAAAGAATGCGTGAGGATGCTGAAAGCTCATAATGAAGAATGTGTGAGTGAGACTTAAGGCGTAAAGCTCGTCAATTTCAGGCCGAAATTTACGTAGTTGACAGACCATGGCAGAGAAGCATGTGTAGTCATCACGATAAAATTCAGCCTGAAAACTTCCGATATTTACACACTTAAATCTTCAGCAAGAGTCAGTAACAAAAGTAAGAAGAAAAGCTCTTGGAACAACGCAGACCCTGCGGTCTGCTTAGCCCCTCCGTCAACATGGTACGCCATGGATTTGAAGCCACAGTAGACTTCAAAGAATGTGTGTGTATTATGTCCTCTATGCCTGCCGCCTCTGCCAGGTTTTTGGCCTAGACTTAAGTTAAAAGTTTAATGACAGCCGACAACCTGGCAAGGCGGCAGGCAGAACATAATAGCAAGAGACAGTAACAAAAGTAAGAAGTAAAACTCTTGGAACAACGCAAACTCTGTAGTTTGTTTAGCATCTTCGCAGGTATATAAAAGCGCATGATGTTAACCGTAGTGAAATAACGGTATAGTGAATCATTAGGATCGAGGAAACGGCCTAGGTCGCAAGTAGTACGAATAAATGTCCAAGGCAAGCACCACCGGGTCTACAGCCTGGGACCTGTCTTGCCCGGGACACATATTCGACCACTTCGACCGCCGGTCCTATTCCTCGATCTTCTAATAGATAGCAAGAGTCAGTAACAAAAGTAAGAGAAAAACCTCTAGGGAGAGAAAGTCAAAGAGGCAAGTAACCACGCAATAAGTCATGGCCATAGGTTTAGATCAACATCTATAATATCAAAGGGGAACTGAGCTATCACTCGCCTAAGATATAATCATGCATAACCTAGCTCATGTAGTATCACTCATACGGAAGTATAAACACGTAAATGTATGATATAGAGTACATGCAGTATATGGTGTAATAATAGTCTTCCTTAGTGTCTCTATCTGCGCCTGCAGAGTGAAGATACTTGGGGATGGCTGGATAAAGACACCTAGCAAGACTAAATTAAGATGCTGCTCAGAGAGGAAACTCTCTGAGCAGCTATCTTTTTAACACCCAATAGACAGTAGGCAGTAAACAACAAGCAAAGAAAGACACCAATTTTAGAACATGAGAATTTTACAGACAGGAGATTTACATCTAGGGAAACTGCAGTACGGAAGATTTGAGAGAACAATCGACTTTGCTGATGCATTAGACAGAATAGTTGAGATAGCACTACACGAAGAAGTAGACATTGTAGTACTGGCTGGAGACATCTTTGATTCGTACTTTCCAGATGCTTTCTCTCAAAAAGCATTTAGGCTCTTTGTTGATAAACTCAAAAAGAAGAGATACACTTCAAACCAGATAGAGGTGATAGCCATTGAAGGGAATCATGACTTCGACAAAAGGAACTCTGGTGAAAGACTAGTAACCAGGATTGATTCAATAACTAGCCAGCTCACAAGGCCAGTAGATCTAATTAATAACTCCTATAGGCTAGGAGCAAAGATTATTGCTTTAGACTGGATGCCATCCGCTAAGTTAAAGATAGAATTAGAAAAGATAGAAGAAAAAGTAGACATTCTAATCCTACATCAAAGCTGTGAAGGACTAGCTCCTGATGTTTCAACACCAGAAGTTACAATCTCTCAGCTACAGGGCAAAGCTAACTTAGTTCTTATTGGAGACATTCACATTGTAAAAACAATTCAGTGTGAACAAGGAACCATCATTTCATCAGCAGGAAGCACAGAGTTATGTTCTGTTTCAGAAGCAGTACAAAAAAGTGTTACTATTATTGACTACAACACTGAAACAAAAGAATCAGTCATAAAGACAGTAGCCTTTAAAACCAGACCTGTGCTGTCTTATGAAATCAAAACAGAAGAGGACCTAAAAGACGTAAACGATAAATTAACGAGTATGGTTTATTCTAATCCGTTAATCTTTATTTCTTTTGCGTCTTCTATCAAAAGTTTATTTTTGCAAAAAAGTAAACAATGGAAGGAGTCAGGTTTATCTTTGATTATAGAATCACAGATACAAGAAGTCAGTTTATCTGAAACTTTCTATGTAACAAAAGAAGATGCAAAGATAGAACTAGAAAAGATCATAGAAAATAACATAAGCGACAAAGACGAACAGCTAGCTGCTATTTCTATGTGGAAAAACCCACAAGCAACAAAGCAAATTGTTGCTGAACTGAAAAACCAAATAAAAGCAAAATGGAAACAAAATACTGCATAACTAGAGATGACAAAGATATTGATGTCTTTGTGTTCGCAGAAGTGTCTGATTATGGATGCCCAGCAGAAAAAGATAATCCTGGATCAGATATGTCGTTTGAAATCTGCGAAATAATTACACAAGATGGATTAGAAATAAATCTAACCGAAGAGGAAGAAAAAGAAGTTTTAAATATTCTTCATGAAAAATACAAAGAAGAAAAAGAAGACGCATGCTTAGAGAGACAGCTAGAGCAGTTAGAAAGAAAGTATGAGTCAGATTTTTACTACTGAGATTAAGAATGAAACCAAACCAAACCAAACCAAACCAACCAACCAGCTAACCAACAAACCAAAACTATGAGCATACCAGTACCACCAGCAAAGCCAAAACACGCCAGCATTGACTTAAATCTAATTGACGAAAGTCGCTTGGAAAAAGTAATTAGAAAAAATGGCAAAGAGGGCAGGTTCCTCAACATTGTAATATTTGAAACTCCAACTTCGGAGTATGGAACTCATCTTATCAAACAGGAGCAATCTATAACCGAAGCAGAACAAAACATATTTATGCCAATTATTGGAAATGTTAGAAGGCCAAAGCAAAAGGTACTTAAGCCTAACAGCACTGACAGTAATCAAAATCTAAATGTAACATAATGTCTAAATGACACATTCCAAATCGAAGCCTTTACTTGCTGAACAAAAGAGCAACAGGGAATTGCCGTCCAATACATTGCTGTGTCTTTTGGCGGACATCCGTGCTGCTGTAGGCGATCCAACTGGAAAGCTAATGCAGGACGAACTTGTAGAACACTGCCGCTGGTTGGAACACTCCCAAGACTGGAACAGCCGACGAGTGAAAATGCTGTCAATGCTTCAGAAACACATGCGTGACCCTGAGCGCACGTTGGTCTGTGACGTCCTTGCCAATGGACAACTACTGCCTGATCCGCATGGCAAGCGATACGGGTTTGTCACTACGG
>Ga0114960_10002990_pt1 | contig 13017 bp, 13 predicted proteins | sample C_130625_MF_Meta_FD_92637 | JGI IMG/M metagenome (GOLD analysis project Ga0114960, IMG submission 92637) | Freshwater microbial communities from Lake Croche, Canada to study carbon cycling - C_130625_MF_MetaG | ecosystem: Environmental > Aquatic > Freshwater > Lake | place: Lake Croche, Canada... | reverse complement strand
CCTGTTGCAGAATTTCCCATCGCGCCTTCTCGGGGACCCAGAAAACATTTACCATGGTGTAATAGTCACGTTCTTCTAGAGCAAGTTTTCTAGCCTTATCTTCCTTTTTGAAGTTCTCGCTTTTCGGGTTAGCAAATTCAGCTTCAAGTTCAATTCGGCGCTCAGAGAAGGCGTCGGAGATGTATTTTAGGAAAACAAGTCCTAAGACTATGTGCTTATATTCCGCTGCATCCAATTCTTCTCGTAAGGTGTTTGCAATTTCCCAATAGTTATTTAGTTCCTCATTCGATAGGCCCATTACTTAAATTCCTCTTCCTAGTTAGAATCAGTTATCTGAATGAGAATGACTGTTACGTATAGTGACAATCTTGCCACGTAGGGCAGACAACAAATAGGGAGATCTGTACCAATCCTGTACCAAAAACTATTGGTGGGAGGGTGTAGTAATGGGTAATGACTGGAGACCCAAATTATGAGGTTTGGTGCTAGTCTGAGCGTGAAATAGGGGTTGGTCGCACTTCTTAGCGGGATCTGATTGCGATTAATTAAATGCCCCTATCTCCGCAGGGGCATCGAGCGGGATAGGGGCTGCGAAATTAAGGAGGCTTAGAAGTTTTAGGCTTCCTCGCTGACAGACATTAGCTTCACGAGTTCTGCCATCTCACGATCTATGGCTTCCTCGAATAGTTCAACGAACCTAATTGCCTTGTCAACATTTGTCTTAATTGGGGTGTGAAGCCCTTTGAGAGTTGAAAGACTGTCGAACTCGCGTTGGAGCGATTTAAGAACGCGATCTATAGCTTCAATATCGAGTTCTGTCTCATCTGGAGAGAGTGCCCGTAGTGCATAAGAACGAGCCCACAGATAAGCCATTCGAATTAATCGTTGATCTGGGTCCTCATCATCTAAAACAATGATGAGCTTGTTACCTTCAAATTCCTGCCAAATTGGCTGGACTGAAAGATCAAGGCCGCGAGCATCTGAAACAAAGATGCCACAAACTGCTTCACGGTTCTCGATAGCTGCCTTAAGTTCTTCAGCAACTCTGTCAGACTTTAATCGCCCCTTAGCATCCTTGAACTTTGCATCGGTCTTGGCTTCCCAGACAAACTTTATGTCTTGATTATTTGTTACGGCAGGATTTAGAGTTACAACTTCATCACCAGTGTTTCGACCAGATGGAGATTCAGTATCCCCTGTGTAGCGAGCAACATCATTGTGAACTGCAGACTCTGGCTGAATCATTGAATCTAGGAGCCACTCCAGATCTCCACCCTTTTCACGAGATTTGGCATAAAGCTCTTTAGCTTTTTGCTGAGATCCAATAAATTGATTAACAATTTCAGTAACCTTTGCAATGTCACCTTTTATCCCAGTCACATGTGCATTTAATGAATTTGTAATCGCATTTTGAAGTTCTGCGATTGGCGCACCGTCCTTCTTTGGTGAGAGCAATTCACGCAATTTTGTATCTTGTGTTTCACCTATGCCAGTTGCTGTTTCACGCATCTTTTGGGCTATAACCCCAGTATCCGGATCCATAAGTTGAGCTGTCTGTGTAGTAATGCTTGCAATGAGTGCCGCGACAGTACCGTTTAGGCTCTGAACGACCAGCTCAGCTGATTTCTTCACATTCTCAGTTTCCAAAGAACTTCCTGCTAGGTTTTTAACACTTACGGCTAGATTGATCAGATCCAGTAGGGCAATAAGCTGCTCTGCTGGCTCTTTTGCAGACAGATAAGAGGCTAACTCCTTATTGTCTACGGGCAGATTCTTGATAGTGACCATATCACCGTCAATTTCGAGTTCAGCACCTGTAACCATCGGTGCGACCCTGATGTTACTTGTCATGTATTCCTTTCCTTGCTGTATGTAGGAATTAACTTGTTTAATTCCTCAGTACAATAAGTCTGCTCTTACTGCATATTCAGGCGCAACTTGGTGTATAAAGTTATCCACAGGCTCTTAGGCAATTTCAGAACTGCAAGGTCCGTATGTAATTTCTGACTGCAAATGTCGCCCTAACATCATCGCGATTATAGGAATCCAGCCAAGCTATTGCCTCCTCACTCTCGGCCTGATCTTTGCCACTCAGGGCTTGCTTATATTTTAAGAGCGAATTAGCACCACCTGCTTTGCTTACCTCCCATTCAAAGCCAGCCAAGGGTGCCAAAGATTTAATTGAGCTGTCCATGGCCGGGAAACTGATACGTCTTACATAAGGGAGTAGATCTACTAAGTAGTTCTGCTTAAACGCATCAACTTCCGTGATTGTTGGTACGCCCTGCCTACCAATATATCGATTGGCAAACTTAGTCCACCACATGAATTCATGATTTGCGTAATGGTAGATTTTTATGGTTTTGCCTACGGACTCAGCTTTTGATATCTCTTCCTGAAGTTTGTTCCACATTTGCGACATCACTCGAAACTCCCCCTCGTCAGTGTTGGAGTAATCGGAAATGGTGTCTATAACGGCTGTGCGCCAATCTTCACTGACGGTGCGGTCATGAATGCCATAGCCATATAGGTAAAGGCGATCTACGCCGATAGGTTCATCAATTTCTAGTTCTCGCAGAGCTTCCATAGAGTTCTCTAGGTCGATATCTATCTCAATATCGACTTCAGGAATAAGGAATTGCGTGGACGGATCAAGTAGCTCTGGCTTCTTTGTCTCCCATACACGTGCTCGTATTTGAGCTGTGATCATTGCGTCATTAAGCGGTTTAGTCTCTCGCATCTCGCGAATACTTTGAATTGTAGGAAAACTCTTTTCGACGACTACAGGAGTAACGCGCGCAAGTAATGTCACATGGCCATTGCCTGAATCAAATGACTTCATCTCCTCAAGACATGTGGCTTTGTAAATGCAGACTGTGCAGCCCATTTTGCCGGTGGAGTTTTTTGAAATTATGCCGGCTTTCTTTGATGTATCTTCGTTTTCAATCTCTGATAGGCGAACTATTTCAAGTGCTTTCCTAAACTTCTGGTCGTGTTGACTCAGAAATGACTCCTGAGACTTACCTCCGCCAGTTACGACGTCACCTATTCTTGCCCACACACACTTAGTTGTGTCCCTTCCAACTATTCCAACCCAAAGCTCTTCATTTCCAATATCAAGGGCCTGAAATTGACGCGTGTAGTGAGCCAACTGATGAAGATCAAGTAGATCAAGACGCCCATCTTCTGGGAGGGCATCAAAGGGCAAAATTGAGGTAATGGGTGCGACGTAAACGGTGTTGGATTTGTTCTCATCGATTGGGTTGTGACTTTTAATGTCCACCGGTGCCCATGCTGGCCTTCCATCAGAACGTTGGCCCACTTTGATAATTAAGTCTGGGCGGCTAGCTCGCTGGGTAGGCAAAAAATCTCTACCTAGTAACTTCGCCAACTCTTGCTCTGTAACTTGGCCAATATATGCACCTGTAATGATAAATGCTTCAGGATTAAGAAGAGCTTTTGCTGTCTCTATTTGAATTTGGGCAGAATTTAACTCTTGATTGATGTGGAATATTCCTGCTATCGCTGCATCAAGATCAATGATTGTGCGCTTTTCATGTGCAAACCCTTGATCTTTAAACTCTTGGACTACTGGATCAATAGGATCTGGTTTCAAACCTGGGAATGCATTAGGTGCAAATTTTTTATGGAGAAATTCGTGGCAATAGATTGCTGCTCGAGAATCAAGTCTCATGCATTAAGCGTAATGACATAGTTTTGCCTGTCAATGAATTTCTAATTTATAACAACCTTGTGGATAACTTTATCCACAAAATAGTAAAACTTGCTTTCGCGTAATGCCACTCTCTACGATTTCTACATGGATGAGAACCAACGCTCTATAACAGTCTTAGTTGATAAGCAGGCTCGAAATATTTATCTCTACTTGCAAGATCGTGACAAAGAGATTTATGAAGAAAAGCAGTTTCTTACACGTTCAACTAAATCAGGTGCTTCCTTCTTTGAATTCCTCCAAAGTGAAGGTGCCTCGCTTTTCACGCCCAGCGCGTGGATCAATATAGAAATGTTTTAAGACACGGCGTAGGAATTGATTTATGTCAGAACCTCGTGTTATCTTTTCCTTAGGTTAAGAACTAAGCGATAAGCCCTTTAGCTTGCTTAGTGCCCTCCGCGCAGCACGACCCGCGTCCGGTGGCCCTAAAGGAAAACCTGCCGGCGATGAAAGACACCGCCGGAAGAGCGGGTCTCTTTTATTTAAAGAGCCCAGTTAGGGCCTGGTTTTGCGATGTCTAATGACCATGCAAACGCTGTATTCGATGTAGAAGGAACTTACTTTCAGGCTATTTGCGCCTGCGGGTGGGTATCCAGCGTCTCATTTCTCGAAGAAGTAGATCTTCTTCGAGCGCTCCATGCACACGGCATAGCTGTCTATGGAGAACCTGGAGGGCTGACGGATTTGTCAGTGCCCAACTATAAGTTAAGCAATCCACTACAGGAGGGAAGAGGTGTCTGAAGATAAGCCAATAGAAGAAGTGGAAAAAGAGCTATGGCAGCGAGTCGCCCAAGGGGAAGGAAGTGAACGGGCGGACGCATATGTTGCTTTAAGTCGTATTGCATACGAAAAAGGCAAGTTTAAAGATTCACTTGCAATGTGCGAGACAGCGCGAGAGATATTTGAACAAGAAAAAGTAAATGATTATCCGCGTGAACTCTTTGATGTAAATGTTGGGATATCAAAGAACTACGAAGAGCTAGGCAAACGTTATGAAGCAGCCGAAGCGTTGGGCAAAGCCATAGAGGCAGCCAGAATAATTGAACTTGAAGCATTAGATGATCTGCTGCGAGACCAAGGGCGGCATTGGTACTCAGTAAGTGAATATGAAAAATCACTAACGTGCCATCAAGAAGCTATGGAGATTTCGGGGTTAGACCTGAGAGATTCATCGGCTGGCATTGATTATCTAAACATCGGAATGTGCTACAAACAGTTGAAGCAGTATTCCGAAGCGATTGAAGTCATACGAAATGCTCGTGAGATATTCAAAGAAGCACAGGATCGACAGTGGATGGTTACTTGCGATGAAGAGCTAACCGAGGTTTATGTGGCTCTAGCTAATCCAGTTGAGATCGAATATTACGGACGCCGGGCTTTGGATTTTCAAACGACAATTCAAAACCACCGCCACATGTGGTGGCTTAAGTACTACATCGGAATTGCTCATCGATTACTGGGTGAAGATGATGAAGCGATAGACCTGTTTGAAGATGCAAAGGGTCTGGCCTTAGCAATGGGTTATCAAGAGTGGGAATTCTTGGTCAAGGTTGATAAAGAGATCGCAGAGATGCTGATTACCAAAGGCCGGGTCGCAGAAGCTAATGAAATTCTTCGGCGCATTAAAAGTGTAGAAGAGATTATTGAAAGCGAGACCGTGCATGACGCGGCATAGTGAGGATGGGTTAACTCCTGCAGGTATTCCCCACCTGCAGGAGGTTGGCTACACAATCAGCTACGAAAAGGTAGTCGTCACTCACGCAAAGCTCGACAAACTAAAAAGAGAGCAAGACAAAGCAAAGGGAATGGCTAAGTACGGTCGCTTCAAGGCATGGTTGCATTACTCAAACCTTCGAAGTTGGCAGTACCAAGGCCACCATTTTCACTACTTAAGTGGAGATAACGCCGACCATTGCACATGCGGTTTGGTCCTACATGAGAACGGAACATCAGATCAAGAGATAGCAGTTGTCATCTCTAAGGAAGTTCAAGACAAATTAGTTGCTCTGAACTTAGAACAGATTCAAATGGTCAGAGGCCATGTGGGATTGCCCTTACTCAAAGGTGAAACCGTGGCTTTGATAGTCGACTTAATCTATCGAGAGGATCTCGAAGACTTTTTATGGACCGTGATATGTCAGCAATGTGGTGACTTTCAGGTTGAAGTCAGAAATACGGATGCCCACTCATTTGTGAAGTCTCACAACACGATTTGTGGTCCAGTGATATTTGAAATGAAAGGTAAATGAGCCATGGGAAATGTAGCTAATAAGCAGTGTCCAATATGTCGCAGCACGGATATCGATCAGAAGTACGTGACAACTCTGGCCTACTACCAATGCAACGCTTGTGGAGAAAGGTTTAAAAGCTAATGGGTGTATGGGACATGGTCCATCTGCTTCAGCAATATCGAAAGATGCTTGTGCGCGCAGATAATCCTGCTTTTAGTGAAAAAACTAGAAATGAATTCAGAGTTAAGGCCGAAAATATACGTCAGCAGATGATTCGGTACATGGAAAATGTAGAAAAACAGAGTGAACTAATGAAACTGGAGTCAAAAATATGAAGAAAATAATCGCCGCAGTCTTGATGGCTGCTTTTGTAATGGCTGGAGTACCAGCTGTTTCAGCTGACATTCCCCCATCAATTGCTGTAATTGATAATGGAACCAACACCGCGTACTACGCAAGTTCCATTGCCACTGAAGTATGTGTTATCACTAGCTACAGTTGCCCTAACGGCAAGATGTTTATGGAAGGCCCTGGGGCTGCAAACTTGCCTGCAACTACAAGCAAGGATTTCAACCACGGAATTGAAATGATCTCGGTGATTATGCGCGTGAACCCTGCAGCCAAAATCATTCCCATTCGCATTGTTGGAATGACCCCAAACGGGAATCAGAGTCTGTACTCACTTGATGATGTAAAAGCTGCGCTGGATTGGGTTATTGTTAATCGAGATAAGTACAACATCGCGGCAGTCTCCCTGTCACAAGGAAAGATTTTTGCGGGATGCAAAGTTCCTGCAGCAATGGCAGGGCAGATTGCTACCTTGAAGGCAGCACAAGTGCCGGTAATTGCAGCCGTTGGAAACGATGGAAACCACACTGCCGTAATGTCACCAGCTTGTTTAACTGACACAGTTGCGGTTGGTGCTACAGATAATCCATATCCTGGCGTGCAACCAATTGCTTACGATGTTAAAGCCGTTCCTTACATTGCCCGATATAGCAATGGCGCACAGGGACAGACTGATTTCTTCCTTAATGCCCGTTGGTACACACGCCAGTTGGATGGATCAATGAAGTTCACTGTAGGAACATCAAATGCCACAGCTGCAATGAGCGGCTATTGGTTGCTCAATCGCAAAGCAACATTCGATGAAACCTTTGCCGCCATTTTGGCTGGTACGACTCAGATTAAGAATGAATTTCAGTCCGGGCCATTTGTCACTATCGATTCGATTCCATTAGGCAATACGAAATAGGGGGTTAAGCGATGGGTTTTATACAGATGTGGAATCTTGATTCCCAAAGAAAAGCATTACTGGAGAAGGCTATTGCGCGGGGCTGTTCTCAGAAGAAAAGAAAGCAATACCTGGCCGAAGCAGAAGCGATTCAAAAGGAAATCTTTGATCGTTGGCGAAAAGGTATGGCTGCCCAAGTAAGACGGGCAGTGGATGAAGCTTTACCTGAGCGAGCCTGATACAGATGTCAGTAGTGCGGGTTGCAAGTGATCTTTTCTATTTCACCACAACCCGCACAACATCCTGCGCCGTAGCACTCTCCCCTAGTTCGGCATTCACATTCGTAGGTATCCCATTGATCTGAGCAGCAGCTAATAATGCTAATTGGGCTGCGATATCACTCATCCAATAAAAAGCACCAGGGCCGGCATTATCTAGAATCTCTTGTGCTCCAGCCACGTGAACATCACTAAACTTTGCCTCATCATTGTTATTACTTTCAATGATTGCTAACAAGTAGTTTTTAATCTCTAAGGCAAAGCCTTTATTTTCTTGCTCACTTTGAATCAGTTCCTTGAGTTCGCCATCGATCGAGTTGGGCACGAACGAAGTGCCGCACGAAGGACAAAGGCTGGAAAGGAGTGGTCTGCATCAACACTAGATGCCATTGATGCGATTGCTGAACTTCTGGACTTAGAAATTGAAAAATACAAAGCGACTGATGATGATCTATAGCTGGTAAGAATTTAATTTTTATTCAACCACAAAATCAGGTAATGACGGGATTGAGTTTAAAATCAATCTGATATCGATAGAAATCTATGGTGGGGACCATTGAAAGTGCATTTCTTAAGCGAAGGTCATCTTCTAGAGCGATGATTACGCCTCGAACGCTTTCGCCATTTACTGCGAGCTCAGTTTTCACAAAGCCCATGTAGCGCAAGGTTTGCCCGACAACAACATCGCTTGTGCGTCCTTTCTTTAGTTCAACGACCAGATATTCCTTCTTGTCTCTACTGATGGCCAGAATGTCGATAGGGCCAGTATCACTTTGGTACTGCTGGGCTACAACCTCACCATCATCTGTCACTAAGTCGTACGTTTTAGCTAGCTCGGTTTGTGGCCAATTGAATATCAAGAAATCTTCTAAGTGCTTCTCTAGCGCAAATGCTGAAGGATCTTCCACTGTTTCGTCTATGGAAAAGAGGGTTTGAGCAGAGGTATTTCCAAGTAAAACATCTAATTCTGAAGAGTATTTAGAAATTTCAATTACCGTTAGCGGTTTGCCAGCAGAGATTTTGAGATCTGCAGACATTTCTGACTTAAGGAAAGTTGATTTGTGCCAAATCACATCACGCTGATGTGGAAGTGTTGCATTTTCTAGATATTTATATTCACCAGCTATCTCACCACTAAAATAATTACCCCTGCCGTCGGGGCAAACAACAATGTCGCCACGTTGCATTCCCTTACCAACTGTCCAAAGAGTTCCGCAAGACAGTCCTGCACCGACAGGAGACTTTCCAGGATTATTTGCAAGATAGATGGGCTTTATTTTGCCTCGACTTCCTACCCAAGTGTCTTCGAGATAGGGTGCTAAAGATTCGTTGAATGCGTAATCAACGCCGATGAAACCACCATTCACGCATTCATCAAGGTGCTCTGCGCCTGATCCTAGAAAAACCCTAAAGTAGCGTTTCATTCCAGAATGGTACTGGTCGATTCTGACATTCTTCGAGAAGGTGTGATTTCATTTCCCGAAAGCCTTCTGACCTGTTTCCGGAGACCCTGGATTCGCTGGGGGCATTCTTTAATGTCGGAGGCGGCACTAAAGTCAGAACATGGAGTTAATAATTACCTTGGCAATCCTCTGGGGCATGTACAAATTCGCATCCACACTTTTTTCATCTCCAAAGAAGCAGCAAGTGAAGAAAAAGGCTGCCCCAAGAAAATCTACCTACTTGTCCACCGCAAGAACCTCCCCAGCCAAGACAGCCTTTACTTACACTCCTAAATCCCCAGCGCAGACGCCTGCAAAACCAAAAACTCCCCCTGCAAAGAAGTCTGGTTCCGCCAGTGGAAATCGAACTTATTCTGGACCCCTGTTCGCACAAGCAGGCGAAAAGGGTAAGTTGTTTGGATTTGCAGATAAGAATGGAATACACGAACTTGATGGCCCGTTTGCAATCATCGACTTGGAAACCTCAGGGTTTAATCCCCCTGGAAGCAAAATTCTTGAGATTGCAATCTTAAAGATCGATAGGAATGGAAATGAATTAGATAGATTCGAAACATTGATTAACCCTGAAGATGGAAATGTGGGTCGCACAGATATTCATGGTATCGAATTGAGAATGCTTAATGGGGCGCCTACCTTTGATGCAGTAAGTGGAAGAATCCTAGAGTTAATTCAAGACTCCATAATCGTGGCGCACAACGCACGATTCGAAGAAAACTTTCTCGCATCTGAACTAAATGAGGCGGGGCACGATCTCGATTTGATTCCAGCCTTAGACACACTCTGGTTGGCACGAAACACGATTGAGCTCCCAAATTACAAGTTGGATACCGTGGTGAATGGCTTCAACGAACGGATAATCGATGCTCATACTGCTTTAGGTGACGTGATCGCTGTTTCAAAAATTTTGCCAGAAATGCTGAGTCGAATCGGTCGGTTGTATTACCCAATTGCACATCCTCAATTACCTAATGCCTCCGTGCCGTTTAAGGCTAAGACACGTTAATTACTTCATTTTAGTTTTATGAACACACTTTGGAAATCTGTTGCAGCCTAGAAAATTTGAATAGGGGCCAGATCTAATAACCATCACGCCCTTCTTGCATTTTGGACACGTCTGCACGGGGAGATTTTCCGAATTAGCTGAATCGAGTGTTACGACATCAATTAGAGAATCTGACATGAGTTCAACCGCAAACATCGAATCTTTGTTCTGTTTTGTCACTAAAAATGCTTGCTTCTTGGCTCTCGTTAGAGCTACATACAAAAGTCGTCTTTCCTCCGCATGTTCGAAAGTTTCAAGCTCGCTCATCGCAAGATTCAAAATTGGATCATCTTCGATTTCGCTAGGGAAACCGTGGCGTCCAAATTCAAGGTTTACTAAGACTACATAGTCAGCTTCCAGCCCTTTTGATCCATGAACTGTTCGGTACGTGATCTTGAGACCAGGAAAATCTTCATTAGGTACCCAGTCACGATTGAAGTTGTAACGACCCAAGATGTACACAGTGGCATTCTTGCGACCACTAGCTTTTACATCATTGCTAATTCGCTCTAGCGCTTCTCGGACTCCCTGCTGTTCACCACCTGCTCTTATCAGGACAATCGGATCTCCTTCACCGACTTGATCAGCGATGACATTCTTTTTGATCTGATCTGGGTTCTTTGTAACAAACTGAGTCGCAACATCAGCAATGGTTTGAGTGCAACGATATGTACGAGATAAATGCAGGGTGGGACCCTTACCAAATGAGTCATGGAACTTTGACATAAGAGACACATCAGCGCCAGCAAAACGATTTATTGACTGCCAATCATCGCCTACAACAAGTACAAATTTCCCTTTTAATTTTAGTAGCGATTTCACCAATCTAGCTCTAGCAGAACTTGAGTCCTGAAATTCGTCTACCAGAATCAAGTCATAATCAGGAACGTACATATTGTTTTCAACCATACCCGCTGCTTGTATCAACATATCTTCAAAGTCGATGGCATTTACAGCATTCAAACGGTTATTCCACTCGGCATGAATCTTCCAGTAAATTTCAAGAAACAATTCAGTTCGATCACTTTTAAGATGATTCCACTTCCCCAATAAGCGAGATGTTATCTCTGCAGTAGTCAACGAATTAGATTTTACGTGGGTCATAAATGTTCGAACGAGTCTTATGATTTCTGCATCTTCAATATTTGTATGAGCTGCCTTAGGTCGATCTGGATCCCAGTTAAGTTTGACGCCACGATTAATGAGGTTTTCCTTAAGGCTAGTTAAGCCATTTGAAAAAACAACTTCTCCGAAGGTGGTTTCAATCAGCTTTGTCTTATTATCGGAATGAAGTTTCCGCTTCCACTGAATTTCCTCAAGATACCCAGTGAAATCAGGAGGAGGATTTCCCTTTTTATCTAGAGCCCAATGCTCATGCCATACATCGATTTCTGGGTAATAAAAGTCAGGTTTATATTGGCGGTGCTGTGCATTCGCAGTCTTAACTTTGTAATCACGCTCGTACTGATATGAAACCCCATGCAAGTAGAGCCAATTAGCAATCATGCGTTCACCATGGCTTCGAACTATTTTTCCATCAAATGTTCGGTAACCCAGCTCTTTGGATTCTGAGTCCCAAGCATCGTGCTCTATCCCAGAAAGTTTTATAGTTTCTGGTGGAAATATCAGCCGATAAAGGTCCCACTTATATTTAAAGTCCTCAGAAGAATCCTTGAGCACATTAACAATTTCTGCTATCTCTTCGAAATCTTTTCCTTTATCTACCCACGGTGCAACGGCTGGTCTTTCATTGAGAGCCCTTCCAATTACATCAAGCCCAAAAGCGTGAAAAGTTGATGCTTTTATCCCAGTTGAATCTATGTTTGCATTTTCGAATCTAGCTTTGACTCGCTCTTGAAGTTCCTCCGCTGCAGCCTTATTGAATGCCAAAAGCAATATTTTTGAGGGGTCAATGAAATTCTTCATAGTTGCATATGCCGCTCTAGCCACCATGACGGAGGTTTTTCCTGAACCAGCAGCGGCAACAAGTAAAACTCGATTATCAAAAGTAATGACAGCAGTGCCTTGCTCTAGGGAGAGCGGTTTACTTTCAATACTCTCTAGGAATTGCTTCTGGGATGTAAGTTCTGCATACAGAATTTCTTGATTCTTCTCATCAAACATGGAATTCAGATTCAAGTTTAGATCGATAAGTGCCTGAACTTCCTGTTCATTAAATTGGGGAGTCAGGGCTAGTCGCTGGACAGTTCGTTGATTTGTAAATTTCGGTTTGCTGTCGATCAAGTCATCAATCACCTCTTGAGGTATCCAGCGTTGTTGTGCGTGGTGTTCAGCTAAGACCTTTTGAAGCTTTATTGACCAAACTCGAGATTGACTTAATTCAAAACTTATTTCCAAGAGTTTCGCCTCAATACGGCTGAGTCCCTTCAACCGTAAAAGGGTTTCACTCTCTGCTAACAGGTGCCATCTGAACCAACGACGTTTTGTTTCGAGTTTTATAGTTCCGTCGCATGGGAATTTTTCTACTTTTTCACCAATCTTGACTGACAGAGCTGCTTGCTCCAAAGCAATTTCCCAGTGGCTACCTGACCACCTGCGTATTACCTCTGAGTCCGATGGCAAGCCAATCTCGCTTTCATTGTCTATGTCGAGGTTCTTATTCTGACTGCTATCAGCCCTAATGAACATGCCTAAAACTGCAGAAAGGTAATCAATATTCAAGCAATAGGTTCATCATAGAGATCTGCTGTCCTGGGGGTAAAAAGTCAGGAAGGTCTGGCAATTGTTAGCAGTACGGTCATCAGTAGAAGCAGTACTGTCAGGAAGGTTGTCCTATTTTCCCCTTGGAAAATGTCATAACCCCGTCTATTATGTCTTTAAACAAGCCCAGATTGTCACTGTCCTATAACTCTTAATCACCGGGTCGGGGGTTCGAGTCCCTCACAACCCACATATGTAGGTAAATCCGAGTTCTATATCCAAACCTTGGATGTGGTTCCAAAGCCTTCAACATACTTCTTGTTTGCATCTAAAACTTCATGTAGAACTGACATTAATTTTTCTCCGTTTTCGGAT
>Ga0114960_10002989_pt1 | contig 13021 bp, 8 predicted proteins | sample C_130625_MF_Meta_FD_92637 | JGI IMG/M metagenome (GOLD analysis project Ga0114960, IMG submission 92637) | Freshwater microbial communities from Lake Croche, Canada to study carbon cycling - C_130625_MF_MetaG | ecosystem: Environmental > Aquatic > Freshwater > Lake | place: Lake Croche, Canada... | reverse complement strand
GATCCAAGACCAGCAAAAATGATTATGGGGTTAGATGAGGTAGACGAGAAACAAGCAACAGAAGCGAGTGATGTTGTCAATTTCAAACCTCAGCCTGGATTGATGATATTTACGAACGGTTGGTTACCTCATTCATTTAGTAGACACGAGAATGAAGAGCCGATTAAGTTTGTTCATTTTAACGTTGGCGTTGGTCATGCACATAATAATGCACCATTAGCGGAAGTGATATGAACGAGTATAAGATTAGGTATAATCAAACCAGAGGCGAGCCGAATAGAGGAACTGTTGATCATGTTTGGAGAGTGTTTGAGAACGATAAAGAATATCTGGTCAAGAATATAAAAATAAATGTTCCATGTTTTGGAGCACAAACTGGAATGGATTATAGTATTTGTTGTAATGGGATAATGAGTGTTGATAGAGCAACGTCAACGATTACAATAAATAATGAATAAATAGATAAAAGAAAGTAAAGCATGGCACAAAATCAAAATATAGGTTTACTTGCTCAATACGTCGCTGTAAACACGGCAGCGAATTCTGCGACTTTCTCAACTTCTGTCGTTGCGGGTTCAATATCAATTGGTAACTCTTCCGTAAACGTATCTATCAATTCAACTGCTGTATCTACTGGCGGCGCTGTATTAATATCACCTGCCAATGCTTCTATTCAATACGCATGGACTAACACTCAATCGTTCTCTAATACAATTACGTTCAATGGTCCTATTGTTAGCGTAAATACCATTTCTGCAAATGCAAGCGTAGGTACATCGGGTCAGGTGTTGACATCTGGTGGTACTGGTGCTAATGTGTACTGGTCAACAATCGCTGGCGTTAATGTTGCTGCTCAGTATGCATGGACAAATACTCAATCATTCAGCGCTGTAGTAACACACACAGCTAACGTATCGGTGAATGGTGCAATCATTGCCAATGGTGGAGCAGGATCATCAGGGCAAGTATTAACTTCGGCTGCTGGCGGCAATGTTTACTGGGCATCGGCTTCTGGTGGTTTCACCAATGGTCAATCAATATCAGTTAATAACTTTGTGGTGTCTGGTACTGTAACAGCAAACGGTTCTACTGGTGCTGCTGGTCAAACATTAGTATCAAATGGTGCTGGCGTTAACTGGTCATCTTTAGTTCCATCATATAATTACAGCGCACAGTTTAATGGTTCTCAATCATTATCTATGCCAACTGCTACTCAGTTTGGTTATGGTACTGGTGATTTTACTATAGAACTTTGGGCATATTTTAATCCATTAACCACTTCTCAAACGATCGTTTCGAATTTAACATCTGCATCTGACGTAGCACCACACATTTATTATGGTGGCGGAACTTTAAATTTTTATAATGGTGCGGTTCGAATTACGGGTTCTTCATTATCAAATAATACTTGGTATCATATTGCTGTTGTTAGAATAAGTGGATCTACAAAATTATATATTAATGGTACACAATCTGGTAGTACTTACGCCGACACGAATAATTATGGGTCAACAAAACCAGCGATAATTGCTGATTATTTTTCTTCGTACCCAACAATATACGGTTCTGAAAGACCAACAGGATTTATTTCTAATGTTAGAATTGTAAAGGGCGTTGGTGTATACACAGGTAACTTTACTGTTCCTACTTCTCCATTACAAACAACCCAAGCAGCTGGTACAAACATTGCTGCAATCACTGGTACACAAACATCGCTCCTTACTTGTAATGCATTAACACTTACTGACTCATCGCCATTCAATAATGTCATCACAAACAACGGCGGCGTAGTAGCATCAGCCACATCTAATCCACCATTCACGTATTCATCAGTATCAATACCAACCGCATCACTGACTTCACTAAGACAATCATTTACTGGTGATGGTACAACTACTGTATTCAATATTGCTGGTGGATATACACCTGGCACATTATCTGTATACTACAATGGTTTGATGCTTCGTAATGGATCAGATGTTACTGCAACAAATGGTGCAACTATAACAATGGCAATTGCGCCTCAGAGTGGTGCATTGATTGATGTTGTTGGTACAGTTGCAACAACTTATAGTTCGATTACACCAGCTGGATATAGTACATCGTTTAGTGGAAGTCAATATCTCACTATCCCTGATAATACAGCATTTGATTTTGGTTCTGGTAATTTTACAGTTGAATGCTGGTTTTATTTAAACTCAGCTGTTGCATATGCTGGTATATACACTAAAAGAGCATCAAATGCAAGTTATAACCCATTTCAAATAGGCTTAGAAGCTAATGGTAAAACATTACAAATGTACGCTTCTACAAATGGTAGCAGTTGGGCGGTAAATACAGGAATAGGAGTATCAACTGGCGTTTGGTATCATATGGCGGCAGTTAGAAATGGTACAACTTTAACTTTATATTTAAATGGTGTAGCTGTTGCTACTGGTACAGTAACTGGTGCGTTAACAACTAATGCAGGTGGTGTGGCTATCGGTAGTGATCAGGCAGCTGCTGGTGGAGCTATGATAAATGGTTACATTTCTAATATGCGTGTTGTTAAAGGTGTTGCAGTTTATACAGCACCATTTCTACCAGTTGGTCCATTATCAGCAGTTCAATCTGTAACATCAACAGCCGCCGCAATCACTGGCACACAAACATCACTACTCACTTGTAACGGACCAACTATTATTGATGGTTCAACTAATGCGTTCACTATAACTAATAACGGTGCAGCAACTGTTTCTACTGCTATTGTACCTACGTTTACTAATGTGACAATTAATACCGCTACAACCACAGCAACTTACTCCATACAAGCTTTACTTATTGGTGGTGGAGGCGCAGGTGGTGCTGGAGAACCAAATCCTGGCGGAGATGGGGGAGGAGGAGGCGGTTCAGGCGGAGTAATACAAAATAATATTAATTTATCAACAGGTACTGTCTATTCAATTGTTATTGGTGCTGGCGGTTCTGGTGGTTCAACAACTGGAGGTAATGGTGCTAATACCACGTTTGCTGGATTAACAGCATATGGTGGAGGCGGCGGAGGTGATGGTAATGGGACTACACCTGGATTTGGTGGTTCTGGCGGTGGTGCTGGAAACGAATATAATGCTTCTACTTGGTCAGGTGGATGTGTTTATGGGCAAGGATACCCAGGAGGGCCATCAGTTAGTGCTAGTACGTCATGCAGAGGTGGTTCTGGTGGTGGTGGCGCTGGAGGTTTCGGAACATCCAGAACAAGTGCTGTTGGGGGGAATGGTGGTTCGAGTATATCTTTAGCGATAACAGGATCAACAGTTTGGTATGCTGGTGGTGGCGGAGGAGGAGGCTCTAACACTAATGGTGGAGGGACAGGCGGTAATGGATTTGGTGCAAATCAAGGCGGTGGAGGAAATGGTGGATCTACAGGATCTGTTCCAGGCACTGGTACAACTAACACTGGAGGTGGAGGTGGTGGTGGTGTTGGTCACAACGTTGGCACATCATATACATATGGCGCTTCTGGTGGTTCTGGTATCGTTATTCTATCTATTCCAACAGCAAATTATACTGGAACAACTACTGGCTCACCAACAGTAACTACAGTTGGTACTAATAAAATATTAACATTCACAGCATCTGGTTCTTATACGGCTTAAAGGTAAACAATGACACAGATTCAACAATTAGGTTTTCTTGCTAACAACTTAACTGTAAATACAGCAGCTAACACAGCCACGTTTACAAATATTCTTGTTGTTGGTAATAGCTCTGTTAACGTTGTTGTTAACTCATCATCTGTTTATGTTAGTGGCGTTGCTCTTGGTAGTGGTGGTGGAACAAACGCTGCTGCTCAATACGCTTGGACTAATACGCAATCGTTTTCTAATACAATTACATTTACTGGTGCAATTTTAGCAAATACTGTTAACGCTGCATCTTATACAGTTGGCACAAGTTTTATTGCCAATGCTACTCAGCTAACAACAACATATCCAACAGTTCACACAGCTAACGTTTCAGTCAATGGAGCCATTATTGCCAACGGTGGTGCTGGTTCTTCTGGTCAGGTACTAACGTCATCAGCTGGCGGTAACGTATACTGGGCAGCTGCAGCGGCTGGCGTTAATACCGCAGCTTCATATGCATTCTCTAATACAACAGCATCTGGTAACAACTCAACAGGCGCAATTACAATCGTTGGTGGTCTTGGTGTTAACGGTAACATATATACAGCCAGCCGAGTTGGGTTTGCCAATACATCAAACGTTAGCGTTGTATATACATATTACAATCAATCAGTTGGTGGCTTAGATACGGTGTTTGGTTAATGCCTACAGCTAGATTATTATCCAACGGTGATTTCTATACTAGCGGTGGAGCTATGGATGAGATCACCATACCAAGAAGTAAGTATGCTGTTCAGTTTAATGGTAGTAATTATTTAAGTTTAGCTTCTAGTAGTTCTCTAGCGTTTGGTACAGGCGATTATACAGTTGAATGTTGGGTATATTTAACTGGAGTTCAAAATAATTCTTATGCAACAATATATGGTGCGACTACAACGGGTGGGTTTATATTAGGTTTTAGAGGCACAACACCTACAAGTATTTCTATCAATCCGTACGGAGTTGGCGATACAGCTACTGCTAGTTTTAGTTTTTCTTTAACTACATGGTATCATATTGCAGTTACAAGATTATCAGGTAGCACTAAAATATTTATAAATGGAACGCAATATGGCACAACCGCAACTGATAATACGAATTACGCACAAACAGTAATGAATGTTGGTGGTATATCAACTCAATACTTTACAGGTAATATATCCAATGTTCGTATCCTAAAAGGCACAGCATTATACACAACAAACTTCCTACCTCCAGCAGCACCATTAAACGCTATCACGAACACATCATTACTTACCTGCCAATCATCTACAATTATTGACAACTCAACCAATGCATTCGTTATAACTAATAATGGTTCTGCAACAGTGCAATCATCTGTATTACCAACGCATACTGCCAATCGTTATTTGACTGATGCTACGTTACAGGCGTCATTGTTTGATGAGGTATCAATAACAAATAACAAGTATGGTGTAAGTTTTAATGGAAGCTCTCAGTATTTGACAACAACATCTAATGCGGCATTAGGATTTGGTACTGGTGATTTTACTATTGAAGCTTGGGTATATGTTACAAATTTAACTGCAACTAATACAATTAATGATGCGAGAACTGGGAACACTGCTTCTGCTTATGTTTTTGCTGTTTTTAGTTCTGGTGCATTGAATTTTTATGATGGTCCAAACAATACAGATAGAACATCTTCAACAGGCTTGATTAGTTTAAATACTTGGTATCATGTAGCAGCAACAAGATCTGGTACTACATTGAGATTATTTGTTAACGGTGTAGTAGTATCAACTTTCACTGGTATCTCTTCTGATTATGGATCTACTCAACCAAGTTTGATAGGTAGACAACAGAGTGGTTCTGGTTATTTTTATGGAAATATCTCAAACCTTCGTGTCCTCAAAGGCACAGCATTATACACAACAGACTTTACGCCAACAGCACCACTAAACCCAATCACTAATACAGTTCTCCTTACCTGTCAATCAGCAACAATTGTTGATAACTCTACAAATGCTTTCACTATAACTAATACTGGTTCCGCTACTACAGCGTCAGCTGCTCTTACATACGCATCAAAACGAATATTGAACGATGGAAGTATGGTTGTCTCTGGTGTATATGATGAGATTACTCAGTTCTTTCCAACTGCGGTTGAATATCTAGCAGTTGCTGGAGGAGGTTCTGGTGGCGGTTATGGATCTCCGTGGGATACAGGTGGTGGTGGTGCTGGTGGTTTACTTAACAGCACATTTGCTGTAGCTGCTGGTGTTACATATACCATTACTATTGGCGCTGGAGCAGCTGGTGGTGCTGGTAATAACACCAACGGTACTCAGGGAACTAATACCACTATTGTTGGTACAGGCGTATCGATAACATTATACGGCGGCGGTGGTGGCGCTTTGTGGTCTCCAGCTGGTAACGGTGGTTCTGGTGGTGGTGTTTCACAACAAGCTGGTTATGGTGTTCCTGGTAAGGGTGTGTATCCAGGTTCAGCATATGTAGATGCACCAAGACAGGGTTATGATGGAGCTCCTGGCGGTGGTATTATTGGATCAACTGGCGGCTATGGTGGCGGCGGCGGTGGTTCTACTGGTTCTCCAGCAAATGGTGATAGAAACGGTGGACCTGGAACAACAACATCGTTTAGTGGCACGTCAACAACTTATGCAGCTGGTGGTTATGGTGGTAACAGTGCAACAGCTGGTGTGAACACAGGTACTGGTGGCGGCGGTGGATATAATGGAGGTGGTGCTGGCGGTGGAGGTGGATCAGGTATCTTTATGCTTCGTTATGCTGACAACCTTCCAAACATCACCAACACAACAGGTTCACCAACACTAACTGTTTCTGGCGGGTATAAAATATATAAGTGGACAAGCTCAGGCAGTTTTTCATTCTAATAAATAATTGAAAGCAATAGGTAGACCAATATGGCAAAACTTCAAGATGGCACAAGAATATATGGAACAGCTAACGTTGATACTGCTCTCAACGTAAACACATATTTCACTGCCAACGCAACGCAAGTAAAAATTGCTACACCATTATCAGCAAACGGTTCGACTGGCACGGCTGGTCAGATACTTGTTTCTGGTGGAGCTAACAATGCCTATTGGGGATCAACCACACCATTATATAACTATAGCGCACAGTTTAATGGTAGTAGTTATCTAACAACGGCTGCAAGTTCTTCTCTAGGTTTTGGTACTGGCGATTTTACTATTGAATTTTGGATGAATAGTACATCGACAACTAATTGTAGAATTATGGGTAATGGAGCTGGTGGTCCTTGGGCTGCTAATAGATGGGTTATTTCATTTAATGATGTAGCAACTGGAAAAATTGGTTTTGCAACAAATAATACTTCTTCAACAATAGTTAGTACAACCGCTACAAATTTAAATAATGGATCTTGGCATCACGTTGCAATTGTTAAAAGTAGTAATACATATACAATTTATGTAGATGGAACTTCTAGTGGTTCAGCAACAAGTGCAACTTCAGTTGATGGTGGCGGTTCTTTTCCGTTTTCAATTGGGTTTTCTAACCTAAGTGGAGATACCGTTTATACAGGTTATTTAAGTAATGCTCGTGTTATCAAAGGGCTTGCAGTATATACAGGTAACTTTACTGTTCCAACTTCTCCACTATCAGTATCACAAAGCTCTGGTACAAATATTGCTGCTGTATCATCATCACAGGTTAGCTTACTTACTTGTAACGCATTGACACTAACTGATGCATCTCCAAATGCACTTGCTATTACAAATACTGGACCAGTAGTAGCATCAGCAACCACATACCCAACTTCATTTCCTCAATCAGCTGTATACGTTCCAACAACTGCATTAACAGCAATAAGACAACAGTTCACTGGCGATGGTTCAACAACACAGTTTAACATATCTGGTGGTTATACACCAAACACAATATCAGTATTCGTTAACGGTGTTCTTGCCCGTAATGGTTCAGATGTTACTGTTACTTCTGGTTCGTTCATAACATTCACTGGTATCACACCACCAAACGGTTCATTGATTGATGTTACTGGAACTGTGCCAACGAGCTATAGTGCGATTACACCTGTTAGTTATAGTACACAGTTTAATGGCAGTAGTCAATATTTGTCATTAGCTTCTAATGCTGCATTTGCTTTTGGTACTGGCGATTTTACTATTGAATGTTGGGTTAATTCTTCAAATTGGAAAACATCTACTGCAGCGCCAATATTTATTTCTGCTGTAACAGGTGGAATGTTTTTTGGAACAAATGGTACTAATTTTGTTGTTAGAGCTTATTCCGTAGCAGACCAATTAGCGACTGCTACCTTACCAACTCTCAATATTTGGACTCACGTTGCTGCTGTTAGAATTGGAACAACGTTATCATTATATTACAATGGTGTATTAATTACCTCAACTACTAATAGCTATAATTTTCTACAGGGCGCTACTTATATTGGTAATGATGCTGCATCGGCTTACTATCAAGGTTACATTTCTAACCTTCGCATAACTAAAGGTGTTGGTGTATATACAGGCAATTTTACAGTACCACAATCACCACTTCAAGCGACACAAATATACGGTGGTCCAACTATTCAGGCAATTACTGGCACACAAACCAGCTTACTTACTTGCAATGCACCAACAATCATCGATGGTTCAACTAATGCATTTACAATAACAAACAACGGTGCAGCAACAGTATCAACATCAATAGTTCCAACATTCACCAATATCGTAATGAATAGCACCAGTGCTGATGCGTATAATTCATCAACTGGCAATCTTGGTATGCTGTTTGATAATACTAACAATAGACAAATGTTTACCGCATATGGTTTTCAGTTTAAAAACGAAGGCGGTATCATTACACCAACTAATAAAACTAAAGTATCGTTCTACAATGAAGCTGCAAATACATGGACAGTGCCAACTGGTGTAACAAGAATATTTGTTAAGATGTGGGGTGCTGGTGGTGGTGGAGGTTCGTATGGTGGTTGGAGACAAGGCGCACAGGCAGGTGGCGGTGGATTTACTCATGCGTTGTTTAATGTGGTTCCAGGAGAAATTGTACAAATACGTCCTGGTGGCAGAGGTACTGATAGACCAGGTGCTGGAACTGCATATCCAGATGGTGGTGGTGCTTCGACTGGTGGCGGCGATAATCAATATTGTGCCAACGGCGGCGGTAGTTCAAGTATAAGAATTCCATCAATCAGCGCAAGCGTATATGCATTGTATGCTGGTGGCGGCGGCGGTGGTGCTGCTTGTAACGGATTTGCTGTTAATAATGGTGGTGCTGGTGGTGGATTAATTGGTCAACCTGGAGGTAGATCAGGTAACTATACAACCACACAATATGGATTAGGTGGAACTCAATCTGCTGGTGGTGCTGCTGGTACTGGTTCTAATACAACAGGTGGTGCTGGTAGCGCAGGTCAGGGTGGTACGCATCAAAATACAAACTGCTATGGTGGTGGTGGAGGTGGTGGTTATTATGGTGGTGGTTCTGGCTGTTACGGTGGTAGTAATAGTATGGGCGGTGGCGGAGGTGGTAGCGGTTTTATTCATAGCTCTGCTTTGTTTGGCGCTACATACGCTGGTAATTATAGAACCCCAGCAAATAGTCAAGACTCAGATTTACAAGTAGATAATGTATTGCAGTATGGTTATGGTGGTGACGAATCAGCACAAGGTGGTCCTGGCGTCGTTGTATTTTATTACTAAGAGGGCAATATGAATATATTAGGAGCAATTATGTTTATGATGCCTCAAGCCAAATGGCATTTTGAGGGTGGTGTCGAATACGAGAACATCGTATGGGACGATGCATTTTATCCAAAGCCAAGTTACAAACAATTAAAAGATGCATATGAACTCAGTCAAAAAACATATGCATCTGAAACTGATTATAGATTAGTAAGAAAAGATCACTATCCAACTGCCGAAGAACAACTAGCAATTATATTTGATGTTGGTATTGATGGTTGGAAAGAATATATACAGAATGTAAAGAACACATTTCCAAAGCCAGAATAGGTAAGTAATGTCACAAAATCAACAGTTATTTCTACTTGCAAATATAGTGTCTGTTAATACAACAGCTAACACTTTAACATTCACAAGTAACTCAAATATATCTACTTCATTCAATGTTGGCGGTTATGGTAATACTACAACTGGTGGATTTGTTGCTAACTCTTCTGTGCTTGCTGTTGGTAATAGCTCTGTTAACGTTGTGGTTAATTCTTCTGCTGTATATGTGGGTGGAGCTCCTCTCGGAGGCGCAATTAATACAGCTGCACAATTTACTTTTACTAATACTCATATTTATACCGCTAACGTTTCAGTCAATGGTGCCATCATTGCTAATGGTGGTGCTGGTACTTCTGGTCAAGTACTAACATCATCGGCTGGTGGTAATGTTTATTGGTCAACAGCAGCTGGTGGTTTTTCTAACGGTGCATCAATATCAGTTGCTAACCTTGCTATTACTGGTTCACTCACTGCTAACGGATCAGTTGGTACATCTGGACAAGCATTAGTATCAACTGGTACTGGTGTACAGTGGGGTGCATTGTCACCTGGATATAATTATAGTTCGCAGTTTAATGGAAGTAGTTATTTAACTAACCTTTCAAATAGCACAACTTTACAAATGGGTTCTGGTGATTTTACTGTTGAATTTTGGATGTATTCACCATCAATAGCTGCTCAAGTAATATTTGATGGTAGACCAGCTGGCGCAGGTCAATCTAGTAATGGAGCTTTGCAAATATCCCTTCAAGCTAATGGATCAATTACTGTATATGGAATATTAAATGCACAAAATAATTTAGTTACAAGTTCTGCTGGAACTATAGTTGCTAATCAATGGTATCATATCGCATTAGTTAGAAGCGGAAGTAGCACTGGTAATGTTAAATTATATATCAACGGCGTATTAGCTTCTACATATGGTTCAGCTGATACAACAAATTACAATCAAGGCTATGTTAATATTGGTTGTAGGTTTGATGGCGCTGTAATATATGCTGGGTTTATTTCTAATTGGAGAATGGTAAAAGGAACAGCTGTTTATACTTCAGCATTTACACCACCAACATCTCCATTATCTGCAATATCTGGTACATCATTACTTGTTTGTAATGCTATTACACCAACATCAGATTCTTCAACAAACGTTTTTGCACTAACAAATACTGGTCCTGTTACCACAACAGCCACTCTATCCCCATTCACATCAACAACAGTATCAATACCAACAGCATCACTAACAGCTGTCAGACAACAGTTTACTGGTGATGGATCAACAACAACATTTGCTGTTGCTGGTGGATATACTGCTAATGCTATTTCTGTATTTGTTAACGGTGTATTACTTCGCAATGGTACTGATGTAACAGTAACGAACGGTTCAACTGTAGTGTTTGCTATTGCTCCTTTGAGTGGAGCATTGATTGATGTTATTGGAACTGTACCAACAACTTATAGTTCGATCACGCCTGTTAGTTATAGTACACAGTTTACTACTGCTAGTTCTCAGTATTTGAGTATTCCAGCAAATGCGGCATTCCAAATGACTGCTGATTTTACTATAGAATTTTTTGCATATATTACAAGTTTTGCAAGCAATCCTGTTATTTTGGATCAGTATGTTGCTGGAACAACAGGAGCAGGAAATTGGCAAATAGGTTTTATAACTTCAGGAGTTTTACAATTATATTACGATGGTAGTTCATATGTAAATAGTTCAACTTTATCCCTTAATACATGGTATCATATTGCGGCTGTTAGAATAGGTTCATCAATAAAAATTTATATTAATGGTGTATTAGCTACAACTCAAACATTTGCTGGAACATTAGGAAGAAGCGATACTACATTGTGGATTGGCGCTCAACATGCATCTGGTCCAGTAAATTATACGTCTGCTTATATTTCTAATGTTCGTGTTGTTAAAGGTCTTGCTGTTTACACATCTAACTTCACAGTACCATCAAGTCCACTAGCAATAACACAATCAGCATCTGGTGCCTATATCCAAGCAATCACTGGCACACAAACATCACTACTCACTTGTAACGGACCAACGATTATTGATGGTTCAACAAACGCATTTACGATAACTAATAATGGTTCTGCACCAGTATCAACTAGTATTGTGCCTACGTTTACTAATGTGACTATTAATAATAACAACATTATTAACTTTGCTGATGGAACATCGGTTGGAACAGCGCAAAGTCTTAGTCAAAGAAACAAATTTATCAATGGCGCAATGGCTATTGATCAAAGAAACGGTGGTGCTTCCCAAACAATAACAGCTGCAGCTGCTTTAGCGTATACTGTTGACCGCTGGTATGCTTATTGTACGGGCGCTAACGTAACTGGTCAACGTGTTGCTGGTTCAACAGCATCATCTCAATATAACTATCAATTTACTGGCGCTGCTTCTGTTACGGCTATTGGATTTGGTCAAAGAATTGAAGCTCTTAATTGTTATGATCTTGCTGGAACAACAGCAACTCTCAGTGTATTGCTTTCAAACAGTTTATTGACAACGGTTACTTGGACAGCTTATTACGCATCAACTGCGGATACATTTGGAACATTAGCATCCCCAACAAGAACACAAATTGCCACTGGAACATTTACTATCAATAGTACACTTACTAAGTATTCAACTAACATTGCAATACCAGCTGCTGCCACTACTGGTATTGAAGTAGTGTTCTCAGTTGGTGCTCAAACTTCTGGTACATGGGTTATTGGTACAGCACAATTAGAAACTGGAGCAGTAGCAACACCGTTTGAACGTAGACTATATGGTACAGAATTAAATCTATGTCAGAGATATTTTGAAAACAGTAATGGAGACGGTACTGCTGCAGCTGCTAGTACAAGTACATACATTTTTACTACAACAGCAACAACAAATTATCCAAGCTGGCCTTTCAGAGTTGGAAAAAGAACTTCACCAACAATGACAGTTCTCCCTAATGGTGGAACAGGTGGTGCAGTTTCTCCATCTGTTGGATCGTTTTTTCAATCTTCTAATCATGGTAACGCTGCTGGGTTTGGTTGGACAGCTAATGCGGAGTTATAATTAATATGTATAAATTACTTTTTAATCCACTAAATTTAACACCGACTGTTCTTCGTTTATCAGATGGAGCGTTTATTCCATTTGATGAAGCAAACACAGATTACCAGCAATATCTACTGTGGTTAGCTGAAGGTAATACTCCACTACCACCAGATGAACCAACAGCTTAAGGGTAAGTTATGGCATACAATCAACAATTATCAGTATTAGGTCAAGTTGCCCCAGCTACTACAGGAACAGCTGGTCAGGTGTTAGTTTCAGCGGGTAGTAGCGCAAGTTCATAT
>Ga0114960_10002988_pt1 | contig 13023 bp, 13 predicted proteins | sample C_130625_MF_Meta_FD_92637 | JGI IMG/M metagenome (GOLD analysis project Ga0114960, IMG submission 92637) | Freshwater microbial communities from Lake Croche, Canada to study carbon cycling - C_130625_MF_MetaG | ecosystem: Environmental > Aquatic > Freshwater > Lake | place: Lake Croche, Canada... | reverse complement strand
CTTTGGCGGGGGCAAAGCACCGCGCCACGTGACCGAGTTCAATTACCGCATCAGCGACGACACCCAGGCCCATGTGTTTTTGGGCTTGAGCACCTCCAGCCCCGGCCAAAGCCCCAAGATCGCGGCTTTTTTGACCAAGCACGGTTTTGCCACCCTCGACCTGACCCACGACGAACTGGCCAAAGAGCACCTGCGCCATTTGGTCGGCGGCCACTCCAGCTTGGCCCACAACGAGCGCTTGCTGCGCTTTGAGTTTCCCGAGCGGCCTGGCGCGCTGATGAAGTTTTTGCTGGCCATGCGCGAGGGCTGGAACATCAGCTTGTTCCACTACCGCAACCAAGGCGCTGACTACGGCCGGATTTTGATGGGCTTGCAAGTGCCGCACGCCGACCGGGCCGCGTTTGCACAGTTTTTGACCGAGTTGGGCTACCCACACGTGGACGAAACCCGCAACCCCGCTTACCGCTTGTTTTTGCGCCGCTGAAGTCGTGGGGACACCGCCGCTGAATTGATCATTGCGCCAACCCTGGCCCGCTTTGCATCGCGTTGAGACCCGAAGTGAATGGGCAGCACCAACACCGGCGACAAAACCTCAGGGCTGGCGCGGCAAGGGCATGTCCAGTTGCAGCGCGCTGGACCCGCCGACTTGGGCACCCAAACGGGCCCCCAAGCGATCCACCGATTGCAAGACCAAACCATCCACCACCTCTTGGCCGATTTGATAGGGTTTGGGCCCTTGGCCATCGATGCCGATCAAGGCCGCGCCGCGTTGCGCACCGGCGCTGGCCACGCCCACCAGCTTGAGGCGGCTGGCCATGCTGGGCAACGCCACCACATCGGCCACGCTGGAGGCGGGCGCCCCCAGCAAACGGGCGGCCTCCGGGCCCACCAGCGCGGGGCCTGCGGCGACGATCTGGCCCGCACCTGGCGGCGCTGGGGCCAAGCCTTGGGCCGCGGGCGTCGGTTGCCAGGCCCGCAACACCCAGGCCGAACCGCTCCAACCCAGGGCCAACCAAATGGCCAAGGTGAGCACCGGCATGGCCCATTGCGAGGGGGTCAAACGCTGTGACCAAGACAGGATGTGTCGCATGAAACCATTATCATGCAACGCAGCCAGGCTCTGCCCAGGTGTGGGCCCATGCCGCCCAGCCAGCGCCCTGCCATGCCGCAGCATCACCCCAACGGACCCGCCATGAACCATTGCCCCACTCACCCCGCAACGCCAGCGCCCACACCCACAGGCTTGATCGGCCGTGTGCCTTTGCCGCGCACACGGTCCCGCGCCAACCACATGCGTGGCTTCACCCTGATTGAGCTGATGGTGGTGCTGGTCATCATTGGCGTGCTGGCGGCCTTGATCGTGCCCAATGTGATCAACCGCGCCGATGACGCGCGGGTCACTGCGGCGCGCACCGATGTCAACAACCTGATGCAAGCGCTCAAGCTGTACAAGCTGGACAACCTGCGCTACCCCACCAGCGAGCAAGGCTTGCAAGCCCTGGTGGTCAAGCCCAGCGTGGGCCCAGCGCCCCTGAACTGGAAGCCCTACCTGGACAAACTGCCCAACGACCCCTGGGGCCGCCCTTACCAGTTGCTCAGCCCCGGCATCAAGGCCGAGGTGGATGTGCTGTCTTACGGGGCCGATGGCCAAAGCGGTGGCGAGGGGGCCAATGCCGACATCGGCAGCTGGCAGTGAAGCCCGCGGCGGGCTGCGCATGATGCCCAAGCACCCACCCAGTGCTGGGCACCTGAGAAGCCAGCGCGGCTTCACCCTGATTGAAATCTTGGTGGTGCTGGCCATCGTCGCCTTGGGCACCGGGGCGCTGGTGTGGAGCCTGCGCGACAGCGCCAGCCAGCAGTTGGACGAAGAGGCCCAGCGCCTGAGCGCCCTGCTCGAAACCGGCCGCGCCCAGTCGCGCACCAGTGGCCTGGCCCTGCGCTGGCGCAGCAGCGACACCGGCTTTGTGATCGAAACCCTGCCCCCCGGCTTGGCCCCGGCGCAAACCCATGCCTGGCTGTACCCCCAAACCCGCGCCAGTGCCACCACGCTGTGGCTGGGGCCCGAGCCCATCTTGCCGCCGCAAAGCCTGGTGCTCACGCAAGGCGACGGCAGCCGTGGCAGCGTGCGCGTGGCCAGCGACGGCCTGCGCGCCTTTGGCACCGGCCCTTGAAGTGGCTGCTGCATGAAGCCCCGTCGCCCCGCAACGGCCCGCCTGGCCCCAGGCTTCACCCTGGTGGAGGTGCTGGTGGCGTTGGCCATCGTGGCGGTGTCGCTGATCAGCGCCAGCCAAGTGGGCGGGGCCTGGGTGCTCAACGCCAACCGCCAATGGCAATACCAGCTGGCCCAGGTGTGTGCCGACAACGCGCTGATCGCCTTGCGCTTGTCGAGCCAGCTGCCGGGCCTGGGCGAGCGCAGCATCGACTGCACCCAGGCCCAGCGTGAGATGCGCGTGGTGCTGACCGTGCGGGCCACGCCCAACCCCTCGTTTCGGCGCGTCGAGGCCCAGGTGTTTGAGGCCCAAACCCCGCTGATCCGGGTGCAAACCGTGATTGGGCGTTACTGACATGCGCAACCAAACACCCCTGGCCGGGACAACCATCGCCGAAGTATCCAGGGTGGATGCGCCTGAGCGCATGCAGGCCCAGGCCTGGGGGCACCCCAGCCAGGCACTGCCCACGCGGCCATGGCCCCACGCGCGCGGGCTTGGCCGAGGGCTGCGGCCCGTTCATGCCCACTGCAAGCCCAGTCCCGAACGCGGCTTCACCCTGGTGGAGGTGTTGATCGCCCTGGCGCTGATGGCGGTCATGGGGGGGCTCAGTTGGCAGGGGCTGGACAGCTTGTTGCGCAGCCGCAGCGCGGTACAAGCCGAGCATGCGCGCAGCACCGTGCTGGGCACGGTGTTGGCCCAGTGGCGCGCCGACCTGAACGCGGCCACCGTCTTGCCCGGCCAAGGCCTGGGCAGCGGCATTGACTGGGATGGGCGCGTGTTGCGCATCACCCGGCGCAGCACCGAGGTCAACCCAGACGGCAGCGACACCGGCATGTGGGTGGTGGCGTGGCGCTGGCAGGCCGAGGGCAACCTCAACCATGGCATGTGGCGGCGTTGGCAATCGGCGTCCTTGCGCGACAGCGCCAGCGTGCAAGCCGCTTGGGCGCAAGCCGCTGTGTGGGGCCAAAACAGCACCACCGATGGCACGGCGCGACAAACCGATGTGCTGCCGCTGCAAGGCTGGCAACTCTACTTTTACCGCGATAACGCCTGGGGCAATGCCTTGTCCAGCGCGGGTACCAACACCAGCGCAGGCACCGGCACCCCTGCGGGAACCAACACGGGCACGGGCAGCCCCAGCTTGCCCGACGCCGTGCGGGCGGTGATTCAACTCGCCCCCGACAGCGGGCGCGGCAGCATCACCATCGATTGGGTGCGCCCGAACTGGAGCGTGGGGCGCTCATGAACACCCTGCCACACAGCACGCCCCAGGCACCAGCCCCACAACAGGGCGCGGCCCTGTTGATGGCCATGCTGACCGTGGCCTTGGTCGCCACCTTGGCCGCCGCAGGGGTGTGGCTGCAGTGGCGCAGCATCGAGGTCGAAGCCGCCGAGCGGCAACGCGCCCAAGCCCATTGGTTGCTGCTGGGCGCGCTGGATTGGGCGCGCATCATCTTGCGCGAGGACGCGCGGGCCGGCGGCGAAAACGGCCAAGACCATTTGGCCGAGCCCTGGGCCGTGCCCTTGCAAGAGGCGCGCTTGTCCACCTTTGTGTCGTCCAACGCCGAGGGTGTGAGCCGCGACGACGAGCGCATGGCCGAAGAGGTCTTTTTGTCAGGCCAGATCAGCGACTTGCAAGGGCGGCTGAATGTGCTCAACCTGGTCGAGTCCGATGGCAAGCTGTCCCCAAGCACCTTGGCTGTGTTTGAACGTTTGTTCAAGCGCCTGGACCTGCCACCCAACGAGCTGCAAACCCTGGCCCAGCAGATGGTGCTCGCCCATGGCAACGCGGCCACCCGGCCTTTGCGGCCCCAGCGCTTGGAACAACTGCACTGGCTGGGTTTGTCGGCCAACACGGTGGCGACCCTGGCGCCACATGTGTGCGTGCTGCCAACGCGCGCCCCCATCAACCTCAACACCGCCAGCGAGGCGGTGCTGCAGGCCAGCCTGAGCGGCGTGGACGCGGCCGGCGCACAAAAATTGGTGCAACTGCGCGAAAGCCGCCACTTCAGCACCTTGGAGGACGCGCGCCTGCGCCTGGACAACCCGCGCGCGGGCATTGACCCGGCGTTGCACAGCGTGGGCAGCCGTTACTTTGAGGTGCGCGGGCGCCTGCGCTGGGGTGCCGCCGTGCTGGAAGAGCGCAGCTTGGTGGAGCGCAATGGTGTGGATGTGCGGGTGCTGTGGTCTGACCGGGGTCAGCTCGCCGCGCCCCAACGCGAGCCCTTGGGTCGGCCCTTCGTACAATGAAAATCCCATGCTGATCATTGCCCTGCCCCTGCACACCGAAGGTGCTGCCACCGAATACCTGCACGTGCGTGCAGGCCCCGGCGGAGCCACGGGACCTGCGCAATCCGCCACGACTGCGCGTTTGCCACGCGACGCGGGCACGGTGGTGGCGGTGGTGCCCGCACAAGCCTTGGCTTGGCACACCATCACCCCGCCCCCCGTGGGGGCCACGCGCTTGGCCGCCGCCTTGGAAGGTTTGCTCGAAGAGCGCATGCTGGAAGACCCGGCCCTGTCGCAGGTGGTGTACACGCCCCAGGGTGCCGCCGCTGCCGCCCAAGGCCAGGCCCTGACGGTGCTGGTGTGCCAAAAAGCCTGGCTGCGCCAAGCACTGGCCCCCTTGCAAGCGCTGGGCCTGGTGGTCTCGCGCATCGTGCCGGAGTGGTCGCCCCAAGCCCAAGTTGCTCCGTTGTTGTGGGTGGGTGGCAGCCCCCACCAGGTTCAGGCCGTGGCCTGCGACCCCCAGGGCGCGATGGTGTTGCCGCCTCCGCCTTGGTCCAGCGACATCCATGCGGCACTCACCCAGCCAGACGCGCAGTTGCTGAGCGAGCCGGCCATGGCCGCTTGGGTGCAACAACACTTTGGCCGCGCCCCGCGCATGCTCAGCCCGGCGCAGCGCTTGTGGCAGGCGCAACAAACCGATTGGGATTTGGCGCAGGGCGAATGGGCCCAGGGGCGGCGCCAGCGTTGGGCCCGGTTTGCCCAAGAGCTGGCCATCAACCTGTGGCAGGCCCCGCGCTGGCGCCCGGCCCGCTGGGGCATTCTGGCGCTGCTGGTGCTGAACCTGGCCGGCTTGCAATGGATGGCCTGGCAACAGCGCCAACACCAGGCCCAACTGCAAAAAGACATGGCCACACTGCTGACCCGCAGCTTCCCAGCCGTGCAAGTGGTGGTGGATGCGCCCTTGCAAATGGCCCGCGAGGTGCAGGCCTTGCAGCGGGCCATGGGCCAGCCCAGCGCCGCCGACTTGGAGCCCATGCTGACCAGTTTGGCCCGCGCCTTGCCCGCCTCGGCCCAGTTGAGCAGTTTGCAATTCAGCCCGGGGGAGTTGCGCTGGCAAGCACCGGCCGTGACCAGCGACCGCATTGAGGCCGCCCGAGAGCCCTTGCGCCAACAAGGCTACCCGTTGGTGGCCGATGGCAACCAATGGGTGCTGCGCTCCGAGGTGCGGCCATGAGCGCGTTGTGGCGCTGGCTTCCAGAGCGTTGGCACCAGCGCTGGATGGACTTGGGTGGGCGCGAACGCCTGAGCCTGGGCTTGGCCTTGGGGGTGCTGGCGCTGGCGCTGTTGTGGTCTATCGGGGTGGCCCCGGCCTGGCGCCAGTGGCAACAAGGCCAAGCACAAACCCAAGCTTTGCAAATCCAATGGCAAGGCATGCAAGCCCTGCAAGCCCAGGCCAGCGCCTTGAACGCGCAAAGCCGCGTGCGCCCCGAAGAAGCCGCGCGCGCATTGCAAACCAGCCTGTCCACCTTGGGCCCGGGCGCCAGCATGGCGGTGAATGGCGACTTGGCCACGGTGCAAATCAAAGGGGCCTCTGCCGCCGCTGTCTCGCAATGGCTGGCCCAGGCGCGGGTGCAAGCGCAAGCCCTGCCTGTTCAAGCGCGGCTGGGCCGCAGCGCCGCCAGCAGCAGCGCAAGCCCCACCGGCGCCGTGGCTGGCGCAAACACCGTTGGCAACTTGACCGCCGCCACCCCGCTTGGCGCCCTGGGTACCTTGTCGGCACCGGCCACGCCCCACACCGCTGTCCCCGCCCCGGGTGCGGCCCCCAACACCGGGCCTGTGTGGTGGGAGGGGCAGGTTGTTTTGCAACTCCCCACCCAGGCCAAGCCGCCCTGACCCCCATGGCCCATCCGCACACCTTCCAACGCGCTTGGGGCTGGGCCGCAGCCGGTGGCGTGCTGGGTGCCGTGGTTGCGGCTGGGGTGCTGGCACCGGCCATTTGGTTGGCCCAAGCGGTGGCCACTGCCAGCCAGGGTCGGGTGCAATTGCGCCAAGCCAGCGGCAGCGTGTGGGACGGCTCGGGCCAATGGGTGCTGACCGCCGGTGCCCGCGCCAGCGATGCCCAAGCCCTGCCCGGCGCGGTGCATTGGCGTTTGCGCCCGCAATGGGGCGACCAAGGCCCAAGCCTTGTGCTGCAAGTCAGTGCCGACTGCTGCACACCCAGCCCCTTGGCGCTGCAATGGCACCCTGGCCTGGCAGGTGGGCAAATCAGCCTGGCCGATGGCCAGTCGCGCTGGCCTGCCGAAGTGCTCACCGGATTGGGGGCCCCTTGGAACACCTTACAAGCCCAAGGTTGGATACAGGTCAACAGCCAACAGGCCCACCTCCAACGGGGAGCGCAGGGTTGGCAGTTTGGGGGACAGTTGCGCTTGCAAGCCCAGGATGTGTCGGTGCGTTTGTCGACCCTTCGGCCGCTGGGCAGCTATCAGCTTGACCTGCTGGGTGGCGCACGCACCACCTTGGCGCTGACCACTTTGTCGGGGCGCTTGCAACTGAGCGGTGAAGGCCATTGGCAGGGGCAGGGCCTGGTGTTCAGCGGCGAGGCCCGTGCCGAGCCCGAGCACGAAGCGGCGCTGAACAATTTACTCAATTTGATGGGCCAACGCCAAGGGTCACGGTCCTCGTTCAAAATAGGCTGATGCGCATGAAACCCTTTACCCCCTACTCTCTGGCCTTGGCCCTGTGTTGTGCCCTGGCCAGCACCGGCTGGGCGCAAACCGCCAAACCCGGCCAGCCCATCGTGCTCAACTTTGTCAATGCCGACATCGAGGCCGTGGCGCGCACCCTGGCCGGCTTGACCGGGCGCAACCTGGTGGTCGACCCCCGGGTCAAGGGCAGCATCAACCTGAGCACCGAAAATCCGGTGTCCCCCGCCGTGGCCTGGGACCAGTTTTTGGCCACGTTGCGGCTGCAAGGCTTCAGCATGGTGGTGAGCAACGGCCTGTACAAAGTGGTGCCCGAGGCCGAGGCCAAATTGCAAGGTGGCGGCGTGACCGAGGTGCCCAACCCGGTGGGCACCCCGCCCGCGCCGGCCACGGCGCCTGCCGGGCAGGTGGTGACGCACATCTTCAAACTGAATTTCGAAAACGCCAACAACCTGGTGACGGTGTTGCGCCCGCTGATCAGCCCCAACAACACCATCAACGTCAACCCCGGCAACAACTCGCTGATCATCACCGACTATGCCGACAACTTGCAGCGGCTGGGCCGCATCATCGCGGCACTGGACGTGGCCAACGCCAGCGACATCGAGGTGATCGTGCTCAAGCACGCCTTGGCCAGCGAGTTGGCCCCGCTGGTGACGCGCTTGCTCGAGCCCGGCGCGGGCGGGGGTGCGCAGGGGGGGCCGGCCAACACCGCCGACAACAGCTTCAAAACCACCGTCGTGGCCGAGCCACGCGCCAACAGCCTGATCTTGCGCGCAGCCAACCCCGCCCGCGTGGCCCAGGTGCGCAGCCTGATCGACAAGCTCGACCAACCCAGCTCGGCGCTGGCCAGTGGCAACATCCACGTGGTCTACCTGAAAAATGCCGAGGCCACCAAATTGGCCGTGACGCTGCGCGCGGCGCTGACCGGCCAAGGCGGGGTCGGTGCCACGGGCACCAACAGCGCCACCCTGGCCCAACCCACGCCCCCGGGGGGCAACTCGGCGCCCATGGGCAGCAGCACCGCCAGCAACCTGCCCAGCACCGGCGGTCAAATCCAGGCCGACCCGGCGACCAACTCGCTCATCATCAGCGCGCCCGAGCCCCAATACCGCCAGTTGCGCGCGGTGATTGACCAGCTCGACCAACGCCGCGCCCAGGTGCTGGTCGAGAGCCTGATCGCCGAAGTCAACGCCGAAAAGCTGGCCCAGTTTGGCTTTCAGTGGCAAAACGTGGTGGGTTCGAGCGGCGGCAACTTGGGTGTGATGGGCACCAACTTTGACCCGGCCAAGGTGGGCGGCTCCAACCTCGCGCAACTCTCAACCGCACCCACCGCCGCTGCCGTGGGCGCGGGCTTGAACATCGCCGCTGTGCAAAGCGTGGGCGGGGTGTACATGTTGGGCGCCTTGGCCAATTTTTTGCAAACCAATGGCGACGCCAACATCTTGTCCACACCCACTTTGCTCACGCTGGACAACGAAGAGGCCAAGATCGTGGTGGGCCAGCAGGTGCCCTTCACCACCGGCAGCGTGGTGCTCAATAGCGCAGCAGCCACCCCGTTCAACACCTTTGAGCGCAAAGACGTGGGCCTGACCTTGCGCGTGCGCCCCCAAATCAGCGAGACCGGCACGGTGCGCTTGTCGGTGTACCAAGAGGTGTCGAGCATCGACAAAACCACCGCTGCCTCCACCGGTGGGCCGACCACCAACAAGCGCTCCATTGAATCGAATGTGTTGGTGGAAGACGGCTCCATCGTGGTGCTGGGTGGCTTGCTCACCGACGAGTCCAGCGACAACGTGAGCAAGGTGCCGGGCTTGGGCGACATCCCGTTTTTTGGCAATTTGTTCAAAGGCCAAAAGCGCGAGCGCAGCAAGAAAAACCTGATGGTGTTTTTGCGCCCGGTGGTGGTGCGCGACGCGGGCCAAACCGATGCCTTGTCGCAAAGCCGATACCAACAAATGATGGGCTTGCAACTGCAGTCGCAACCCGCGCCCAACCCGGTGCTGGGCATCGATGGCGCGGCGGTGTTGCCGCCCATGCCCGTGGCACCCACAGCCACCGCGCCTGCCTCGCCGCCCAAGGGCGGCGCGCCCAACCGCTGAGCGCGGCACCGCCCGACCCCCCATGCGCCACCCCTTGCCTTATGCCTTTGCCCGCAGCCACCAGTTGCTGCTGGAAGACGACGGCCAGCAACTGACGCTGTGGCACAGCGACCAACCCGACCCAGGGGCTTGGGGCGAGGTGCTGCGCCTGCACCCGGTGCGCCAGTGGCAACACCTGGACGCGCAAAGCCTGGCCCAGCGCATCAGCGCGGCCTATGCCGGCGCCGGGTCCAGCGCGGCCGCCGTGGTCACCGAGGTCGAGGGCGAGGCCGATTTGGCGCGCATGATGCAAGCCCTGCCCGCCGTCGAAGATTTGCTGGAATCGGCCGATGACGCGCCCATCATCCGCATGCTCAACGCCTTGCTGTCGCAGGCTGCGCGCGACGGCGCCAGCGACATCCACATCGAGCCCTTTGAGCGCCACTCCAGCGTGCGCTTTCGGGTCGATGGCGGCTTGCGCGAAGTGGTGCAACCCAACCGCGCTTTGCACGCGGCGCTGATTTCGCGCTTGAAGATCATGGCCTTGCTCGACATCGCCGAAAAACGCTTGCCCCAAGACGGGCGCATCTCTTTGCGCTTGGGCCAGCGTGCCATCGATGTGCGCGTGTCCACCCTGCCCAGCGCCCACGGTGAGCGCGCGGTGCTGCGCTTGCTGGACAAAAGCGGGGCGCGGCTGTCGCTGGAATCGATTGGCATGCAAGGCCCGGCCTTGGAGCGCTTTGAAAAACTCATCGCCCAACCGCATGGCATTGTGCTGGTGACCGGCCCCACGGGTTCGGGCAAAACCACCACGCTGTACGCGGCCTTGCAACGGCTGGATGCGGCGCACAGCAACATCATGACGGTGGAAGACCCGATTGAATACGAGTTGCCCGGCGTGGGCCAAACCCAGGTCAACCCCAAGATCGACTTGGACTTTGCCAAGGCCTTGCGCGCCATCCTGCGCCAAGACCCCGACATCATCATGATTGGCGAAATCCGCGACCATGAAACCGCCCAAATTGCGGTGCAAGCCTCGCTCACCGGCCACTTGGTGCTGGCCACCTTGCACACCAATGACGCGGTGAGTGCGGTGACGCGCTTGACCGACATGGGCATAGAGCCGTTTTTGCTGAGCTCATCGTTGCTGGGTGTGTTGGCCCAGCGCTTGGTGCGCAAAACCTGCACCGCTTGCCAAGGCAGCGGCTGCGCGGTGTGCGGCCACACCGGCTACCAAGGGCGCACCGGTATTTTTGAGCTGCTCAGCGTGGACGAGACTTTGCGCGGCCTGATCCACAACCGCGCCAGCGAAATTGACCTGCACCGCCAAGCCCAGCGCAATGGCCTGGGCAGCTTGCGCGAAGACGGCGAGCGCCTGGTGGCCCTGGGCCTGACCAGCCGCGAAGAGCTGTTGCGCGTCACCCGCGACTGATCGCAGCCCCATGCCCGCGTTTTCCTACCAAGCCCTGGACGCCCAAGGTGGCACGCAAAGCGGCGTGGTCGAAGCCGATTCGGCACGCGCCGCGCGCAACCAATTGCGCGCCCAGGCCTTGGTGCCGCTCAACCTCACGGCCTTGGGCCAGGGCGGCAGCGACAAGCCACGCCCCGTGGGCTGGCAAAGTGCGGCGCTCAGCCGCAGCGAACTCACCACCTGGACGCGCCAACTCGCGGGCTTGGTCGGCGCGGGCCTGCCCCTGGAGCGCGCCCTGAGCGCCTTGGCCGACGAGGCCGAACAACCGCGCCAACACCATTTGGTGGCGGCCTTGCGCGCCGAGGTCAATGCGGGATCCACCTTTGCCCAGGCCTTGGGCGAACACCCGCGCGAGTTCCCACCCGTGTACCGCTCGGTGGTGGCGGCGGGCGAGCAAAGCGGCCATTTGGGCGAGGTGCTGGAGCGCTTGGCCGACGACTTGGAACAACAACAAACCCTGCGCGCCAAACTGCTGGCGGCCACCTTGTACCCGGCCATCGTGAGCACCGTGGCCATGCTCATCGTGCTGTTTTTGCTGGCCTATGTGGTGCCCCAGGTGGCCACCGTGTTCCAAAGCAGCCAACGCAGCTTGCCCACCTTGACCGTGGTGATGCTGGCCATCAGCCACGCGGTGCAAACCCTTTGGGCCTATGCCGCCGTGCTGCTGTTGGCAGGCAGCGCTTTGGTGTGGCAAGCCCTGCGCCAACCCGCGGTGCGCCAGCGTTGGGACGCGCTGTGGCTGCGCCTGCCCTTGGTCGGCCCCCTCGCACGCGGCTACAACGCGGCACGCTTTGCCAGCACCTTGGCCATGCTGGCCGGTGCGGGCGTGCCCATCTTGCGCGCCCTGCACGCGGCCGCCGACACCTTGTCCAACCAAGCCCTGCGCGCCGATGCCTTGCAAGCCGAGGTGCTGGTGCGCGAAGGTGCCCCCTTGGCCCAAGCCCTGGCCTACCACCGCCGCCTGCCCAGCTTGCTGGCCATGTTTGTGCGCCAAGGCGAACAAACCGGGCGCCTGCCTGAAATGCTGCAACGCTGTGCCGAGCAACTGGGCAACGACGTGCAACGCCGCGCCATGCAACTGGCCACCATCCTCGAGCCGCTGCTGATCGTGGCCATGGGTGGCTTGGTCATGCTCATCGTATTGGCGGTGATGCTGCCCATCATCCAACTCAACCAGTGGGTGCGCTGACATGAACACACCGCGTTGCGCCCTTGCCCGTGCAGGTGTCCCATGGGCGTGACCTTGGACGGCCAACTGGTGGTGGCGATTTCATCGCGCGCCTTGTTTGACTTTGAAGAAGAAAACCGCTTCTTTGAACAGGGAGACGACCGCGCCTACATGAAGCTGCAACTCGAGCGCTTGGAACAACCGGCCAATCCCGGGGTGGCGTTTTCGCTGGTGAAAAAGTTGCTGGCCTTCAACCATGGCGATGCGCCCCAAGTGGAAGTGGTGATCTTGTCGCGCAACGACCCGGTCAGCGGCATGCGGGTGTTTCGCTCGGCGCAGCACTACGGCCTGCCGATCCAGCGCGGCAGCTTCACCCGGGGCCAACCGCCGTGGCGCTACTTGAAGCCCTTGAACGCGAATTTGTTTTTATCGGCCCATCTGAGCGATGTGCGCGCTGCGCTCGACGCCGGCGTGCCCGCCGCTCAGGTCTACCCGCACTCGGCCCACGCCTCCGAGGCCCATCCCAACGAAGTGCGCATCGCTTTTGACGGCGACGCGGTGCTGTTTTCGGACGAGGCTGAACAGGTGTTTGCCGCGCAAGGCCTGTCGGCCTTTCAAGCCCACGAGCGCGACAAAGCCACCCTGCCCTTGTCGGCTGGCCCGTTCAAGCCCCTGCTGGCTGCGCTGCACCGCTTGCAACGCGCCGGCACCCCCAGCATGCGCATCCGCACCGCCTTGGTCACCGCCCGCAGCGCCCCCGCCCACGAGCGCGCCATCCGCACGCTGATGGACTGGGACATCGAGGTCGACGAAGCCATGTTTCTGGGCGGCCTGGACAAAGGCGCGTTTTTGCGCGAGTTCGAGCCCGACTTTTTCTTCGACGACCAAACCGGTCACATCGAATCCGCCGCCCAACACGTACCCGCAGGCCACGTCGTCAGCGGCGTCAAACACCCCGCGCCTTAATTGGGGTCATCTTAATGGGGGTCAGATTCCAGTTTCTCTTGGTTCGCTTGCCAGATTTATGGCTGAGACCGTCTTGCGCTGAACCCGCCCCGCTGGCGGGCACGCCGCCCTCCGCCAGTCGCTGCGCTCCGATGTTGTCGGGACGACGCACCCACCATCGGTGCTGCGAACAATATGTGAGCTTGCAAACCTTGCG
>Ga0114960_10002986_pt1 | contig 13028 bp, 18 predicted proteins | sample C_130625_MF_Meta_FD_92637 | JGI IMG/M metagenome (GOLD analysis project Ga0114960, IMG submission 92637) | Freshwater microbial communities from Lake Croche, Canada to study carbon cycling - C_130625_MF_MetaG | ecosystem: Environmental > Aquatic > Freshwater > Lake | place: Lake Croche, Canada... | reverse complement strand
TCAAACTCCGAACTCTCCTCATCGTCCCACGTGTACAGACCGTCGAGCATCTTGTCACCTTCACTCCATAGATCGACGATTTTCTTATTCTTGTCCCGGTAGATCTTGACGATCCGTTTGGATTCCTCGTCGTCAATCTTGACGCTGATGGGCTGCGCCGTGGCTAATGTGTGTTGCAACTTAGGCGCGCCCGTACCGTAACCTAGCCCAAGAATGCAGGTTTTCCCAACGAACCGCTCTTCGGGATTGGCCTTGGTGATCGGCGTGTTGTAGACCTCAGTAGCGAAGATCGAGTACACATCCTCGCCCTTGGCGAATTGTTCTACTACATCATCCTGACCAGCCAGCCACGCGAGTATTCGTGCCTCAATCTGAGAAGAGTCACAGTTGATGACCATGTATCCGTCTGGGGCAAAGATAGCGTTCTTGAGTGTCTTCTTGGTTTTATCTCTTGACGGAAGGTTTTGGAAGTTCACCTTGTCCGTACCCGACCATCGGCCTGTATGCGCCCCGTAGTACTTCAGGGGAATGGGGATGCGCCCCCGGTTGCGCTTGGCAACGTCTAAGAATCTTTGACATCTTGTCTCTTCAAGGGTGGACTTGGTTTTAAGCCTGACCGCGCACAACATCTGCACTTCCTCGTTCTCGTGCTCTAGTAGTGCAAGAAACCCCTCGTCCTTTTTTGCCAGCGCGAGCGTAGGCTTGCCCGTGGTTGGGCTTATCTTCATCGGTGGGTCGATGCCGAACATCGACTTGAGCAGTTCGCCAAATTGTTTATTACTGTGCAGTTTCTTGGGAACATCCGTAAGTTCAAACGGAGTTTCCTCCCCCCCGAGTGCTTGATAGGCCCTGCCGTACATAATGATTCGTTCGTGGTCTAGTTGCAGTAACCTATGGTCAAGCATCGCATCGTCCACGGTCAGCACAGGTTCCGTGAACATACGGATCGTCATGTCAATCAGATCTAGTTCTGACTGAGGAAAGTCTTCAGACAACAGGCCCCATAACTTGTAGGTCAGGTCTACGTCGTTCACGCAGTACCGCCCGTATTCATCAAGTTCTTCTTTGGTGAAGTCAAGCCTACGTTTGCCCTCCGCAGCCACCACCTCATCACCCTTGACCCCGATCTCGTAGCGCAACGCTAGTGAGGCAAGCGAACCCCCAACGTCCACGCCGTGGAGCGCCCGCGCCATGCACAACGTATCGCGCAACGCCTTGGGCTTGATACCGTATATCCAACTGAGGATCGCGCCGTCGAACAACATGTTGTGGCACAGGACTGTACTATCGTCCCACGGTAGGGTGGATAGATATTTAGCGATCTCGTCCTTGGTCCCGGTAACCCACTTAGCCTCCCCCCCGTCAAACTTGACACCGACTCCGATTACCTCAAAGCGTTTGTCACGTATGTATTCCTCTGTTGTTTGGTGCTTGAACCCGAGCTTGATCTTCGAGTCGTAGAATGTCTCAAAGTCTAAAGTTATAAACATTAGATAACGGCTAGTACAGTCACAAAAAAGGGGCATGAGCGAACCCATGCCCCCGCGTATTACCAACGTGCAGGAATACCTAAACGCTCTGCTTCTTCACCGGACTGATCGGCATATTCTCCGCAAGCCTTATCGAGCGCACGGCTAAGATACCACTGCGCCTTTTGCAAGTCTTTGATTTTATCTCCCTTGTGTTCCGAACGGGTGATGTACTTCACCACGTTACCTAAGTTGTAATCCAGACCCTTCGCCTCGATAAAGTCGATGGTCTCAATCCCTCCAGTCGTGTAATGCGGTGGGTGATTAACTTGATCTTGCGGCAAGTTTTCGCGCAAGAACGCCGGGATAAACGTAACTTCAGCTTCTGGTGGAAGAGTATCTTCTGTACCCTCCACTGCCACTTCAATGTCAGCCTTCGGAATGAGCGCCCGCGCCTTACTACGTAAGATATACGCGTAAGTCTTGTTGACCTTCATCTTCTTGGTGAAATCATCTACCGACATAAACGGATCTTTGGTGAGCAGTTTAACTGCGCGAGCGATAGTACTTACTTTGGTAGCCACTTTATTCCCCTTCTGGAATGGGCGATTTAACGGAAACAATACCTTTGCCGGTACGTTCTTCTAACATGGAATCTGCGATATAAAACGCGGCGTAGGCTCCGTCGTTTTTGCCGTAGTCTTTGAATGAACCATTCACTAACATACCTAACATAGCCAACCCCGCGTATAGATCTCGCAGAGACTCCAATTCTTTATCATCCATGATGCAACTCCTTCAACTGTTTAATTAACTCAACAAGATACTGTAGATCTGACGCGTTCTCGTTGATGACTGCGGTGTAGCCACCGCTCAACTCAATATCCATCAGATTCTTTTTCTGCAACTCGGTAGGTTTGTTACCGTTTGCCTTCGCTTCGATCCCTAAGAATCGTCCATTAACACAACACAGGAAGTCCGGTACGCCTGAGTTTCCCCATCCTGTACCTATTGGCATCGCATAATAAACTCTTTCCATTTTCAAGACTTCCTTTATCTTCGTCTTAACTTTCGCTTCGGGTGTCACCTTTCATTTCCTCCAAGTCTTTCTTTGGTATTACTAAACAAAAATACGAATCCGACGATTGCCAGCCAATGTCGTGTAGTTCTACGGGTCCATGATTCACATACAGTTCAGCCTTGAGTAGTTCTATATCTCTGACAACATACTGATGGCTCGCAAGAATCATAGCCAATCTCATCTTAATAAAATCTGGCAGCGTCTTGTCCGTATAAGTTCGTGTGTAATTGTCACCCACATGAACCGTGTAAATTCCTTCCTCACGGTGCAGTGGAACCCTAATTAACGCCCAATCGGTTGGATGCACGACTGGGCTTAGATGTACAAATCTTACTGACATGGTGAAGTCTTTTACAACCACCCAACCGGAATCATCATCCATTGTTCGTGATACTCCGAGATAGTTGTTGGATAGTAAAGAGCAACATCTAAGTTAGAGTCATACATGTCGGACTTTGGCATGAATGGTGTAATCATCTGATGCCCACTCCCTTCGTAAGCGACTTTCGCCATAGTTAAGATCGGAATCAAGTCCGGGTAAGTTTTGTAAAGAGTATCTTGGGAGATACGCTGGAAGCTCTGCACGATCTCGTTCTGATACGGGTCTTTATCGTTCTTAACTCGCTTGACCTTACCGATCATGATATGACCGCGCTTGTCTGCCGCGAGAAGATAGAACGGGTTCTCAAACATCCTCGTGATCTCTTTGTTCCTCTCCACCAGATTAGAATCGATCTCGTTGTATTTGTCAAGTGCAGTTTGACATTTAGTTCGATCTACAAACAACGGAGCACCGTTCAAGAGAACCTTCAGCATCTGATGAATTTCGTCGCCTGTGAAATGATCTGTAGATTTATAAATCTTACCGAAGTGTCCTTCTACTTGGTTCTTAACACCGTCCACCGCTCGCCTAAGTTTGTAGACCGCTAGATCGGGCTTGACCGCTTTGCTTTTCTTCAGCGCGCCCATCAGCGAAGATAGTTTGTGGCTAGTCCAAGTCTGACGATGAATCTCAGTCTTGCCACGGTCTTTAGATGCAAACGGTGTAAAGTACGCGTAGTGGGTTTTCGCGTCCTCCTCCCATGCGTACACGTGACCTTGCGCGAATCCATTCTTCTCGACCAAATGAAAACTATTGCAGTTACCTTCTGCGCCTACTGTATGGTAGGCATATTTGTGATCCAACACCATCAGACCGTAGTGATGATTCAACTCACGGATGAGCGGTAACACCATTGTGTCGTTGGTGAGTGCGGTGATGAGTGAGTCCGTGGCGAACTCACCGTAGATTAATTTCTGTACAGACATTTTCAAATACTCCTCAGTCGTTGTTGATCATTACTTTCTTGCCCACCGGGGGGTGGAACGATGTATTCTCGGTCACCATCCAGAGAGTCGGCGGTATCACATCCCACAGGAACGAAGACTCAACGTATCCGTCAGTGAAAACAATCACACAGTCTGCGTTGATTCTTTCTTTGACGATGTAATCGCTGACGCAGCCCACACGAGTACCGCCGCCGCCCACAGGTTTGAGCATCTTTGCCAACCCCATGTAGTTGCCTTCAAAGATCTGCTCGCCATGCACGTGCGTGTCCCACCACAAGACACGAACCTTTTCTGGTTCACACAAGTCACAGATAGATGCCAGTTCTGTTGCGAACCCCGTAAGAATGTCACCGCTGATTGATCCCGACGTATCGATAGCGACCACAACCTCACCGACAGTCTCGTTCTCGATGCTTGGCAAGTACAAGTCATTGACCAACTGACGCTTGTTCAACCGACGCCAAGTGAACTCATCCTTGCCACGGATCGACGATGAAACCATGTCGCGCAATGCGTCCTTCCAATCTACCTTTGGCGTAAGAAGATCACTGATAGCGCGTGGCATCTTGCCGCCCATCCGCCCAGCTAACATTCCACCCTCACGTAGAGCTTTATCAATCGATTCGCCTAGCTTCTTCACATCTTCAGGGTCCATGCCTTCGACCAGCTTCTCAAAGTCGTGCTCATCGAAGTCGCCATCGTTGGGTATGTCTTTGAGTTCATTACCATTGATGATGATTTTGTCTGACTCTTCGCTCTCACCATCATCAGGCTCATCCCCTGAGCCACCACCCGGAGCGGGATTCCCCTCGTCACATGGCTTATCTCCCTTTCCACGTGGGGGTGGAGGAGGATTCTGCTTCTTCAAGTAATCCCAGATCTGACGCACCGACCAGTCATGGAACATCGAGTCATACAACGCACCATCAGGTAGCTCGACAATGCGCTCGGGTGTATTACCGATTGTTCCAGTAATGTTATGGATGATGTCGTTGACCACAAAGTCTGCTGATACGTTGGCGAGCTTGCGGTTCTCCTTGAACAAGTCCAGATGACGCGGCAACTGCTTGAGCGCAACGTGCAGGTTCTCGTGCAAGATCAGACCGCGACGCTTGGGACCGCTCGTGATCTTCTCTAAGAATTGACGGCAATACTTCTTATTGACGCCATCGGTGTATGCCGTGAAGTTGCCATCCTCAACGGCGCTCTCTCCCATCAGCATGACACCTGCGTACAGGGCAGTTTGTGGGTGCTTCATCAGCGCGATGTGCGCTTGCTTTAACAGGGTTTCCTGACTAGACATACTATCCTCTACTTGATTAATTAACTTTCCACCTGACGGTGGACACTAACACTCGGGAATCCCGATCGGGAAACAACCGGGAATCCCGATCCCGAACCACGAATCAAAGCAACTCTGCGTTCGGTAGTAACCGAACCACTCACAAAAGCTCGTGGTTGTTCTTCGCCCACTCACCGATCTTCGCGTTGTTACGTGCGAGTTTGATCGCTCGTGGGTTACGCATCATCATGGTGAAGAACACCGCCTGAACCTCGGACGAACGAATGCGCTCGACGAACTCCATGAACGAAGACAGTTCATCCTGAGTCGCAAGCGTATCGACCGCTTGGAACATCATCATCAACTGCGCCGCGATGTCGTCGGGGACCGGGACACCTTTGGGATCTTTGATAACGTCCTTCACATCAATGACATTCTTCTCCATGTCCAAGAACACCATCATGTCTTTGGCAGCAGACAGACCGATAGTCCCGGCCATCGCCGCTTGCACAAAGTTGGGTCTCAACTGATCACGCTTTCGCACGATCACATCGTTCTTGGCAAGTGAGCGCGGAGACACGAACGACAACACCCCATTCCCCGGCTTGAAGATGTAGGGATTATCTTTTGTGTGATCTCCTTCTCTGTACGACTGCAAGCACTTCGGATACATAGCAACCCACGCCCTCGTGACACGGGAAATACCGTTGGCGCTCGCCCATGTCAACCAATCGTTTACACTTGGTTTGCTCAACTCCACGATACACACACGATTACCTGCGTGAGCGAGCATCGTGTCACCGACGCCATCTGACGAATTGTTGGATGTTGCAATAATCCACGATCCATCAGGCAACGCCTTGTCACCGACCATGTGCTCAAGCAGCATCCGGGTGAAGATCACCTGCAAGAGCTTCGGCGCTTTGTTCAACTCGTCGAGCATGATCACCTTCGGGCGCGGGTCGCTCAGGTTGAACAACGACGCCACGTAGTAGACAAGCTCTTTGGTGACATGATCAGGTATGGTCATACCGATGTCGCTCATGTCCTTGACCGGACAATCTACGTAGATATAGTCACGGCTATCGTCAGGATAATAGTGTGATGCTTTGCGCCACTTGTCGCCGTTGTCTTCAGCGAGCATGGACAAGAGCGTACTCTTGGCACATCCGGGTTCGGACAGAACAACAACAGACACCTCTTCACCGATCAGGGGGATACCCTGACGCAGTTCGTTGATGGTCACGGTGGGACGGAAATTAAGTGCTGACATTTTAAATACTCCTCTACTATGTGATGGACTGATAAATAAACTCAAACACAACTAAACGAACCGAACTTGCCGAGGATGTCGTCGACATCCCCCTTCACCTGCGAGCGCACCGCGTCAGAGTCACGGATCGTATCCGCAGATACTCCCTTGATCGCAGACTCTAGTGCTGCACGCGCCGCTTCCAACTCTGCGTTACCTGTAAGATTAAAATCCCTGAAGGTCTCGCACATCTCACGCGCCTTCTCCAACGTGGACTCGTAGATCTTGCGCTTGCGCGTCTTGGTCTCACCGTTCTTACCCGTGACCTCCTCCGTGTCACAACAGTAAGAAATGCTCTTCATCACCTCGATGAACCGATCCTGCTGATCCTGAAGGATGCCCGCCACGATCTCTTCGGTCTGTTTGCTATATGTCACAAACAAATCATCAGCGATGTCTTGGGCAATTTGACACCTAAAGTCGTTTAGAGGTACGTCACTCACAAACAAACGCATGTTGAACTTGCCCCGCACTACCTCCTTCGGTGGGTAGTCATTACGATTGAACATGTCGCCCAGACCAGACTGTGTGAACGCCATAGCCGCTACGATGTTGTCGTACTCCGCTACAAACGATTCCACGTGTCCATCGAAAGCTATCTTATGAGCGTCATACTCCTGCTTGAATCGCTCAAGCTCTACTTGCGGCAAGTATTGGTTGCCCTTGTTCCACATGTAGGTGCGACGCTGAAGCCAGTTATAGACGGTCTGCCGATAATTGCTGATCGCCTTGTGCTTGGGATGATCAGCCAGCAAGTGCTGCGTGTAACGACCGGCAGCAGCAGAGGCATTCTTAGATGAAGTCACCTCGTCTGACACCGCTTTGTTCTGCTTGGTCGCAGACCAGACGTTGACATCGACGCTTACTAACAAGCCAGACGTTGCGAGGCTGATGAGATGCTTTGGTTTCGCAAACATGATTGATTTCCTTTTCCACGGTCACGTGGACTACTAATTAAAGACTGAACTAACTGATCTGACGCGTAGGCAAGTCGCCTTGCCTACTGACAGTATACCACAACTTGACATATACACACAGGGTATTGGATAACTTTTTTAGAGTGTCACTTTCTCCTGTATAACTTCTATGAGATACCCAAGCCTACGGATGCAGTCCAACGTGTTGTCCGTCAGCACCGTGTGACCCGCGCATTGCGCGAAGATGCGAGACTTGTCGCACTCGGGGTAGACCATCCGTGTCCCGTAGACATGTTTGATCCGAACCTTGATTGACTGTTGTTCTTCCATCACACTCTCCCAAATCTAAAATATTTGACGATACGATCACGAAACTGCGCCTTGTGCCGCAAGAGAAGAGACGTTTGCAATCTCTCCATGTCCCACGACACCACGCGACAATTAGTTGGTCCGGGTCTTTGGTATCCGATCCCGATCATCGTTGGTCCCCAGTCCTTCCTGAGTACCACATCACCTGAATCATTCTTAATTAGCATTCCATCCTCCTGTGGTTAGTTAAAAACAACAATTGCCCAAGCGCAAAGCGCAAAGACATACGCGCACGACAATAAAAGAATTAAATCCATCAATAGTTTCATTTCTTCATCCTTTTCCATAGTTCAATTACATCCGTTGATTCGTTCCACGTACCATCGCGTGTCACGAACCCTTTCTCAAACTGGAAGCCAGCACGCGCCACGCGGTCGAGATGATCATCAGCAGATAATTTTTCTTCCGAGTAGCAGAACCAGCCAACGTCCGTCACCGCTCTGACCTCATCCCACGTTCCACGTTCCGGCGGATCGAAAGGTGTAGACATATAGTCCATGTGAACCGGCGATCCAAGTTTTGCATACTGAAACACATACTCAATTGGGAATTCCGCTTGTCTTTTTAGTGGGGCTTTCATCACCAATCACGCTCTATGGTTCTTCTGATCCATAGCCAATCAAAGTTGTACAGTCCTTTGGCCCTGACCTCGTTGTCGTCCTCGTTCTCGCCCGTGCGGATAAATATGTACCCGACACACTCGTTCTCGTTATCCTCGATGGTCTCCTCGGCTAGGTCTATGAGCGCCGTGTGGTCTTCTACGATTGGAATGTTGTCGTACCACTTGATATCTTCAGCGGCGAAATTGATTCGTAAGTCCTGCTCGTCTACATCGCAATCTTCCAGCGCCGCCCGGCAGCTATCGTTAGATTTGGCTTCGGCGATGAATGTAAAAAACGCTTGCCGGTTCAACATAGCGTCGTCGCCCGTGAACCGGATCGTGTACGCGACGTTTGATCTGTATCCCATAGTTTTTCTCCAGAGTTTTCGTGGCTTCAGTCGTTTCATGTGTTAATTGTTTTGGGGTTGAGTTGCTTGAGCATCTCTTTGTTGAAGCACGGGAAGTAGTGGGACTTGTTCAGCGGCACAATCGTGTACCGATGCTTCTTTGCCCGCTTCTCCCCGCATGGGAGACAACACTCATACTCAAGCATCCACCTGTCGATGGAGAACTCTTCACCGCAGTCGACGCACTCAGGCCGGGGAATACCGGCCACGGCTAACGCTTTTGGGATCTTCATGCTGCCCTCATCGCGTCGTATGCTTGCATCACCTCATAGACCTGAACCTCATACTTGAAGCGACCGTCGTATGCGGCAGAGGTATCACCAGCCATGTACAACAATCTGTCGAGGTGCGCCGACGCCTCGTCCGGGTAGACACCCATCACGTGGCGCTCCGTGTCTGGGTACTCGCTGCACCAGAGAATAAATACTTGGGGGAGATCAGGACACCCCATCTCGTCTTCGGTCTGTTGGCTGATCTCTTCGTGATAGAACGCTTTCATCTTGCCCATACTGAACTCCTACTTGTGGATTCCACGGGTACGTGGACTGTTAGTTAACGATGCTGGTCACGGCGCAGCGCTTGTTAGAACGCCTTGCCTATTGACAGTATACTATAAGTGTACATATGACACAAGAGTATCGTGTATCTTTTTTTCGTGGGGCTGGCGTGTGAGATAGAAAATTTGGTTTCAGAATCTATCTTTTGGGGGGAATTCTTGTTCCATTTGTTCCATTTGTTCCAATTTTGCCGATTGACATATTTTAACAAATTTCGTACGAAAACGTAGGACGAGCGTTTGTAAGTGCTTGATTTTTAATAATAAATATATATTATATATTATATAATAGTTATAAAGAGATAGGTTTGTTCCGATGTTCCATAGTTTTGAGGGATAAGGGGGGTTTTTGGGCGTTTTTCGTTCTTTCTTTTTGCATCGGCTCCGTTTCTTTGCCTCAACACGAAAAAAACTCGTTATAAGGTCACCCCCTAAAAAACGTGGAACAAATGGAACAAATGGAACATTCCTTTGTAATCAAAGACTTACCCTGTACTTCTCTGTTCCTACATGAGGAGGGCTTGGAACAAAAATAGAGATAGAAAATTTGGTTTCTAAAATGATGGTAAAGATAGAAAATTTGGTTTCTAAAATGAAATCCACGTACACGTGGATCGTTAAATAACGGCGTTGCCTCGCGCTCGACCACGCGCCCTACGCACGCGCGACCACAAAGAACTGGCATCAGCCCCGCTGGGCCAAAAAAAAAGGGCCGCTGACCTTGCGGCCAGCAACCCCTAATCGGTAATTAGTTTAATTACCCTTTTAACCAAACCGCATTGAATGCGGCAATTGCTTCATCCAGCAATTTAGTATTAGCTGTTACATCACCGCGTTGAATGTGTGCGGTTTTGCAACGCGTTTTAAAAGTCTCAAACGATTCGGAAACATAATCACCGAATGCTTTTGTTGCAGTACGATTCTGACTCTTACCCTCAGACTCAGCAATTAAACTCTTAGCCTTAGTAACTAAGTCACCAATTCTACGTGTACAGTAATCACTAAATGCAATCCGACGAGGGTTAAACCTTACCCATAACTTAGCTAATTGCGGGTCTTTACTAGTTCTGAAAGAACCCCATTGCTGAGTGCTAAATGACATAATATAATCAATGCCAATCGTTACCTTTTCGAGTTTAGCGTCTTTCGACTCTTCACTCAATTCAGAGACTGGCAAATAATTGCCGTCAATGATTGCATACTCTGTATTAGGGTACATTTCTGAATACCGCAATTGATAACCCTGAGACAATTCGTCCCGGTATTTCTTTTCCATCTTTTCGAATGGAAAGTTTGGAATCTTATCCATCGCATACTTGGCTTGCGATTCCAGAATACCGGAAACCCTCGCTTGTTTATATCCTAAATCACGCAAAGATACAAAAGAGTCTAATTCAACCGAATTGGTTTGAATTGCGGAAGCGGACGTGTTGGCATTGGATTTTGCCATGATAACCACCTATTGGTAAAAAGGGTTTGAAATATCGCAATCCCTTGCGATGGATTGACAATACCACATTGGGGTTTAATGTAAAGTTCTACGGGGGGGTAGACCGTTATATAACGCGCTTGCCCGCGCCCGCGCCGCACGCGCCCGACGACAAAGAACTGGCATCAAATCTGTGGGCCACAAAAAAGCTCCGAGGCCGAAGCCCCGGAGCACAGATCAGATAGCGCGAGCAGCGTCTTTCAGTAGCGCCAACCGTTCTTCATCACGGTGATAATCAGTCTGGTTGTAGTCGTAGCAAGCCATAACTGCGCTCTGCCCAAGGTCGCACGGCTTAGCCGTTACATATTCCAAACCACGGTCGATGTCGACAAACATAACGCGGCCATCGTTTAACTGAGTGGCGGCAATGCGCTGTCCCTTGTCAGAATACAGACGCCCTGTGTTCCAAGTAATGATCTTCATGATGCTCTCCTAAGTTGGGGGCCGAAGCCCCCCGTTGAATTACCAATTGTTGAAGATGTCAACAAGCTGGACACACGACACTGCGTAGCACACTGCTGCCACGCCCCAACACACCGCCTCACCTAGCAAGGGTGGATGCTTGCGCGTCACATAACAACTGAACCCGAACTGCCCAACCCGGAAGAACCGGATACCGCCAACACGTTTGTATTCAAACATGGTGATCTCCTCGTAGCCCACGCCGCGCTATCAGACTGCCCGATGCTGTCCGTCGTTTGCATGATTCCAAGCTATCCGATTCCGTTCCAAAAGTAAAGTTTCACGGGGGGGAGGCCCGAAAACGCCCGGAAACGCCCCCCTAGGCCCCCCACCCCCCGGATTGCCCAGATGGGACCCGCTCTCCCCCATACCCTAGAACATGCACAAATAACTACAGAATTCCCCAAAACACAGGGCTTACTAAGCTCGATCACATGGCTTACCAAATTAAACTCAAATAATACGTAAAGTTACACCCTCCAAAACTCCTTTTTTCCGCCCCACCCCCACCCCCTGCTCCACAAAAAAGACCCCCTTATGGGACCCAAACCTCCCCTAGCCCTTGCATAAATATATTTTTGTGATACATTAACCCTCATGACTACGATTGTTCCTCCCATCGAAGAAAACATTCCTCTTCCAGATAGCGCGCGAGAAGCTTTTCCTGAGTTGACTGCCACTCAGGAACTGAACATGCGTGCGAATGTTGTGAAGCTAATGGCTGACTTGACGGGGCAGGTGCTTACGCCTACGCAAGACAACGTAGATCAGGCCAACGATTTAGCTCGTATGATGATGACTGACCCCCAACATCGCCCAGAATTTGGGCGGTATCCAAATGAGACCCTTGCATACCTTGCAGGGATGGTCGCTCAGATGAACGTATCTATTGTTGATGAGCTATCAGACCTGAAGATGTACGTGGTCAATAAGCTGGTGATGGAGGTCGAGAACGCCAAGGACTCTAAAAATCGGATTTCTGCCCTATCTAAGCTAGGGGAAGTCGATGGTGTTGATGCGTTTAAGAAACGCAGCGAGATGACAGTCAAAGTGCAGACTATGGAAGAGGTTGAGAAGGAACTTTTGCTTACTTTAGAAAGTTTGGAGTCCAAAGTAATTGATGTAGAAGCCAGAGAAATAGTGCAGGGCGATGCAACTAACTCCTGAAAAGCTATTTTTGTTGCGGCAGGCTCTTCCGACGATGCCGGAGAAGCAGAAAAGGCGCACTTTAGAGTTAATCAAGACCTACGAAGCGGGCCTGACGCAAGATCTTGCAAAGAATTCGTTCTTAGATTTTGTAAAACATGTCTATCCGGGCTATAAAGTAGGCCCACACCACCTAAAATTGGCTCAAATCTTTGAAGATATAGCCAAAGGGTTAAAAAAACGCGTAATAGTTAACATTGCGCCGCGACATGGTAAGTCGGAACTCATATCCTACCTTGCACCAGCATGGTTTCTGGGGAAACACCCAGAGAAAAAGATCATCATGTCCTCACACACTGCTGATTTGGCGGTGAACTTCGGTCGAAGGGTGCGTAACTTAGTGGGGTCAGAGAACTATCGGGATATTTTTCCTCAGATAGAACTACAGGCTGACTCTAAATCGGCCTCAAGATGGGGTACGAACTTCAATGGTGAATACTTTGCTATTGGTGTTGGAGGTGCTCTCGCTGGTAGGGGCGCTGATTTGTTCATTATTGACGATCCACATTCTGAACAAGAGGCCAAAACCGGACGACCCGACGTTTTTC
>Ga0114960_10002985_pt1 | contig 13029 bp, 16 predicted proteins | sample C_130625_MF_Meta_FD_92637 | JGI IMG/M metagenome (GOLD analysis project Ga0114960, IMG submission 92637) | Freshwater microbial communities from Lake Croche, Canada to study carbon cycling - C_130625_MF_MetaG | ecosystem: Environmental > Aquatic > Freshwater > Lake | place: Lake Croche, Canada... | reverse complement strand
CCCGTATCACCCGTATCACCCGTGTCACCTGTATCACCAGTCGCACCCGTATCACCCGTCGCACCCGTGTCACCCGTATCACCCGTATCACCCGTGTCACCCGTGTCACCTGTATCACCAGTCGCACCCGTGTCACCCGTGTCACCTGTATCACCAGTCGCACCCGTATCACCAGTCGCACCTGTCGCACCTGTCGCACCTCTAGAACCAGGAATTCCTACAGGCCCCCTAGGTCCTACACTACCCGTTGCTCCCGTATCACCCGTCGCACCCGTATCACCGGTGTATCCAGTATCGCCCATCGGGCCAACTTCTCCTGGTGGTCCAGGTATCGGGCCGGCTGTGCAACATCTGATGTTGGCCAGCCGCATCTTAGTAACATCACTAGATGCAGACATTATTCTATTCATCTTTGGACAAATTTAATGGCTCCGAATCTTATCAGCGGCTGACTGGGCCAACTTCAATGCCTTCAGTCTCTGATCATCCCTAATTGCTGGACTCAACATAATCCTCACAGCGGCATCGTAACATTCTTGATAATGACCGGTATGATGTGCAACATTTGCTAGAATATCATCATACAAATTGACATACAATGGCGGATTTACGAATAGCCAGCTCTCCTTGAGCTTACGATTCTTTGTAACTGCCAGTAATCCATATAGTTCTTGAGTAATAGGCCAATCATTCTGAATATGACGCGTCAACGCCGCCGCCTGCACTTCCAGACGCTCAGGGAAGAGATTGAGTCCCGCCCATGCCAATTCCATAATCTGTTTCCGATTACTGGACAGATTAATGATATTGATCATACACATGTATTTTTCCTGATCCCATCCACCACTGAGATCCAGATATTTGCTGTACCAAATCAGAGCATCTAGCGGTCGCCCTGCATCCCGATAACTCTGAGCAGTATAGAATATAGTTCTAAAGTTTGTTGGATTTTTTAGATGTTCAGATTCCAAGAGAAGCGCATCTTTCAGATATTTGTGGGGATCCCGTGAGCGTACGCCTTCGCATCGTGTATTCATCCAGCTGTTTGCCGACATCATCTTTGTGTGTGGAGCTTTTCCGCCCGAAAGTTCTGCATATTCGTGCACTACGCCGGTGTATCTCCAGTCAGATTCTACTCTAAATATCTGTATTCTCTGGTGCACAGTCGGACCATGCCGAATCTTCATTGCAAATCCATCTATATCTTTCATACCCCAGACACTTGCAGGAGGGACTTCTCCTGCCATATTGTCATCTGCATCAATCATGATTGCCCAATCCATACGTCCCTTGCACAGGTGCAGTGCCTCTGTACGATTATATCCGAAATTAACCCATGGTCGCTCTTCCAGAAAGCCAGACACATCGGCGAAAGTACGCCGAATAATGTCCTTTGTTCCATCTGTAGATCCGGTATCCACAATCACCCATGTATTGATCCACGGCCGCACCGATGTCAGCGCTCTCTCTATATTCTTTTCTTCATCCTTACAAATCATAACTAATCCAACGCGGGACATTGTCTAATGTATTACCGGAGTAAAAAGTTGAGTGCTCACCGCGTTTGATACTGTTGATCAGGACTAGGAAATGACTTCCGTCGGTGTACTGGAACTCGCATCTAAATATCGTTATGGCCTCACCAGTCGCGGTCATCCGCTCTATTTGTTTAAGCCGTACGATCCTGCATTACCGGATATGATCGTAGGATGTAAGGAACGTGATACAACACGTAATCAGATCGCATGTGTGACTTTGCCTTTGTCTTTGCCTTTGTCTTTACCTCTTACATCTAAACCACGCGCGAACCTTGTTCGTCTCTATGGATATGTAGGGGATAAGGCCGCCGAAGAAGCTGCTCTATTGGACTACTATTGTCCTACTGTTGCAACAGCAGCCACAGCAACAGCAACAGCAGCCACAGCAACAGCAACAGCAGCCACAGCAGAATCCAACGATCGCATCCGATTATCCTCAGACACCGGCTGGATCACCTTCCATATAGATCCTCCTGGATGTCGCGATATTGACGATGTCATCGCATGGTCTCCTACAGAGAAGATATGGGCTATCACGATTGCCGATGTGGATGCCGCAATCGGTCACGACGAAGTCATGATGCAGTCCGCTCAGAAAATTGCCCAGACGTTCTATACACTAGAGGGAAAGGCGATCCGACCAATGCTTCCATCCGCCATAAGTGAAGATGCAGCATCCCTACGCTCTGATGGAAAATTTAGACCAGGTGTAACTCTGTTCTGTCACGATTTGAATGCACCAGCAGAAGATCGGTGGGCTCTTACAATGATACGGGTTGACCATTCGTATACATATGACACGTTTCGCCCAGAACTTGTTGGACTCACCGTAGATTCTGACCCGCATGATTGGATTGCACAGTTCATGATCCGCTACAATACGGCGGCGGCGAAACTTCTGAAGAGTCATAATGTTGGTCTGCTCCGCTGTCAGAGTCCTGCAGAGAGTGCCGCAGTGGAGGCATGGAAATCAATCCATCCTGATTTGGTGCACATGGCGAATGAAGCGGCGACGTATGAACCCGTTTCTGCTACGGAAGATCAGGGTCACGCGGGTCTAGGTATAGCCGCATATTGTCATGCATCTAGTCCTCTGCGACGCTTTGCGGATCTGTATAACCAGGCGATTCTTAAGCAAATAATTCAGAAAAAGCCGGTGATAAAAGAGACCACCGCAATCGGAACACTGGCAGAGCATCTGAATCAACGTTGTAAAGCCGAACGTGCGTGGGCGCGCGACCTAACGTTCTTGCATCATGTGTCACCAGGAAGTGTTCTCTCTGTAGACGTGGTTATATTTCCGCTGTCGCAGTCGCTCACTCCCCAGAAGCAGTCGCAAGCATGGGTTCCTGCATGGAAACGTATTATCCGTTTGCGACATGTACCAGATCGCACAGGTGCAACAACTATCCAAGTGTTCTGTGATCCCACTTGTCGGAATTGGAAACAACGGATTCTTACGGCTGCGCTTTGCGGCTAGCAATGGACCAAAACCTCCTCCGAACTAATAAGATGGAAGGTCTGGCCTCCGCCACATTTGAAGAACAGGATGCCGGCTCCGGTCCGATCCATGCTTCGCCGAGCCTGGGTCCAATGCGCGTCGCCATTAATAATATTTCTGCAAGAAACTTACATGAATTAAATCTATCTATTCCTGATGATCGTCAGTTTCTTCGTTCTTGGCGAAAACAGTTGCAGGAATGTCTGAACCAGCAAAATTCACGAATAATCAAGTTTCTTTTGACAGATATTTCGGGTTCGTTATCCGATGCCGAAATAACCCAACGATGTCTGTCCGTTATTAACAAATATAGCAAGCCCACCTGGAGTTTTTCATCTTCTATCAAAGATCTATCTATTACCACCAACAATGCCGATACACTTGCGCAGTTAACGACGGAAATAGGTCTGCCACTTTCTACCATCAGGGATTCTCTGAAGAAAGCCGTACGGGTGTATGTCAACTCTGCCGCTTCGCTGGCCACAGCGGAGATAAAATTAGATGAGAAACTGCGCCGTCTTGAAGCCGTTACACAACGTATCAATGATCTGATGTTTATGGAACCGACAGCTGCACTGGAACCTCTGGGAGAAGCCACGCGAACATATTTGGACTCTGTTCTGGAAAAAATAGATCTGGAAACGGACTATGCAGATATGGTGGCGCACTTCAAAAAATTTACGGCACTGCGATCTATTCTTAGCCTGGGATCTTTCCAACGTGGATCGGTACCGACGTGTTCCATATGTATGACGCGTGATATTGCCCAGGCCGTGACACCATGCGGACATACTTTCTGTGAGGAATGTTGTCGGACCCAGATGACAGCGTGCTACATATGTCGTGTTCAGATCCGTGACAAGTTGAAGCTCTATTTTGCCTAAGACGTTGCAGTGATTGCAGCAGTGGCCGCAGCGCTCATTCTCTGAGGTGTGATTAGCTTCTCACAATGTGCATGAAGTGTCTCTGCATTCCACCCATATGTGGTGGCCAACGTTTGCATATGGCGATTCGCCCGGAGCGTGAATAACGTTACCAGAAACCGACGATGAACAGATTCTTTGTAAGGAGTCGTCATGTGATTGCGTCTCAATGGATATCCGGTACCCCTCACCTTTTTGGCCTAAGAACACTCCACAGAGTAGATGGAAGATATGGACGAACTTCCGACGACGCAGCTGCCGACGCTAGTTAAGGAGTGGATGACGTTGCGGGATGAAGTAGAAACACTGGGTGCGGCTCTGCGTGAAAAACGGAAGCGCATCAAGCTGGTTCGCGATATGATTGGAAAAATTATGAAGGGAAATAAGCTGGGTCAGTTGAAGATTTCGGCGGGAGCAGTCCGGCAGAAGATTACCAAGACAAAGGCACCGATGTCCAAGAAATATCTGATTACAACATTGACCGAATTCTTTGGAGGAAACACCGAAATGGCGACAAAGTGTGCGGCATATTTGGATGAGCACAGGCCGATGCGGGTTACGGAAAATTTGCAATTGGATGCGACTGCAACTAGCGACTAGCGACTGCAACTAGCGACTAGCGACTGCAACTAGCGACTGCAACTAGCGACTGCAACTAGCGACTGCAACCAGCGACTAGAAAATCCGTGCATAATTCAGAATGCTAGAGGGATTTACAACCGTCACACAAGCTTTCGTACTTCCTGGTGCTCCGATGTCTGAATTTGGCGTCATAGGAGCAGGAGTCGCGGTGGTATTACTGCTAGTATTGGAACTGTTTGTTGTCCAATGGCTATGGAATAATGTGCTGGTTCGTGTAACGACGTTTGTGAAACCGCTTCCGTCATTACTCTACACACTGGGATTACTGATTCTTGTGCAGATTATATTACATTCTTGCTAGATATCTACTTCGGCAAGGCTGAAATACCCTGGTACTGGATCAGATCCGATGTTTCATCGGCTTCCCAAAATCCTGGATCGCGTGGTCCAGACGGTCGTTCCATGTTCGGCGGTGCCACTTTGCAAAATGACACCATCGCCCACCGTAACCGATCTAGCACGGCATCTAAATCAGTATGTGCTTCCGGTGACGACTCAATCAGACGATCAATGAGTTCATGTCCACGACGCCCGAATTTATCCAGCACCAGTGCGATATCACGATCTTTCAAGATAGATGATCGGCATCCACCTACAATGGTAGACGCAACATCCATATCGTGTGTCGTACGGAACTGTAACGGCAGGGACCGAATTACGCCAGCAGCCGGAGAAGAGATATCTGCTTCCATACAGCAGGCTTTAGAAACAATGAGACGAAGCTCATCTGCATCTGCATCACCAACGGGAATAGATGCAATACGAGCCAGCAGACGTTGTGCTGCCTCCGAACGAAGTGTGCAGGCTGGTGCGATGGCCGCGTTGGCAGCGACTACGGTGAATCCTTCTTTTCTATCTGGCTTACAATGAATCAGTAATCCGGCCAGAACGACCAATGCTCCGCACATAATCCAAAAATTCCACATCTCTACCGTCGTCGGTTAAATTCTATTAGCTGCGAGGAATTACTCTGCCTCCCTCCATGACTTCGGATGCAGGCGCAACAGCAGCAGCACCACCACCAGACGTAGCAGCCGCCCAACTCCGTCCCAATTCCTCAAACACCGTCACTGCCTTCGTTGCCGCCGCTGCAACAACCTGACGGGCAACACTCATTGCATCTGCCGCGGCATCCCGTATTCCAAATCGCAGAGTTACCTCTCTCTTAAGAGGATGTTTGACCTTGTAACCCACATACGTAATCGGTCCATCTACTGGTGCAGGTCCAGATGCCGAATCCAGATACAACTCTGTCACGAAGCTCTGGAGCAAACACCCAAGTGTATGTTCCTGTCCATCAAAGGTCAGATCAATACCAATCATACGACTATCCGGTGGCTGCGCAGTAATTCTCAGATCGGCAGCAGCGGTCTCTGCCGATGCATACGGCCTTACGAGATCAGCCGCCGCCCGAATGGCCTCTGCTACGATATCGGGCACAGGGCGAACACCCACACTCTCTACTGTGAAATCAAAGGACGATGGCTCTCCCCGTTCGTCGGTCACGAAACATCGCTGGATCGCCATTATCTGCCACTCCTTCCGATACTTCTCCAACATTTCAGGAGATATGACCGCCGCATCTGTCGGATCGGTGATTTTCTTGTACGCTGCCAACCATTCATAGAAGAATCGCTCCTGGCGTACAGGATCGGGATCTATCGTATTTCCGAATGTTGCCTGTGAGACCGGCGAAAACCCCATGAAATCCCGACCGGTGCCAATCACAGGATAGGCGACCAGATCTACTTCCTCCGGTGGCTGCTCTGGATTCCACTGAGAACGCAGAGTTACGATCAGAGATGTATCGCGTGTGATCGGATCAGCAGGAAACATCGCCGCCACCGCCGCTTGAGGCATCTCTGCCCAGCTGCCGTCCTCCTGCTTTTCCCGAAGAGCGAAATCGGCCGCCTTGACGTGCATGGGTTCCGCAGTTCCGACCGCATCGTGGCGCCGGCGCAGCACGCATTCGTACCGGTCCGGTTTGAAAGTATCAATCTGTACAACTCCCAGTGGCAGCAGTGTGAGACGATGTGCCAGCATCTCATTGAAGATCACAGATGTGTTCTTGTTGATTTTGACACCCGGATTGACAGGATCCGTCAAATCGGCCTTGAATCCAACAGATCGTGTTTCGGTCAGAATCATCCGACGAAGTGTGTTCGCCACCGTCATAGACGTATCTGTTAGCCGAAAGGTTCCAATGATTTTACTGCTGCTGGATGTAAGGAGAGCGGGACCAGATTCGGCATAATCGGAGAATGACATACTGATACTTCTATTGAGTCGGCCGGTTTAGGTCAAGTTTGTTTGAAAATTCCTGAGAATGAAACAATGAGCAGCCAGGCGCCGCCGCATATCTGTTTTTACTCCGCCAGATGTCGGTTTTCGCAGAACTTTCTGGAACAGCTCAGCAAAACACCGTGGTCACGGGAGTTCCGGTTCGTATGTGTGGATATGCAGCCGGGAAAGCCCCGACCTGCTCTCCCTCCGTGGCTCAAGGCCGTACCGACGCTGGTCATTGCCGGTGAGCCAGAACCCCGGAAAGACGCCGCAGTTATGAATTGGATTTCTGAGAGAAAGATGCGCGAGTCTGGTGGAGCTCCGAAAGCCCGCAGTATTCGTGATGGTAGAGGCCCCATGGCTCTGACGACAGCCTTAGGAGTCGTGAGTTCAGAGGGATTAGACGCGATTACAGATTCCTTATGTTCGTCGGGAGATGAAGGGTTCTGCTTTATCGGTGAAGATACATCGGCAGGTCAGGGAGCTATGGTCCGGCTGGCGGGAAATCAGGTATCATTGGATGATTTTGCATCGGGATCTGCATCCGGACGTACGTCCGGATCTGGCCCTGGATCTGTAGCCGGCCCCAGTGCCGCAGCAATGTCTGCGAAAGCGAAAGCGCTGGATGATCGTATGTCGGCGTTTCAGGCAGAGAGACAGCGTGATATGGGTCCCGGACGCAAATGAAGGTGCGCTCTAGCTTAAACAGAAACAACATATTCTTGGAATAGAATATGTCGGCGCTGGGTGGTTTTTGCAATCAACTTATTGCATTTGTGGAGGATCTGTCTGAGAGTTATCCCGAGGAGAAGGATCTGGCGATGGGTGCTCAGGCGCTCAAGTTGATGAAACAGGCGAATCCGCGCATGCTTCATCGTCTGTTTATTGAGTATGTAAATCCGAAGGTGCAGGAGCATATCCTCATTGAGGATGACGTATTCGTATTGGAAAATACGAAATCCATTATGAATTCGCAGTTCTCGGATATGATGACCATGTTCTGGGTATTTAATAAGCATTGGGCCGCAATGTCTGAGGCCAATAAGCAACAGATCTGGAAATATCTGAAAAGCTTGGTTCTTCTTGCGCGGCGCGTGCCGGCGGATACGATTGCCTAGGGCTAGGCAACACCCACTTCTATTTTGATGAATTGGCAGTGTTCGCAAAAATAAGTAGAATACCCACGATAATCAGCCCAATACCTACAATGTGGCTTATAGAATAGACCTCTTCAAAGATGAACACACCGACAATAAACAGTGCAATCATGGGGAACGCCTTCAACAACATGAAATTAAGCGCCGGTGTGTTGAAATATTTTTCCAGATTAAAAATCATCAGCGACGAAAAAACAGTGAACATCCCCAATAGCAGAAGTGAAAACGTTTGTGTAAGAGACATGGAGCAACATCTATCAACCGTCTTCTGCAGACTATAGTTGTGGAAGATACTCAGATAGGCGAAATACACTAAAACAAGTGAAATAATAATCATCGAATTCACAAATACAAAGTCGTGCACCTCCAATGTGTTCAATACATGTTTGCGAAAATAGGGTCGCATTCCACCTACGGTTGTTAGCCCAATGATGTAGGGTAACATCTCTTATTCAGGGGTTCTATTTTTAGACCCGTGGGCATTTTAAACGGACAATTAGACATAATTAATTTATAAACCATAAGTATAATAATGGAGAACCACTAGATGATGGTATTGCACTCAGTAGTAATTGGAATTATATTATGCGTATTTATGATATTTGGATTAGGCAACAAAATGAGGTTGCGGAACGTAGAAGTAATTTAATAGCATCATTCGTTTCAATATATATGATATTATTCTGACACGGATTGCCCTTAAAGTTAAATAAAATTTAGATAAATTTTATGCCGGTTTGAAATACCCGAAGGTTAAATGATCATTTTGGGACTAATCTCACATTAGGGCATTTATAACGCGCATGCCGAGCCCGACCGCATTAAGATTCCCATGTTGCGGGATTCTGATCCATTATCGGACCCACATTATTCGCATCTAGGACTGCCAAATTCATCACCGCCCACCAGACCAGCGCAACCGACGGTACCCATCCTTGTAGAGTCTCTCTGGATCTCTTTTCAAGAGAATTTTCCAGCGAAACAATAATGTCAAATAATTGCTTATTCATTTGACGTATTTCCTGAATGAGGATTGTCTTATCGGGTTCACTTTCGTCGGGTGACCACTTCAGATTTTTTGTGATAAAATTCGGGTTGATTTCTTCCAGACTAGCGCGCACGGCGGATGCCAATATTCGTATATCATCTGGATAATATCCGCTATCTATTTCCCATGAACTATCTTTCTTATATCCTATATTCTCATCATTCTTCTCTATAGAAGCGGGCTTCAATGTGGCGATTGTGGTCACTGTGGTTACTGTCGTCACTGTGTTTACTGCTTTCTCCTCTATTACTTTCTTCAGAGCTTTCAACCACTCATCTATTGAGGCAATAGCGGTAGGATTACCGCCGCGTTGTACCCTCTTCCGTTTCGTAGCCCGATTCTTGAGTTTCCAGAGACCACTGTGACGGCTGTGACGGCAGCGACGGCTGTGACCACTGTGACCACTGCGACTCATCTCCCTACTGAGAAGCACCAAAATCGCGATAACCAACGCGGTAGTTCCAAAGTCACAATGTCCTTGTCTATTCCAGGATGTCAGCATTTGCAAAGACTTTACAGGCATTCTGTGACGAGCTGGTCGGGACATTTCCAGAACAGAATAGCGCCATTGAGAAAGCCCGAACCCTCACAGCAACACAGTTTTGGCGATCTTGGTCTGCCACCATAATGTGTTTAGTTACGCGGGACTCTGATATTCTCTTCGGTGATGCACGCCGAGGGTTTTTGATGGGTCCGGTTCGGCTAACTACGGCTCTCTGGTCCGAAATCAGCGATGGCACCCGGATCGCTATCTGGCGCTATCTCCGAACACTGATTCTGGAGGCAGCTATGGAAGTGCCGTCTGATGGTATGGATATTGATTCAATGCAGATGCTGATGGAGATTATGAATCAGGAGAAAGAAGAGAGTGCTGCAGGAGTCGCAGGAGTCGCAGGAGTCGCAGGAGTCGCAGGAGTCGCAGGAGAATCAAAAGGCATGTTTGATGAGGCAATGGCGCATCTTCAACCTCTGCTGGATCGGTTCAAGAGCTTTATTGGATCTGCTGCTGATATGTCGGGCGCCACCGATATACCGTTTCCTGAGATTCCGGAACGTCTGCGAAAGGGCCGCATCGCCAAGCTGGCAGAGGATATGGCGCGACAATTCTCTCCCGAAGACTTTGGAATTGACCCGGCAATGTTCAGTGGTGATATCAGCAACAATAATGTGGAAGATGTCCTACGTCGTCTTGCAGAACTCTACCAGAAAGATCCTACACTCTTGATCGGTGGAGCCAAACGTGTCGCAGAGAAAATCAAGAAACAGGTTCTGGGTGGCTCATTGAATCGCGAAGAGCTGTTGTCCGAGGCACAAGAGTTTATTACTCTATTCAAGGAGCATCCTCTATTCAAAGAGGCGATTGACAAGTTTCAGGATATGGTGGGTGGTGCTAACGGATTATCTAGCCTCTTTTCTGGCAACAGTTCTGACGGTGCTCCTTCTGAGCGGCGACGCGCTGTGCAAGAGAGGCTACGCAAGAAACTGGAGAAACGCAAAGGCGCTGCCAACAGTAAGGAATGAGCAGATGCCCGCAATTCTGGATAGATGAACCAGCGGTACTTTGGCGACAGGCAGACGAATTCTTTCCATTCACGGAAAAAGACCAACGGTGCACAGCTGCGGCTCTGAATTCGCTTACGCGATTTGGAGTATATTTATCACTTCTGTTCGCGATTATCCGGCTGGAGATTAGTTGGCTTCTGGTCGGTGTGACCATCGCGGCATTCACGGTTGGAGCCTGGTTTTTCATGGATTCACGGGGCGCAGTTCGTGAGGGATTTGATGATGCTTCCACAAAGGATGATTTTGATGGAAGCACCCGAAGTCTAACCAAAGCACCGATTGTGGATGAGAAATCCGTAGATGGAGGATATGTACCAGACATTATCGGTATGGATCCACGTGGACGAACTCCACCATCGGCCGCGAATCCCTTCATGAACGTGTTACTCACAGAGATCGGTGATAATCCCTGGCGAGAACCGGCCGCGGCTGTCCAGAGTAAGGCCACACGCAAGGAGTTAGATATGTATTTCCAGACCATGTTTGCCAGTGACCCCGGCGATGTTTTCCAGAAAACACAGAACCAGCGTATTTGGGTCACCCAACCTTCCACCACAATTCCGAATGATCAGGGCGCCTTTGCAGACTGGCTCTTCCGTGTCCCCGGTCAGATGTGCAAGGAAGGCAATCAGGCGGCGTGCTACTATTATGGAACTGGTAATGATAATCTACCATGGCGATCCATACAGAAACTCACATAAGCGTCAAGAATTTCGTCGTGCCTAAACAGAGAGATGCAAGACAGTGGTCTGCACACATTTGCCTTTACGAGAGTCCACGATGATCCGTGCGATCAGGTCGTCCAAGATCGTGAGCGCCAGGGTGCAGGAGTCTATCAGGTTACAAATCTGGTTCCTCCGGTCATGCAGGCCATGGGAACGGCCTATCAGCAGCCGGTTATCCCTCCTGCCGCCGCGGGATATGGTTGGTCTGCAGCGGCAGTAGATGTAGATAGTGTTCTCCGTAATCATGCTATCCATACGAATTCGCCACACTGCCCGATTCGTGGACGTGTACAGGCCCGTCCATTCGCCACCGTGCCTTACATGGGTAAGGGAAAGGGCGACGCCGATCTGGAATCCCGTTTGCAGATGTCGGCATTTGTTCGTCAGGGCAAGTCGTGTGGTACTATCAGCGATACATTCTACGCAAATCAGTTTACACCGCTGATTCCGTATGTGTCGGCGAACGTACAGAATCCGGTGCATCTGGTGCCCGAGGTCGCATCGCGTGGATGGATTCATGGTGGTGCTCCGTCGCGCCAGTGGGTGCGGGATATGAATTGCTGAGCCAAGCCAAAAATCGTATATCACAAGTAAGGATATGTTTGAACTGGCCCAATCACCTATCGCCATTCTACCTCCAGGTCGTATTGCGAAAGACATTATAGCCGGTACATACAAACTCATACCGCAAAAGTATTATCATCCGAATACTGGACGGAACGCGTTAGGCCTCGTAGGGGGTGCGGAAGTGTCCATGATTACAGGAAACCTTGTAGATCTAGAATCTGATCTGCGGGGGGTTACGCGCGATTTATCCCGTGCTCCTTCCAAAAAATATACACCAACGTGCGCGCTAGGTTTGGCGGGAAAGGAGCCAGTGGCGGGAAACTCTGTGTATGCGTTGGCGCCGATGAACGGTGGACCATGTGAGGCATGGCCGAAACAGATTAATTTTATTGAGAGAGGTACAAATCGTGCGATTACCGTCAATACGGCACCGCGGCATCTACCAACAACGCAAATGTTTAGTTACCCCGGAGTTCCTGCGCCTGATGTGCTTCGGCAGGATGTATACGGTGCTCCGTGGCGTTTCTGAAATTGCGGGAGTATTGTAGAAGATCATGACAGTGTTAATACCATTATATAGTCAAGATGCAATAGGACCAACCGGACCGACAGGTCCAGCTGGACCTAGTGGGGGAGCAACAGGTGCAACCGGTGCCAAAGGGGCTACTGGTGCTACAGGAGCAACAGGAGCAGCAGGTGCTACTGGTTCCAAAGGAGCAACAGGTGCTACTGGTTCCAAGGGCGATACTGGTTCCAAGGGAGATATTGGATCTGCAGGAGCAACAGGTGCTACTGGTTCCAAAGGAGATACAGGTGCTACTGGTTCCAAGGGTGATACTGGATCCAAAGGAGATACAGGTGCTACTGGTTCCAAAGGAGATACAGGTGCTACTGGTTCCAAGGGTGATACTGGTTCCAAAGGAGATACAGGAGCTACTGGTTCCAAGGGTGATACTGGTTCCAAAGGAGATACAGGAGCTACTGGTTCCAAGGGCGATACAGGATCTGCTGGAGAGACAGGTGCTGTAGGAGCAACAGGTGCTACTGGTTCCAAAGGGGATACAGGTTCCAAAGGGGATACT
>Ga0114960_10002978_pt1 | contig 13064 bp, 15 predicted proteins | sample C_130625_MF_Meta_FD_92637 | JGI IMG/M metagenome (GOLD analysis project Ga0114960, IMG submission 92637) | Freshwater microbial communities from Lake Croche, Canada to study carbon cycling - C_130625_MF_MetaG | ecosystem: Environmental > Aquatic > Freshwater > Lake | place: Lake Croche, Canada... | reverse complement strand
CAGCGTGTGAGCGGGGATTTTGATGCTCGCCGCTCTGCACTGTGGCGCGAATATCGTTACCTCGTTTTTGAATCAGATCCACCTGCGCTAGCGCTAACGAGCAGCTTCGCGTGGAGCGTTGAAGGACCACTCGACATTGACGCCATGAATCGAGCTGGCCAGCAGTGCGTTGGAACTTATGACTTTCGCTCATTTTGTCGCAGGCCCACAAACGCTGGTCCAGAAGATCCTCTGCTTCGCCGTGTCATTTCAGTGAACTGGGAAAGGGTCCCTGACGAGTGGGCCATGAGTCCAACTGGGGACCCGGTCCTTCGCCTCAACATCCGTGCCCAGTCCTTTTGCCACAACATGGTTCGCAATCTGGTCTCCACCATGGTCGCCGTAGGGCGAGGGGACATTCCCGAAAACACCATTAAAGACCGCCTGGAGACCCCTCAGAGGGACCATTTGCCATCGGCGGCCCCACCCGAGGGTCTGAGCCTTATTGGGGTCGGATACGAGGAATTTGCTGGCGGACCCTCCGGTTTCGTAAGATAGAGAGTCCCTTAGGAGTCCCACGCTGGTGACCCCCTAAAGATCGCTGAAAGAAGAATTGTGAAGACCTTTACTCCAAAAACAGCCGAGATTTCTCGCGACTGGTTAGTCATCGACGCAGAAGGACTTGTCCTTGGCCGCGTGGCAACAGTTGCTGCTTCACTACTTCGCGGAAAGCACCGCGTCTTCTTTGCTCCACACATGGACATGGGCGACAACGTCATCATCATCAACTGCGACAAAGTAGTTATTACCGCTAACAAGGCAACACAAAACTTCCGTTACCGTCACTCCGGTTACCCAGGTGGAATTCGTTCAACCTCATGGGGAACACTTCTTGCCGACGACCCAGAGAAGCTCGTGTACGAAGCAGTTAAGGGAATGATTCCTAAGAACCGTCTTGGTCGTCAAGTAATGATGAAGCTTCACGTTTACAAGGGCGCAGAGCACCCACACATTGCTCAAGCACCACAGAAGTACGACACCTCGGCAATCCGCCGCGGTTAAGGAGAAAATTCGTGTCAACAATTCCACTCACACAAACAACTGGCCGCCGCAAGGAAGCAGTTGCTCGCGTACGTCTTCGTCCAGGAACTGGAACGATCACCATTAACTCACGCGCATTCGACAACTACTTCACATCAGCAACACACCGCCAGATGGTGATGGAACCACTTCGTCTTACTGACCAACAGCAGACCTACGACATCGACGTAACAATCGAAGGTGGCGGAACTGCAGGACAGGCCGGAGCACTTCGACTTGGAATCGCACGTTCACTTCTTGAGCTCGACGAAGCAACTCGTCCAGCGCTAAAGAAGGCCGGACTCCTTACTCGTGACTCACGTAAGAAGGAATCGAAGAAGTACGGTCTCAAGAAGGCCCGTAAGGCGCCTCAGTACTCAAAGCGTTAATGGCCATGGCCGTGCAATTTGGCACGGACGGCATTCGAGGCAGAGCCTACGAAGAGATAACTACCGACCTCGCCTACAAGCTTGGTCGCGCAGTTGCTTCAGTATTTAATGCTCCAGTGTTCGTTGGATACGACACCAGGGAAAGCTCACCCGCACTTGCTGCAGCGGTGCTTTGTGGTCTAAAAGATGGTGGCGCTAGCGCTATTAATCTCGGCTACTTCACAACACCCGGCGTTGCTGTGATTGCACAACAGCGTGGCGGCGTTGGTGTTGTGGTTTCTGCGTCACACAACCCGTACTTCGACAACGGACTTAAGGTCCTTGGACTCGGCGGATCAAAGCTTGACGTTGCAACAGAACAAGCCGTTACTGATGCACTGAACGCAGCACCAAGTGCAGCGAGCGATGACTTCGCAGAAACACCAATTGATGTTTCTGCTGAGCACGACTACGCCCTGCACATAGCCAGTCTGGTTCCGGGCGATATTTCAGCACTGTCAATTGTTCTTGACTGCGCTAACGGGGCAGCGTCTCACGTGGCGCACGAACTGTTTGAAGCAACTGGTGTTTCGCTCACCACGATTAATGATGTTCCTAACGGACAAAACATCAATGAGAACTGTGGATCAACGCACGTTGAAGGACTGATTGGCAAAGTAACTGAACTAGGTGCAGACCTCGGTCTCGCATTTGATGGCGACGCCGACCGACTCATTGCCGTTGACAAAAAAGGCAATGTTCGAGACGGCGATGATCTCATGATTCTTTTCGCACTCGACTTCGCTAGTCGCAACAAACTTGGTGGAGGACTCGTTGTTACTTCAATGAGCAACCTAGGACTTCACCGCGCCATGAGAACTGCAAATACAAAAGTTATTGAAACTGATGTGGGCGACCGCAACGTGTTGTTGGCCCTCGAAGAGAATTCTTGGAATTTTGGTGGTGAACAGTCTGGTCACCTCATTTTCCGTGACCTCGCTCCAACTGGTGATGGACTTCTTACCGGACTCATGTTGTGCGACCTCGTGGCTCGACGTGGACCGCTTGATGAACTGGCTAGCGCTGCGTGGACACGTGTGCCCCAGCGTCTTATCAACATTGCTAACGACCTTTATAAAGATGACGTTGTGCAGTCATTATTCCAAGAACTCGTTTTGAGCCACAATGTGGAGCTGAGCGATGTCCGACTCCTTGTTCGACCTTCAGGCACTGAGCCGGTGGTGCGCGTGATGATTGAGGCGCTTAATGCTTCGTTCGTTGATGAGTTCTCATCACGCTTGGAAAGTTCTTTTTCCTGAAATTAACTAGGCCGGGGCGCATAAACCCCTGCGAGTAGGCTTGTATTCATGTGCGGCATCATTGGGGTCGTTGGATCCTCCGACACGCTCTCGACACTTCTTGAGGGCCTACAACGCTTGGAATATCGCGGCTACGACTCAGCGGGAGTTGCCCTGGTGCGCCCAGGCCAGACCTGGCGCGCGCGTGCCGCTGATGGCACGCAGTCAGTAGCGGCACTTCGCCTTGAATGCGAGCACGCACCCTCTGGCTTTAGCTCGGGCATTGGTCACACACGCTGGGCCACGCACGGAGCTCCAGAAGCAGTGAATGCTCACCCTCACCTTGACTGCTCAGGAAATATTGCCATTATTCACAACGGCATTATTGAAAATCACTCAGAACTTCAAGAACAACTCGAATCACGCGGACATGTATTTACATCTGTTACTGACTCAGAAGTACTTGCACACCTCATTGAAGAAGAGCGCGCAAAGGGCCTAGAGCTCATTGACGCAGTGCGCCAGAGTTTGTTGATTGTTCGTGGAGCCTTTGCCCTCGCGGTTATGGACGCTAATGAACCAGACGTCATTGTCGCTGCGCGTCGCATTTCTCCTCTCGTTGTTGGAACCTCGCCCGGTGTCACCTACCTTGCTTCAGACATTCCAGCGATCCTCGACAAGGCAACCGCTTTTTATGCAGTGAATGATGACGAAGTTGTTCGCCTCGGACCTGAAGGTTTCCGTGCGGTTGACCTAGAAGGCGCACCGGTGCGACTTCACCAGCTGCAAATTGACTGGGACTTACAGACCGCAGAAAAAGGCGGCTACGCCGACTTCATGACGAAGGAAATCAATGAACAACCTGATGCCCTTCGTGCCACATTGCTTGATCGCAGACGCAGCGACGGCACTATTACCTTTGACGAACTACGTATAAGTGACCAAGAACTTCGTGAGGTAAAGCGCGTTGTTCTCGTGGCCGCTGGAACGTCACACCACGCTGCACAGGTTGCCAAGTACGCCATTGAGCGCTGGGCCAGTGTGAGTGTGGAAGTTGACATTGCAAGTGAATATCGTTACCGCGATCCAATTGTTGAAGTGGGCACCCTCGTTATTGGCGTGAGCCAGTCCGGTGAAACCATCGACACCATCATGGCTATTCGCGAAGCGCAGCGTCGCGGGGCACGTGTTGTTGCGATCTCGAACATTGTTGACTCGTCACTCGCTAGAGAAGCAGACGCCGTTATTTACACTCGCGCCGGACTAGAAGTATCTGTTGCGTCGACCAAAGCATTTGTAGCCCAGGTTGCAGCTCTTGAGCTCTTTGCTCTTCGCCTCGCACAGTTGCGCCAAACACTTGCACCAAGTGACATTGATGCACTACTCCAAGGTCTAAATGCAGTGAGCGCACAAGTGGCAGAGACCCTTACTCGCCGTGGTGATTATGAATCAGTGGCGGAGCAACTTATTACAACTCGTGACTTCTTCTTCCTTGGTCGCCACGTTGGGTTCCCAACTGCTCTCGAGGGTGCACTGAAGCTAAAAGAACTTAGCTACTTGCACGCAGAAGGCTATCCAGCCGGTGAACTCAAACACGGCCCACTCGCGCTCATTGAACCGGGCGTTGTGGTTGTGGCAATAACAACTGATCCAAACATGCACGAGAAGATTCTTTCTAATCTCGCTGAAGTTAAGGCTCGCGGAGCAACGGTGGTTGCTGTTGCAACAGATGACGACGAAAAGATCGCCGCAGTTGCTGACTTTGTTTTCAGAGTTCCTGCAACTGAGCCAATGTTCACGCCAATGATCGATGTAGTTCCTCTGCAGATTTTTGCCTACGCCATAGCTCGCGGGCTCAAACATGAAGTCGACCGCCCGCGCAACCTGGCAAAGACCGTGACGGTTGAATAATGGCTACGGTCGGCATTGGTATTGACATTGTTGACGTTCCACGTTTTGAAAAGGTTCTAGCCAGGCGTCCAAAGATTGTTGACCGTCTCTTCACTGAAGGCGAAAAACTCGATACCAAGCTTCGCCCGCAACGCCTCGCCGCGAGGTTCGCCGCTAAAGAAGCAGTCATGAAAGCGTGCGGCGTTGGTGTTGGCTCCACCGGGTGGAAGACCATTGAAGTGAAAAAGATGCGCTCAGGTGCTCCAATGGTGGTGCTGCACGGAACTGCACAAGATCTTGCTGATCGTGTGGGCATAAAGAACATGCACATCACTCTCACGCACACTGACATGACCGCAGCGGCATTTGTGGTTGGTACTGACGATGCCGGTTGAGGCTGTTAATCGCGCGTCGCGCGTTGAGATTTCTCGCAGTGCTCTAGAGAACAACATTGCAACCTTGCGTGCTGTGAGTGGGGGAGCTGCGCTCGCTGGCGTTGTTAAGGCCAATGGGTACGGCGTTGGCGCTGTGCAACTGGCAACTATTTATCAAGAGAACAATGTTGCAATGTTGTGCGTTGCGGTTGTTGATGAAGGGATTGAACTTCGCAGCAACGCAGTGACCATTCCGATTCTGGTCTTTGCTGAACTTGACCAGTTCAATACAAAACTCGCTTTCGAAAACGGACTTATGCCAACAATTGGTTCTGTCGAAGGGGCAACGTTCGCAGCCACCAGTGCCAAAGAGCTCGGTGGCGCACAGCGAGTACACGTGAAGCTCGACACCGGAATGCACCGACTCGGCGTTGACCGCGAAAACCTCGATGCTGTCTTAGACGTGCTTGTTTCATCACCGAACATTGAAATCGATGGTTTCTATACGCACTTCAGCGTTGCTGATGAATCAAATTCCGACCATCGCTCGTTTACTCGTACGCAGATTGAAATTTTTAATGAAGCACAGCTGCACGTTGCGTCCAGAGGGATTGCAGTTAAGAACATTCACCTTGCCAATACTGCGGGAACTGTTGCCTTTAAGGAAGCTCACGGCACCATGGTGCGCTGCGGACTCGGACTACTTGGTGTTGCACCACAGCTCTGGCTAGAAAGTGTCATTGGTGAGTCGGGAATGAGTCTGCAACAAGCAGTGAGCCTTCATTCAGCGGTGAGCGCTGTTCGTCGTGTTCCTGCGGGAGCACGTCCAAGTTACGGTCGACGTCGAGAACTTGAAAAAGACTCAAACATTGCAACAATCCCTTACGGCTACGCCGATGGATACGCACGCTCACTCTTTGCTGGTGGCGCTGAAGTACTAATTAATGCCAAGCGTTACCCGCTCGCTGGACAAATAACAATGGACCAGATAGTTATTGACTGCGGTGATGACGACGTGAAGGTAGGAGACGAAGTGGTGCTACTTGGTCGCCAGGGCGATGAATTCATTTCTGCGAATGAACTTGCAGAACGACTTGACACCATTGCCTATGAGATCTTCACCATGATTGCTACCCGTGTTGCCCGCGTCGTTGTGAGCTAGTCGTGGAAACAAACATTCCAGAACTCGCATCGTGTCAACGCTGCGCACTTTCAAAAACTCGAACACGAGTTGTCATTGGATCTGGGCCAGATTCGCCGTCGCTAATGGTGATTGGTGAAGCTCCGGGGAAAAATGAAGACGAAGGTGGCGAGCCGTTTATTGGACGCAGTGGTCAGCTTCTCTTTCGCCTTCTTGAAGAAGAAACCGGACTACTCAGAAGTGACTGCTTTGTGACCAACGTGGTTAAGTGCCGACCACCTAATAATCGAACGCCAAACAAAACTGAACTCGGGGCGTGTCGCCCATGGCTTGATTCGCAGTTCATCGCCGTCAGCCCGCAGTTTGTCTTGGCTCTCGGCAACACCGCTTCTCGAGCAGTCTTTGATCACACGGAGCCAATTGGTGCGGTGCACGGGAAAGTTATTTCTTTAGGGCCAGTGAGGGGAATGGCGACGTATCACCCCGCCGCCGCACTTCGCCAAGGCCCTAGCGTGGTTGACGTGATGCGCCAAGATTTACGAATCCTAAAAACCTTGCTGGGTAAGCAGTGACCTACGAGCGCTACTGCGACACTGACGCAGCTACACAGGCGTGTGGCGAAGATTTCGCCGCGGTGCTTCGTCCCGGTGACATTGTTCTTCTTTCTGGTCAACTGGGTGCAGGAAAGACAACCTTTACAAAGGGTGTTGCGAAAGCACTAGGCGTTAGCGAGAGAGTTACGAGCCCCACGTTCACAATGGTGCGAGAGCACGCGTGTTCAAACACCAAAGGCATAAAGACCTTGCACCACTGTGACGTGTACCGCGTCGAGAGTCTCGGTGAAGTTCTTGACCTCGCACTCGGTGAACTCGTTGAAGAAGCTGGTGTTGCGCTCGTTGAATGGGGAGAGCTCGCGGCGACGGTATTTGGTCGCGATGTACTTACCGTGAACTTTGAAATCGATGACAACGAAGGACGCCGTCTGATTGTTAGTGGTGCACTTGGCAACTCGAGAAGTGATGAACTAGCTGCGTGGGCAACGTCATGAACATTCTCGCAATTGAAACTGCAACTGAAGGTTGCGCCACGGGACTTCGCACAGCAAGCGGGCTCGAAATCATCAAACTGGTTGATGAAAATCGCCAGCACACTGAAGAGCTCACGGTAGGCATTCAGGCACTTCTTCGTGAAGCTGGACTCAAGGCAAGTGACATTAATCGTGTGGTGGTTGACCACGGCCCAGGACTCTTTACTGGACTTCGCGTTGGTATTGCTACAGCAATTGCTCTGGCGCAGGGAATTGGCGCTGAAATTGTTGGCGTTAGCTCTCTAGAGCTTCTGGCGCACGGGGCGCACGACGCAGGGGTGCGCGGAACATTGGTCTGTGCTGTTGATGGTCGACGTGGAGAAGTGTTTGTTCAGACGTTCACGCTCGATGAAGGTGTTTCGCCAAAAGATGAGCCACGTGTTGAAGTTCCTCGCACAGTTGTAATTGAGTGGGCCACAATGGCGGTGCCAGTGACATTTACTGGTGACGGCGTTGAGCGGTACCTCAGCGATTTTTCTGCAGTGCCGGGCGCTGTAATTCACCACGAAAAAGTTCCCTCAATTCACGCGGCACTAACGCTTGGGGCGATGAGAACTCCAACAGCGACTATTACTCCTCTTTACCTTCGAGAAGCAGATGCAATTGCGAACTTCACTACTCGTGAGCGAGCAAAATGACGTGGCAAATTCGTCTCGCTGAACGTCGCGACATTTCAGAGTTACTCGCAATTGAGCAAATTCAGTTTCCTGAGCCTTGGACGAGAGGGATGTTGCTCGATGAAGTGACCAACATTGAAACTCGCCGCTACACAGTTGTAGTTGAAGATGGAAAAATTCTCGGATATCTCGGGGTCATGTTTGTAATGGATGAACTGCACATCAACACCATTGGTGTGCTGCCGGACTTTGAAGGCAAGGGAATCGCAGCTGCACTGATGGACGATGCATGGCGTGATGCAAAAGAGCGAAACATCGAGCGCGCCACCTTAGAAGTTGCCGTCAGCAATAAGCGGGCCCAAGATCTCTATTACCGGTACGGCTTTAAGCCGGTCGGCATTAGAAAGAACTACTACGACAAAATTGGCGAAGATGCGCTAGTTCTTTGGGCTGATTTGCCCGTTGAAGACAAGCCATGAGAGCCCTACGCTAGAGACATGTCGGTCGTTCTAGGAATCGAAACAAGTTGTGATGAAACAGCGGCCTCAGTCGTTGATTCGAACTTCCACGTGATTTCTTCCGTTATTGAATCCTCCATTGACCAGCACCGCGCATTTGGTGGCGTGGTGCCAGAGCTCGCAGGACGAGCTCACGTTGCAACCATTGGCCCTGTTGTTGAGCGTGCGCTGAAAGATGCGGGACTTGATCCTCATAACCCAGCCATTGATGCAATCGCCGTCACCAGTGGACCGGGACTTATTGGATCACTTCTCGTTGGCCTTTCTGCCGCAAAGGGTTTTTCACTCGCGTGGGGCGTGCCGTTCGTTGGGGTCAATCATTTAGAGGGCCACCTCTTCGCGCCACTGCTTGAAAAGAGTGATCTTGAGTGGCCACTGATGACACTTTTAGTATCGGGCGGACACAGCATGATTGTTTTACAAAGTGGCCCAGGAGAGCACGTTGTACTTGGTGAAACAATCGACGACGCAGCGGGCGAAGCGTATGACAAAGTTGCTAGGTGGCTCGGACTTGGTTACCCCGGTGGTCCTGAAATCGACAAACTTGCACAAACTGGAACACCTGGAAAACTAAAGCTACCTGTTTCTATGACCGGCGAAGGTTACGACCTTTCGTTCTCTGGTCTAAAGACTGCAGTAGTTAGGGCTACAGAGAAAAATGCTGATGTCCCTCTGGCTGATGTTGCTGCCTCATTTCAAGCAGCCGTTGCAGAGCAACTACTACGCAAGTTACGCACCGCACTTGAAAAGAATGAAGTGAAGGGTGTGGCACTCGCTGGGGGAGTTGCAGCCAACTCTGCGCTTCGTGCTGGCATTACACAGCTCGCTAGTGAATTTGGAATTGTTGCTCACTTGCCAACAATGCAGATGTGCACTGATAATGCAGCAATGATCGCTGCTGCTGGTGTGCACAGAATTTCTCACAATGGACCAAGCCCGCTTACTTTGTCTGCGAGTCCGAACTGGCAGTTAGTAGACGTCAAATGAGTGAGCGCTGGGTTCCCTTCGACGTTGCAGACTGCGACCCAAACCCATTTGTCCAGTTCAACAAATGGTTTGATGAAGCCAAAGACGTAATGCGAGAGCGTGAAGCAATCGCTCTTTCAACATCAACGCCGCACGGGCATCCAAGCACACGCATGGTCCTACTTCGCCATATTGATGATCACTCATTTGGCTGGTATACGAATTACTTGTCGCACAAGGGACATGAGTTACTCCTCAATCCTTTCGCCGCAATTCTTTGGTACTGCGAACCACTCGGCAGGCAGATCCGCATGGAAGGCGCAGTGAGCCAGATGAGTGCGCTTGAATCAGATGAGTACTTCAACTCTCGTCCTCGTGGACACCAGATCGGTGCTCACGCGAGTGACCAGAGTGCTCCAATCGCGAGTCGCGTTGAACTTGAAAACCGAGTCAAGGAACTTGAAATTGAGTTTGAAGGTAAGGAGATCCCGCGCCCACTGCACTGGGGCGGATACCGCTTAGAACCTACGTATTTTGAGTTCTGGCAGCACCGCACAGACCGACTCCACGACCGGGTTTTCTATACCCAGTCTGCAAATCAGTGGAAGCTCGAAAGACATTGTCCCTGATCAAGTCTCATTTGGCACTTTTGCGGTGAGACTGCTAAATTGGCAGTCGGAAGTTTCGAGTGCTAATTGCTCAGGAGGCAATCAAAATGAAGCTGCAACCCCTAGAAGACCGAATTGTTGTTCGTCCCGACGTGGCCGAGTCAACAACCGCATCTGGACTAGTAATCCCAGACTCAGCAAAGGAAAAGCCACAACAGGGCGAAGTTCTAGCTGCTGGTCCTGGACGTCGTTCAGAGACAACAGGTGAACTTATTCCTAGCGGAGTAAAGACCGGTGACTCTGTTGTGTACTCAAAGTACGGCGGAACTGAAATCACAATCGATGGTGAAGATCTTCTTATTCTCTCCAGTCGTGACGTTCTCGCAGTCGTAACTAAGTAGTCATTCAGCGATTCGTCGCTATCTCTCTATAGACAAGGATAAAAAATGTCAAAGATGCTCAAGTTTGACGAGGAAGCTCGTCGCGGACTCGAAGCCGGTGTTGACAAGTTGGCAGATGCTGTCAAAGTCACCCTCGGACCTAAGGGCCGCAATGTTGTAATTGGTAAGAAGTTCGGTGCTCCAACCATCACGAACGACGGTGTTTCGATCGCACGTGAAATCGAACTCGAAGACCCGTTTGAGAACATGGGTGCACAGTTGGTGAAGGAAGTAGCAACGAAGACAAACGACGTTGCTGGTGACGGAACAACTACTGCAACTGTTCTCGCTCAAGCACTGATCAAGGAAGGTCTGCGCAATGTTGCTGCAGGCGCTAACCCATCAGGTCTTAAGCGTGGAATCGAACTTGCAGTTAAGGCTGCAGTTGCGTCAATCAAGGAACAGTCACAGACTGTTTCAGACAAGACTCAGATTGCTCAGGTTGCAACAATTTCTGCAGCGGATGCTTCTATTGGTGAAGTTATCGCTGACGCAATCGACAAGGTCGGAAAAGACGGAACAGTAACTGTTGAAGAATCAAACACATTCGGCATCGAGCTTGAGCTCACCGAAGGTATGCAGTTCGACAAGGGTTACCTCTCTCCTTACTTCGTAACTGACAATGACCGTCAAGAAGCAGTTCTTGAAGACGCGTACATTCTCTTTACAAGCCAGAAGATTTCTGCAGTGCACGACCTTGTTCCAGTACTGGAAAAGGTAATGCAGGCTGCACGCCCACTGCTCATCATTGCTGAAGACATTGAAGGCGAAGCGCTTGCGACTCTTGTAGTTAACAAGATCCGCGGAACATTCACTTCAGTAGCCGTTAAGGCACCAGGATTTGGAGACCGCCGCAAGGCCATGCTCCAAGACATGGCTGTACTTACTGGTGGAACAGTGATCTCTGAAGAAATCGGACTCAAGCTCGACACTGCAACGATTGACCTTCTTGGTCGCGCTCGTCGCATTGTTGTCACCAAGGACGCAACAACAATTGTTGACGGAACTGGTGTTGCTGCTGAAGTGGCTGGTCGTGTTGCTCAGATCAAGCGCGAAATCGAAGACACTGACTCTGACTGGGACCGCGAGAAGCTCCAAGAGCGTCTTGCGAAGCTCGCTGGTGGAGTTGCTGTTGTCAAGGTTGGCGCCGCAACTGAAGTTGAACTCAAAGAGAAGAAGCACCGCATTGAAGATGCACTTAGTGCAACTCGTGCAGCTATTGATGAAGGGATCGTTGCCGGTGGTGGCACAGCACTAGTTCGTGCACGTGCCAGCGTTGAAGCATTGATTGCAACATTGATTGGTGACGAAGCAACTGGTGCTCGCATTGTTGCTAACTCTCTTGACGCTCCACTTCGCCACATTGCACAAAACGCTGGTTTCGAAGGTGCCGTTAAGGTTCGCGAAGTTGCTGACGCGAAGGGTTCAATTGGACTCAACGCTGCAACTGGTGAACTGGTGGACCTCGTGAAGGCTGGAGTAATTGACCCAGCGAAGGTGACACGTTCTGCACTACAGAACGCTGCATCAATCGCTGCGTTGCTACTTACTACTGAAGCAATCGTTGCTGACAAGCCAGAGCCTGCAGGCGCACCTGCTGGTGGTGGCATGGGCGACATGGGCGGGATGATGTAACTCGTCCATTTGGACTTAGAAACCCCCGGGTGAAAACCCGGGGGTTTCTGCTTTCTTGGCTGAAATGCAAATTCTTAAATGGGCGTAGCATGGTTACATGACTAATCAAGAACCACTCAGTCCATCAAACGGTCTCAATGTTTTGCACCTCTTTTGCCACCCAGACGGAGCTGTTGACGCATCTGCAGTAAAGCGTGCGGTCGAAGAAGCCAAAGAAGTAGGCATGCAAGTTGTAACTGCAGCCATCATGGGCGCAAAAGCCGACACCTGCTTCATGGTTCTTGGCACAAACCTCTGGGACCTACGAAAGTTCCAGTCAAAAATTCAAGCCGCTGGGTTCATGGTCGCCGAGAGCTACGTTTCTGTAACTGAAATTTCTGAATACGCCCAGGGCATGCCAGAAAAGATGATCAATGACCGCCTTTTCCCAGTTCTTCCACCAGAAGGAATGAAGGCATTCTGCTTCTATCCAATGTCCAAGCGCCGTGGCGAAAAAGACAACTGGTACAAGTTACCCTACGAAGAGCGCGAAGAACTTATGCGCCAGCACGGTAGATCTGGACGTGACTTCAAGGGTCGTGTCCTTCAGGTTGTTACCGGATCAACTGGTCTAGACGACTGGGAGTGGGGAGTGACACTCTTTGGTGTCCACGTTGACGACCTCAAGGACTGCGTCTACACAATGAGGTTCGACGAAGCGTCGACGCTGTATGCGGAATTCGGTGCTTTCTATACCGGACTTGTTGGTTCTGTGGATGAAGTTCTAGACGCCACATTGGCCTAGGCATCATTGGTAGCGTCAAAGCGTGAGTGAACCGGTATCTGAAAAGACGCTTCGGCGTTGGGCTGAGTCCCTTGCGGGACTTGCTCGCACTGGGATGGGCTTTACTGAAAGCCAATACGAACGTGAACGCTACGAAGAGATTCTTAATATCGCCGGCGATATAAAAGCTGCTGCTGACCACGGAACGCATGATGTTCTTGACGCTCAGGGACACGTTGTTGAGTGGATGAAACAAATTGGTAAGGGAATCCCCGGCTACGCAACACCAAAGGTTGCCGT
>Ga0114960_10002977_pt1 | contig 13065 bp, 10 predicted proteins | sample C_130625_MF_Meta_FD_92637 | JGI IMG/M metagenome (GOLD analysis project Ga0114960, IMG submission 92637) | Freshwater microbial communities from Lake Croche, Canada to study carbon cycling - C_130625_MF_MetaG | ecosystem: Environmental > Aquatic > Freshwater > Lake | place: Lake Croche, Canada... | reverse complement strand
GCGCCGAGCTTGGCTGCGAGTGCAGGTGCGGCCGATGCGTGGAGTCGCAACCGTTGTCGCGCACGTGCGTATGGACCGCGGGCCCGCCCCGTCAACGGTGAGCCTTCAAGCACGTGGAGCACGCGGGGTAGAAGGCCGATCCGCCCTTTCGGAAGGTCGTGCAGGAGCGCTGCAAGTTGATCATCTGGTTTTGCGCCGAGACGGCGCAGGCTGGCTGCGATGCGCGTTGCGGAGGCCTGATCGGCCGGATGTGCATCGGCAAAGGCGCGGCGCGCTCGCGTCGTCGCCCGCAGGGCTCGGAGGTGGGCGTCACCCGCTACGCCGACCGGTGCAGTCAGGCCGACGCGAGCCCCCTGCTGACGGCCGACCGCCTGAAGGTGCAGAAGTACCTGCTGGATCCGGTGGGCACGGGTCGCAAAATTCACACCCGAATCCTACCGCCTCGCGGGCCGCCTAGGCCCTCGGGTGGGCCTTCCGATACGAATCCCGCACGTGGCTCCCGAGGAGGTGGGTGTAGAGCTGCGTCGTGGCGATATCGGCATGACCAAGGAGCTCCTGCACCACACGGAGGTCCGCCCCTCCATCAAGGAGGTGCGTTGCAAATGAGTGGCGCAGCGTATGGGGGTGGATCTCACTGCCGAGACTTGCCGCGACCGCCGCACTACGAATCGCAGCCCAGGCCGACTCCCTGCGTAGCCGCACGCCGCCACGTGACAAGAGGAGCGCCTTCGGCTCGGGCGAGGATCCGCTTGCGCGGCTGGGGGCCTGCTGATGGATTGCGCGCCAGTGGTCAAGATAAGACTGGATGGCATCGAGCGCCGGCTCGCCAATGGGAACGATGCGCTCGCGCCGGCCCTTCCCGAACAGGCGAACGGATCCGTCGTCCAGATCCAAGGAGTCCAAGTCAAGATCAACGATCTCGCTCACCCGACCGCCCGATCCATAGAGCAACTCACCAAGCGCACGGTTCCGCGACGCAGTTGCACGGGCGGCATCACTCTCGTTTGCGGGGGTGCCAAGCGCACCAAGAAGTCGTTCAACTTCTTCGATACCCAACACCGTCGGCAACGTACGACGTGACCGCGGTAGATCGATCTCATCACTAATTGAGCGTGCAATGATCCCTTCACCCTCGGCGAATCGATAAAGGACGCGCAGCGCTGCTGCCCTCCGACGCATGGTCGACAGCGCGTTGCCTGGCTGAGCGATCCACTCTTGCGCCGCCTTGGCGGAGCTCTTCCAGGCACCGCTTGCCCCGAGTGATTGAGCAAACGCCTGATAGTCCCCACGGTAGGCAGCGAGGGTACGCGGGGCAAGGTTTCGTTCGGCCCCGAGATAGAGGATGCAGGAATCAATCAGGCGTTCGATCTCGCTCCGCGCCGCCGTGGGCATTAGCGGCCGCGACGTGCGTTGGCCAAAAGTTCGTTGGCCGCGGCAGTCGCCCCGCTGCCAGCCCCTTCGCCGGCCAACATGGCGGCAAGCTCGATCACCCGTTCCTCATCGGTAAGACGCTGCACCTGTGTCAAAGTGCGGCCATCCACCTCCCGCTTAGAGACGCGCAGGTGGAAGTCGGCTTGCGCCGCAACTTGAGGAAGGTGGGTGACACAGAGAACCTGATGTTGCGCCGAGATGCGGCGCAGGCTTCGGCCGAGGGTCTCTCCCGCCCGGCCGCCGAGCCCAGCATCAATCTCATCAAAGACAAGGGTGCGCGCCTCGCTCGCATCACTCAGCGCCTCTTCGATGGCGAGCGAGACGCGGCTCAGCTCACCGCCAGAGGCGATCTTGGCGATTGGTCCGGCCGGCTCCCCCGCATTCGGCGCGAACATGAACGAGACGTCGTCACCGCCCCCCTGATCCACGGCACATGGCAGGCCCTCAACGAGTGGATCGCCCTCTGTGCCGACGCGGGGCGCGAGCGGGATCGCGAAGCTTGGCGGTAGATCGAGCGCGGTGAGCGCCGCGTTCACTGCGGCAGAAAGGGTGACGGCGCCCGCCCGTCGCGCTACCCGGAGTGCGGTGGCGACCTCGCCAACACGCCCGGTAAGTTCGGTGAGCTGCTGCATGATCTCGACGCGACGCTCCTCGGCGCCATCCAGACGCGCCACCTCGTCGCGGGCACGTGTCAGGGCCAAAAGAAGGCCCGCCTCATCGGTGCGGAAGCGTCGCTGGAGCGCGAGTAGGAGCGCCAGCCGGTCCTCGAGTTCGCCCAGGCTGCGTGTGCCACCTGCAAATGGCGTGAGTCCAGCCGCCTCGCGACCAAGGTCATCAATCTCAATGGAGAGGGCGCTCACCCGCTCTTGCAGCGTTGAGGCATCCGCATCGAGGCGCGCTAGTTCCCGCGCGATACGCTCAGCGCTCGCCGCACGGGCACGCAGGCCGCTGCGATCCTCGTTCAGCGCCTCGCGTAGTTCATCTTGCAGGGCCGAGATACGCTCAATATTTGAGGCGCGGCGCAACTCTTCCTTCAGCTCCGCCTCTTCACCCTCGCGCACCGCAGCCGCTTCGAGGTCATCCCGCTCCGTGCGTGCAACCTCCAAGAGAGCGAGGCGCCGCGTGTCGTCGCCGCCAAGTCCCTGTAACTCATCATGGAGCTCGCTACGCTGCAGCATGAGGCTCGCAACCTCGGCACGAAGCCCCTCGGCCTTCGACCAGCGGTCAAGGAGTTCGCGTTGCCGACCTGGGTCACCGAGACGCTGCTGATCGTGCTGCCCGTGAATATCTATCCGTGGACCGATCTCACCGGCCAGTCGCCCGATCGTCACCAGCTCATCGTCGATGCGGGCGACTGAGCGTCCTTCGGCGTACACCTCGCGAACAGCGATCTGGTCGCGACCCTGTGCAGTGATTTGTAGGTCAACCCTGAGGCGTTCAGATCCGGCGCGCACGGCTCCAGAGTCGCCACGGCCACCCCGCGCCAAGGCAAGTGCATCAACGAGGAGCGACTTTCCGGCGCCAGTCTCACCCGTGAGCACGGTGAGACCGAGTCCAAACTCAACACGAACCGCATCGATGATCGCAAGGCCCGTCACGCCAAGCTCGCGAATGTGCGAACCCTTCGGCGCACTCACCGTGGGAGGAGGTCAACCTTCTGGCGGACCAAATCCCAGAATGGGGCGGCGCCCTGCAGCTCGACGAAGTTGATGGGCTGCTCCGCTTCCGTGACGGAGACACGATCGCCAATCGCGAGTGGCTGATCAATCCAACCATCGATCGAGACCACCGCATCTTCGCCCTGCACCACCGTACAGGTGACCGTCCGCGATGCAGAGACCGTCACCGAGCGGAGGGTCGCGAGGTAGGCGGCAATGGGCGTCACGATAAGATTTCGACTCGTCGGTTCAAGGATCGGACCACCGGCCGAGAAGGAGTAGCCTGTGGAACCTGTCGGCGAGGAGACGATCACCCCATCCGCGATATAGGTGGCCAGATGGCTCTCACCAACGGCGACATCTAGCCGAAGAACCCGTGGGAGGCGGCCTCGCGCGACCACCACATCGTTGAGCGCGTCGAGCTGCTCCGTGCGCCCATCACCGCGATGAATCGTTGCACGGAGTGCCATGCGGGGCTGCGTGGTCCAACGCTTGGCATGGAGGGCATCAAGAGTCGCCTCAACCTGGAACGCCTCAGCACGCGCAAGGAATCCAATCTTGCCAAGGTTGACCCCGAGCAGCGGAGTCGTGGTACCTGCGACGGCAGAGGCGGCGCGCAAAAAGGTGCCGTCACCACCGAATGAGATCAAGACCTCGGAGCCAGGGAGTGCCGCGCGCACTGCGGGGACCTCTTCGGCCGCATGGCCCCAGCACTCTACGCCGTTTGCGGCGCACCAGCCAGCGGCCTCGTCCCACGCCTCTTGGGCAAGGTCGTTGGTCGGGTTGTAGACAAAACCGAAGCGGCGCATGGGTACATCATCGCACATGGGAATCTGCGTTCGCGTTCCCTGCGGGAGGCCGCTGGGCTCGATGCGCGACGGGGATTACTGGTTGCGCGCGCTCCAGGCGGCCCGGATACGACGCTCGATGCCAGCCTCATCGAGGCCGATCAGCGTGCGGAGATCTGAGACGCTGCCGTGGTCCACGAAGCTGCCAGCGGGGATCCCGATTGTGACGATGGACGCCTTGACGCGGCGGCCAGTTGCCGATTCATGTGCTGCCAGCGACTCCACGACGGCACCACCGAATCCACCCGCCTCCACGCTCTCTTCCAGCGTTACGATCAAGTCAGCGGTCTCGCCATAACGGCGCACCATGGTGTGATCAAGCGGGCTCGCCCAGATAGCGTTCACGAGGGCGACGGAGATTCCCTCAGCACGTAGGCGCGCAGCCACTGGGAGCACCCGCTGAATGATCGGCCCGAAGGCCAAAATAGCGATCTGGGTGCCCTCCTCGAGCACCTCCGAAACGCCCACGGGGAGCGGGCTTGGAGTTGTCTCTGGGACGCCGACAACGCTGTCGCGCGGGTAGTGCAGGGCGAATGGATGATCTTGCGCCAGTGCTGTGCGCACGAGCGACCGCAGCTGCTGCTCATCTTTTGGTGACGCGATCAGGAGTCGTGGAATCTGACGCTGCGCGGTCAGCATGAACATGCCCTGGTGACTCGTGCCGTCTTCGCCAACGAGGCCCGCACGGTCTACACCAATCAGCACGGGCTGATCGTTTTGGCAGACGTCATGCACGATCTGATCCCACGCTCGCTGCAAGAAGGTGGAATAGATCGCAACAACTGGTCGACCGCCACCCATGGCGATTCCGGTAGCCGCAGCAACGGCGTGCTGCTCGGCGATGCCAACGTCGTAGAAGCGATCGGGGTAGGCGGTGGCGAATTTGTCCAGCCCAGTCCCCGTCGGCATACCTGCCGTAATTGCCACAATGCGCCGGTCGCTCGCAGCGGCGGCAACCACCTCAGCGGCAAAGAAGGAGGTGTAGTTGGGAACCTTAGCTGGAGTAGCGATTGGATCAACGCCCGCCTTGCCGTAGCTGTCGGTAGCGCTAACTGGAACCTTGGGGAGTGCTGCGCCGTGGAAGGTGATCGGATCTACCTCAGCCGGGCGATAGCCGCGACCTTTCTGTGTCCGTACATGAACGATCACTGGGCCGTTCATGGTGAAGGCCTTCGCGAACGCCTCTTCGAGTTGCGCGCGGTTGTGTCCGTCGAGAACCCCTACATAGGTGATGCCAAGATCTTCAAAGAGACGCCCAGGCTCCTGCACGAAGGAGACGACAGATCGGCGCAGGCTCTTGGACCAAGCGGCAAGTTGCCGCCCAACGAGCGGTACGCGCGAGATGGTGCGGTCGTACCAGCCCTTGCTCTCTCGCCAGCGACCAGAGAGCTTCACCTTTGAGAGATAGGCGGAAATTGCGCCCACCGTCGGCGAGATAGACATCTCGTTGTCGTTGAGCACGATGAGCAGCGGAGTTCCGCGATCGCCAATATCGTTGAGAGCCTCGAGGCTGAGACCGCTCATGAGTGCGGCATCACCAACGATCACCGCGACTTTCTCGTTGCTACCGCGGACATCGCGCGCCAGTGCCAGCCCTTGGGCGATCGAGATTCCAGTGCCGGCATGTCCGCCATCAAAGACGTCGTGAGGAGATTCGGTGCGTCGAGGGAAGCCGCCGATGCCACCGAGCTGGCGCAGCGTGCCGAACCGCGCAAGGCGCCCAGTCAGCAGCTTATGTGGGTACGCCTGGTGTCCGGTGTCAAAGACGATGCGGTCTACCGGCGAGTTCATGACGCGATGAAGCGCCACCGTGAGCTCGACAACGCCGAGGCTTGGGCCAAGGTGTCCGCCAGTAACGGCGGTGGTGGCGATGATGGCGGTTCGGAGCTGCTCTGCAACCTGGTCAAGCTCTGCGCTGGAGAGCGCCTTGAGGCCGGCGGGGCCGTCGAGGCGAGCGAGCAACGAGTCGGCGCCAACAGCGCGCAGGGCGACCCCTTCGTCAGGCATCCTCATCCTCCTCTTCGTCGTCAGTCAACGCCGTAGTTCCATCAGGGAGTAGCTCTTCGACGCGCAAGCGAGCCGCCTGTAACTGCGCCTCGGCGTGCTGTTGGAGCGTGACACCCCGTTCGTACTGCCCGACTGCATCCTCAAGATTCGCGTCCTGGGTCTCGAGATGATCAACGATGGAGCGGAGTTCCGCAACGGTCGCCTCGAAGCTTGTTGGAAGCGCGGCGGTCGCATCAGCGTTACGTGTGGTGCGCGCTGGGGTGGCCTTACGCTTCACCATCGGTTACCCCCTTCGTTCGCTCTGTCACGGTTGCCCGAATGGCGCCATTCGCCAGACGGATTTGGAGCGTCGCCCCCACTGGGGCATCTCGCCAAGAGCGTACCGCCCTTCCCCCATCCCCCGCCACAATCGCGTATCCGCGTGCGAGGACCCGCAGGGGCGAGAGGGCCCCCAGTACGAGGTTTAGCTGCCCGAGCGTGTTCGATGCCCCCTGGAGGCGCGCGAGAGCTGCACGCGCCAGGTCGTCGGAGAGTTGCGCAACCCGCTCGTCGGCGCGTTCGATCCGATCGATCGGACTGACACCATCAAGGGCGCGCGCCACCACCTGTAGACGGCGTTCGGCTCGGTCAAGGGCAAACGCCAGTGCGCGGCCGCCGCGATCTCGCAGGCGCCCAACGTCATGTCGCCACTGCAGCAGATCGCTCGAAAGTGCGGCGGCGCCAATGCTCGGTGTGCCAGCACGCAGATCTGCGACTAGATCGGCGAGTGTCACATCGGACTCGTGTCCGACGGCAGAGATCATTGGGGTTGCGGAGGCGGCAATCGCGCGAAGCACCACCTCAGCATTGAACGCACCAAGGTCATCGCTCGATCCGCCCCCGCGCGCCAAGAGGAGCACGCTGATGGCGTCTGTTCGGCCGCTGCGACGCTCCTTCACCGCGCACGCGTCGATCTGTGCGATCGCCTTGGCAATCTCTTCTGGGGCACCAGCACCTTGCACCGCGGTATGCACCACAACAAGGCGTGCGAGTGGCGCTTCACGGCGCAGCACGCGCAGCACATCGTGCAGCACGGCGCCAGAGGTCGAGGTGATCAAGCCGATTCCACGAGGTGCATGTGGGATCGGCCGCTTGCGTGCTACGTCGAAGAGTCCCTCCGCCTGCAGGGTGCGTTTAAGCGCCTCGAGCTCGCGCGAGAGGAGGCCCATGCCGCCAGCTCGCTCCACCGCTGTGGCAACCAGCTGGTAACGGCTCCGCGGGCTGTAGAGATCGATGCGACCGCGCACGACGACGATTTCGCCGACCACTGGGGTCTCTTCACCCGGACGAATCGCGCCACGAAAGCGCACCACATCGAGGGTCGCTTCTTCATCGCGAAGCGTGAGGTATTCGTGACCGGCAGAGCTGCGCATGGCGCTCTGCACCTCGCCAGCAACGACGCAGTCAGCTAACGATGGATCGGCGCTGATGCGCTCCTTGATGCGAGCGGCAACGTCGGAGACGCTGAGCGCCTCGACGGGGGCGTCAAACGGGTTCAGACGCGCGTCTGGTACTCGCCCGTTCGTGTATCGACGCGAATGACGTCACCCACGCTAACGAAGAGCGGTACCTGGACGACCAAACCTGTCTCGAGGGTTGCCGGCTTTCGTGTACCGGTCGCCGTATCGCCGGCAAAGCCGGGATCAGTCTCCGTCACCTTGAGATCGAGGTTGATCGGCAGTTCTACACCGAGCGTTTCACCCTCGTAGCTCACGCGATCAAGCTGCAGGCCATCCTTGATGTAGTCCTTTGCATCGCCAAGCTGCTCAGCGGTGATCACGAACTGGTCGTAGGTTTCGGTGTCCATGAAGGTGTAGTCGTCGCCCTCGGAGAAGAGGAACTGTGCCGTGCGACGCTCCATGGTGGCGCGCGGAAACTTCTCGCCCGCTTGGAAGGTCTTCTCAACGATGGACTGCTTGCGAACGTTGCGGAACTTGATGCGCACCTGCGCCGAGCCACGCCCCATCTTGATGTGGTGGTAGTCAAGAATCTGCCAGAGGTCGCCCTCCAACTCAATGACGACACCCTTCTTCAGTTCACCGGTTGAGATCATGTCGGACTCTCCTCTACTGGGCCGTACGCGGCGGCAACGTGGACATTCCCATCATTCTAGCCGTCAGCCGACGATTATGGGATCCGACGGGAAGCGTGTGAGCAGCTCCAGCGTGCCCTTCGTGGCGTCCACGGCGACAAGGTCTTCGATACGAATACCAATCTGATCCTCAAGATAGATCCCCGGCTCAACGCTGAAGACCGTTGGTGACGGGAGTGGATCCGTGCTCGCGGCACGCGAAAGGCTGGGGGCCTCGTGCGTCTGCAGCCCAATGCCATGACCGAGGCCGTGATCGTAGATGCCGTTCCCAGTGCCCATGGCCCGCCGCGTCTCTTCATCGCAGCTGCGACCAGAAGGCATGGTTTTGCTAGGCCCAGTAATGGACTGCCGTAGAAGGTCCAATGTCGCAGCCTGACCACGATGCACCTGCTCGTAGAGTGCAAGATCCGCATCGCTGGCGGTACCAACGAAGAGCGTTCGAGTCATGTCACTGCGGTAGCCCGCAACCTGTGCGCCGAAATCAAAGAGGATCACTTCACCGTGCTTCAGTGCACGGGCACTTGGACTCCCATGTGGGAGCGCGGCGTTGCCACCAGCCAAGGCGGCCACATCGAAGGCGAGCGCCTCGGCGCCGTCCTCGCGCATGCCGCGCTCCAGGGACCACGCTAGGGCCGCCTCGGTGGCGCCCGGGGCAATCTGCGGCAGGAGTCGAGCGAGTGCACGATCGGCTACAGCGCAAGCGGCGGCGATTCGTTCGATCTCCGCTGGCTCCTTGCGCGCCCGCTGTACGCTGCCGAACCCCTTCACGGGCACCAGCTCCACGCCGGTGGCCGTAGCGGCGATGCGCTCCCAGACGGCGTGACGAACCGCCTGTGGATCAAGCCCGCAGCGTCGCACGCCATGCGCCACCAGCCAGCGGCCAATCGTCTCGCCTGCATCACTGCCGTAGTCGAGTGCTGTGGCAAGCGGCGCCTCGCGTCGCGCCTGAACGGTGTAGCGTGAATCTACGAGCACGGCGAGATCGTCGCCACTGACTAAGAGCCAGCCACTGGAACCAGCCACGGGCTCCTCGTTCGGACCGAACTCCATCCCGGAGAAGTAGCGTGCGTCAGCGTGCGAGGTCAGCAACAGTGCATCAAGCCGCTCGTCGGCCGCCCGTGCGCGTAACGCTGATAATCGGCCCGGCCGTGCTGAGCGATCAGCTGTTCGCCAGCGGTCGAGATCGAGCGCTGTTGGCGCTCGGGAAAATTCTTCGGGCCGCGGTAGCGTGGTGCGCACGCGCATCACTTCCAGCCGTATTTTCGGGCCTTCGCCTCATGTTCGGCGAGGGTCTTGCTGAAATCGTGTCGACCTTTCCCATCCGGAATCAACACGAAGTACAGCTCCTTTCGGCTCAGGTCAGGCTGACGTGCTGCGATGATCGAAGCAAGCGTTGGTGAGCAGAACGGGGCTGGCGGTATACCACCTCGAACGAACGTATTCCACGGCACGAGGTCTGCTGGCACGCGCGGTGGAATGAGGCCAGAATACGGCTTTGCCGGGAACCTCCAGAATTCATAGCTGGCCCATTTTGAGAGTTTGAGATTCCGCAATGCCGCGGAGTCAGCTACCCAAATGATCGACGGATCGGCGAAGAGCCCCTGGCCAAGCTGCAACCGATAGGCGTAAACCCCGGCCATGCGCGGCCGCTCATCATCTACCGCAGCCTCTTTCTCTACGATTGAGGCGAGGGTCAAGATCTCGTTGAACGAATAGCCGCCCGAGCTCCCACGGTATTGTTCGGGCACCTGTTCCGCAAAGCGGTCGAGCAGTATGCGGACGAAGCTCTCAGCGCTCGCTGATACTGGCACGCTGAGGGAGCCAGAGCCGAGACGCCCTTCTAACGTTCCGCCGGGTGGTAGATCAAGCCATGGGTAGTCGGCAACCAGGGCGGCGCTCGGCCGCCGAAGGATTTCCAGCACGTCTGCCGCCTTGAAGGGGAGCTCGAGCGTGGTCAACTTAGCCACGATCTGTTCAATGCGCAGGCCGGCGCGAATGTCGACGGCGATCGTCGGCTCGTGATACGGAGTCGTCAGCGCCTTCGCAACCTCGGTGGGGGTCATGGTCGCGGCGATCTTGAACGTGCCTGCCTGAAGCTTTCCGTCGAGGCCAGCTGCGCGCACCGCGTAGAGGAAGCCGACTTCGTCGGCGATCAGCCCCGCCTCATGGAGTTGGCCAGCGATGGCGGCATTCCCCATCCCAGCGGCAATTTCCACCGTCACCAAGGTGGGGTCGCTCCCAGCCGGATCGGTCGTACGTGTGCCGAGTCGCTCAAGAATGATGTCACCAATGATCGGCAGTGCGGCGATCCCCGGGGATCGAACGCCCGCAGTCACGAGTGCATCGCCAATGAGCGGCGGCGCGGCGACGCGGAAGAGGACGGCAGCGATGAGCACTCCACCAATCACACGAATGAGGCGTGTTCGGCTCATCTCGCTGCCTCACTCGCATCGGTCAACAGGGCCCTCGTGTCAACCAGGAGATCAGGATTGAGGGCATCCTCCAAGATGAGCCGTGCCGCTTCGCGGTCAATGGCGGCGCGTCGCGCCTCACGGCGAGCCGGGCCAGGTGCGCCGCCGCTGCTCCCCCGCGGCGCTCGACCGAGTGACGCCTCGGCGCGTTGCGACGAGTAGCGTTCATCGACAAATGTGATGGGCAGGTGCAGTGAGTTTGCGATCTCAGCTGCCCATTCGAGGGTGGCGATCGCTTGCGGGCTCAGACTTCCATCACTGTGGAGCGGGAGTCCCACGACGAGCTCCGTCACGCGCCCCTCCGCGACGATGGTTCGGAGTCGCTCACCGTCGCCCGCGGCGGTGGGGCGACGCATCATGGTTGGCAACCCACGTGGGGTGGCGGAATCCTCTCGGAGCGCGAGGCCAATGCGTCGTTCTCCAAGGTCGATGCCGAGAGCGCGGTGACCTGATGGGGCGCTCATGAGCGAGTCACTGGAGTACCGAGGGCCTTCGCGAGAACCTTGGTCGCATCATCCGAATTACTCCCGACGGCGCCGCGGCCCTGTCCCATTGCTGGACGCCCGCCGCCACGTCCGCCGAGTGCCGATGCCGCGGCGGCGGCGAGTGCACCCGCATCATGCTCCGCACTCCCCTCAACCGAGACGAAGATCTCTGGGCTTTCCGCAGGTCGTACGAGCGCAAGGACGCCTGCCCCCAACGCCTTGCGGAGCTGCTTGGCCGCCTCCTTCAACGCCTCATCGTCTTCGACATCCAGCACCGCGACAAGGATCGAGAGCCCGCCCTGCTTGGTCGCTTGTGCTGCGAGAGCGGCCAGGTCGATGCGGGCCGAGCCGCCAGCTTTCGCGCGTCGCTTCGCCTCTTTCAGTTCTGCCTGCAGGGCGGCAATACGCTGCGGCACCGTGTGGGCATCTTGCGCACCCGCCGCCTCGGCGCTCGCCTCAAGGGTGCGCGACTGTTGGCGTAGGTACTCGTCGGCGGCCGCCCCCGTGAGCGCCTCGATGCGGCGTAGCCCAGAGCCGATGCTGCGCTCGCTGGTGATCACGAAGCTCCCGATCTGACCGGTGGCGCGGCAGTGTGTGCCGCCACAGAGTTCGTGCGAGTACTCCTCCATGCGCACGGTGCGCACCACCTCGCCGTACTTCTCATCGAAGAAGGCGTCGGCGCCCGCCTTGACCGCTTCGCCCATGCTCATCTGCGCCACGACAACCGCCATGTCTTCACGGATAGCACGGCGCACCTCGGCCTCCGTCTGGTCGCGCTCATCGCGCGTGAGTGCACGCTCAAGTGGATAGTCAAATCGTAGGTAGTCGGGGTGCACGAGCGAACCGCGCTGCTTCGCCTCGGCCCCGGCCACGATGCGGATCGCCCGGTGTAGAACGTGCGTCGCCGTGTGATTCCTCATCGTTGCCGCACGACGAACCGGTTCAACACGCAGAGCAATGGCATCCCCAACCGAAAGGGGTGCCGCCGCGCGAACGGTATGAACGGTGAGTGCACCGACTGGACGCTGCGTATCGCTCACCTCCGCAAGCAGCTTCCCGCGGGCATCAAGTATCTGCCCCGCGTCACCAACCTGTCCTCCACGCTCGGAGTAGAACGGGGTGCGTCCAACAATGAGTTGCCCCTCTTCGCCGGCCGACAGGGCCGGAACCTCGACACCGTCGCGAAGGAGTCCCAGGATCGTACTCTCGGCGTTGAGTTGTTCGTAGCCGACGAATTCTGTCTCGCCGACGCGTCGCAGGATCTCTTCGTAGAGGGCGGTCGTCACGGCGATCTCCGCAAGGGCAGCCTTCTTGCCGCCGCGGCTGCGCTCGCGCTGCTCCGCAAGAGCACTTTCGAAACCGGCACGGTCAACGGCAACACCACGTTCCGCTGCGAGCTCAACGGTGAGATCGATTGGGAAGCCATACGTATCGTGCAACTTAAAGGCAATCTCGCCACCGAGCGTTGGACTTGCGGGTGGCAGGTCATCAGCACGACGGCCAACGACGCTCTCCCCTGCCCCGAGTTCGGCGAGCGCATCACCGAGCAGGCTTGAACCGGCATCGAGCGTTCGTGCGAACTGCGCCTCTTCGCGTTCGATCCCTTCAAGGATCGCCGTCTCTGCATCGCGCAGGTACGGATAGGAGGGCGCCATGATTGCCACAACCTCGCGAGCGATGGTGCCGAGGAACGGCTTGGTGATCCCGAGGAGTCGCGCATGGCGCACCGCGCGCCGAATGATGCGACGCAACACGTAGCCACGCCCCTCATTCCCCGGTCGCACGCCGTCGGCGAGCAGGAAGGTTACGGCGCGTGAGTGATCGGCAATCACCTGGTAGCTAAAGCGCTGCGCGTCAAACTCGGCCATCGAGTGTTTGGTGATGTTGCGCATCGCAGCATGGATGGGCAGGAAGAGGTCGGTGTCGTAGTTGGAGAGCACCTGCTGCGAGACGCTGGCGAGCCGCTCCAGGCCCATGCCAGTATCGACACTCTTGAAGGGGAGCTCGGTGCGGCGACCGTCTGGGTGCTGCTCG
>Ga0114960_10002971_pt1 | contig 13080 bp, 15 predicted proteins | sample C_130625_MF_Meta_FD_92637 | JGI IMG/M metagenome (GOLD analysis project Ga0114960, IMG submission 92637) | Freshwater microbial communities from Lake Croche, Canada to study carbon cycling - C_130625_MF_MetaG | ecosystem: Environmental > Aquatic > Freshwater > Lake | place: Lake Croche, Canada... | reverse complement strand
TGGCCCAGCCCTCGGCGGCTGGCTCACCGACACCTTTAGCTGGCACCTGATCTTCTACGTCAACCTGCCGATCGGCCTGATCAGCATTGCCATCATCCTGCTTGAGCTGCCAACGATTAAGGGGCGCGCAAACCAGAAGATCGACTTCTTGGGTGCGCTCGTCTTTGCCGCTGGCATCATTCCGGTGCTCATTGGCCTCACCAACGTGCAGTCGAACGCGTTTGCAACGCCAGAGGTTGCAGGACTCATCTCGCTCGGGCTCGCACTCCTTGGCCTCTTCCTCTTCATCGAGGCGAAGGTCGAAGAGCCGATCATTCCGCTCGAACTCTTCCGCAACCGAACCTTTGCGGCCGCCGCTGCGGCCTCGTTCTTTGCCTCGTTCGGATTCTTTGCCTCAATCATCTTCTTGCCGCGCTACTTCCAGACGGTACTTGGCGAGACGGCGACGAATTCGGGCTACGCCACGCTCCCGCTGCTGCTGGGTGTGATCATTAGCTCGGTCGCCGCTGGGCAACTCGTTGCACGTCGTGGGCGATACAAGTCCTTGATTCTCGGCGCCATCTTGCTCGTCGCCGCAGCATCGCTGCTCTTGACGAACATCAAGGCGGATACCAATCCATGGATCTTACGTGGCTGGATGTTCCTCGCCGGTCTCGGCGTTGGGCCAACCCTCTCGGTCTTCACAATCGTGGTGCAGAACGCGGTGCCGTTCAAGTTCCTTGGCGCAGCAACGTCAAACCTCACCTTCTTCCGCCAGGTTGGCGGTTCGGTGGGCTTGGCGCTCGTTGGCTCGTACTTTGGTGGGCAGCTTGTGACCACCATCCCAACCGAGCTGGCGAAGGCTGCTCCAGTGGGAACCTTTGATCCGTTCTTCGCGGCGATTGGCGGCAACCTTTCGCAGTTGACCAATGTGGGCGGGAAGTTTGACCAGGCGCTCATCAGCCTGATCCCCGTGCAGTACCTGGACGCCTTCTTCAACGCGATCAAGGCGGGCATTGCCGACGCGATCGGTTCAATCTTCTGGCTCTCCGTCGTGGCGAGCCTGGTGGCATTCGTTGCCGCCACCCTGATCGAAGAGATCCCGCTCCGTGGCGGAGCGAAGGGCGCACCAGCCGAAATGTAAGTGACTCCGGGCGTACCCCAGGCGGGGTGCGCCCGGATCGCACCCATCGGCGCAGCTCCACCCCTATGATTGGCGCATGAGCGCCTGGTTTACCGTTGCGGTCTCCCCGAAGGTCGGCAGCCTTGCCGCCGTTGCCGCTGTGCTCGCCACGGCCGGTATCACCGTCGACGGCATCATGGGCGCACCCGAATCAGATGGCTCGCTCCATCTCGCTGTTCCCGATGCGCAGTTGCAGGCTGCGATTGCGGCGCTGACGGCACTTGGGCTGCAGCCCATCACCGAAGAGTCAGATCCCACCGGCGAGGCGGGTGCTCCGCTCGACGCGGGGATCATCGGCGCCATCTTGCGCGGCCCTCGCTCCTAACACCTGGGGCACCCATGACCGCGCTGACCCTTCGCATCGCCACCTGGAACGTCAACGGCCTTCGCGCCCGCGCTGAACGCGTGGCTGCCTGGCTCGACGCTGCGCAGCCAGACATCGTGCTGCTGCAGGAGACGAAGTGCGATCCGTCGCAGGTTCCGGAGGGGCTCTTCTCGACGCGCTCCTATGAGGTCGCCGCCCTCGGCGCCGGTGGACGCAACGGCGTCCTGATTGCATCGCGACACGGACTAAGTGAAGTCCAAGAGAGCGTCGCCCCATACGCGCCGGTGGGGAGCGACACCACACTCCCCGACCTGCTCAGCGAGCCGCGCCTGATCAGCGCCGTGTGCGGGGGGCTGCGCGTCGCATCGGTCTACGCGCCGAATGGCCGCGAGGTGGACGCACCACACTTCCACGCCAAGCTGCACTGGTTTGTCGCGCTACGTGCCTGGTCGGCGGAGCGCATCACCGAGCCTGCCCCGCTCCTCCTCGGAGGTGACTTCAACGTGGCGCCGACCGACGCCGATGTGTGGGATCCAGCCGCACTGGTTGGGGCAACCCATGTCACGCCGCGAGAGCGCGACGCCTGGAACGCCTTGGTGAACCTTGGGCTGGTAGATGCGGCACAAGCGGTAGCTCCCACCGGCGAGCGCGCACCGTTCACCTGGTGGGATTACCGAGGCGGCGCCTTTCATCGCGGCTGGGGGATGCGCATCGATCACCTGCTCGTTGAGGCACGCGCCGGTCAAATCGTGGCGAGCAGCGTGGACCGCGACGGACGTAAGGGCGAATCTCCATCGGATCACGCCGCACTGATGATTGACGTGGCACGACCGGCGTGATCACCGAACGCCTGCGCGCGCGAACGCCACACTCCGCCGCCGAGTCGATGCCGCGCGCCGCTGCGATCATCCGCGCCGGCGGCCTCGTCGCATTCCCTACCGAGACGGTCTACGGACTCGGTGCTAATGCCTTCGATGCGCCCGCCGTCGCGCGCATCTTTGAGGCGAAGGGTCGCCCCACCTTTGACCCTCTCATCGTGCACATCACGGATCGCACCGACCTCGCCCACCTTTTCACCGAGCGTGCCCTTGCCGATCCGCGCATCCGCATCCTCACGGATGCCCTCTGGCCAGGGCCACTCACGATCGTTGCCGCGGCGCGACCCGAAGTTCCTGGGCTCGTACGCGCCGGGCTCGAAACGGTGGGCGTGCGTCTGCCACGACACGAGACGGCGCTTGCCCTCATTCGCGCGGCGGGGACGCCGATCGCTGCGCCAAGCGCCAATCGCTTCGGCCGCCTCTCACCCACGACCGCCGACCATGTCCTCGAACAGCTCGATGGGCGCATCGACGCAATCCTGCTCGGTGAGGCAACCGAAATTGGCGTGGAGTCGAGCGTTGTTGCTCTCGATGTCGGTGGTCCGGCGCGCCTCTTGCGGCATGGCGGTGTTCCGCTCGAGGAACTCGCGCGCCTCCTCGCCAATCACGGTGGCATCGTCACGACAACGCCAACGACACAACCCGGCGCGCCTCTGCAGGCGCCCGGAATGACCGAATCGCACTATGCTCCAACGGTCCCGCTCCTCTTGGCGGCGGCTGGGTTTCCGACTGGGGTAACTGAGTGCGCCCTCCTCGCGCCGGATCGTGCAGCGCTCGCACACCTGGAGGTACTCGCCTCCGCCGCGAACGCGACGGTCCACATGCGTGTCGCCCTCTCGGAGACGCTTGATCCCGTTATCGCCGCAGCCCATCTCTTCGAGCGCCTGCATGAACTGGAGGCTGACCTGATCCGCCGCGCGGTACCCACCGCGAGAATCGTCGCCGCCCCCTATCCTGAGGGCGGCCTCGGTTCGGCAATTGCGGACCGCCTTCGTCGCGCGGCAGCTACGCCGCAGTAAGGGGAACCGCATGACGACACCGCGCAGCAACTGGCTCTCACAGGCGATTACCGCTGATGCGCTCAAGCGCTTCCCGCAATCCATCGCCGGTCAGGCGGCCTTCGCGACCGGACTGGTCTTCATGCTCGCCGCAGGGGTCGGCCTTCCATCGTGGGAGATCCTGCATCAGGGGCTCAGCAAGCAGCTCGGCATCCAGATCGGTACGGCCGCGCAGCTCAGTGGCATCTTCGTGCTGCTGCTCTGGATTCCCATTCGTCAACGCCCAGGGCTCGGCACCCTCAGCAACATCGTGATCATCGGCTGGGTAATGAATGTCGAACTTTCGCTTCTTACCCTTATTGGAGTACCCCAGGCCGCAGAGGTCGCCGCGCAGCCGCTGCTCGCTGGCGCGCTGGCGATCGCCGGCACCGCAATCGTTGGGATCGGCTCCGGCATCTACATCGGTAGCGGTAATGGCCCTGGGCCACGCGATGGACTGATGACTGGGCTCCACCACCGCACCGGTCAACCGATCTGGAAGATGCGGACCGCCATCGAGGTGGTTGTGGGCATCTTGGGGATCGCGCTCGGCGGCACCTTCGGCTTCGGCACGATCTGGTTCGCTCTCACCATTGGACCGCAGGTGCAGTTCTGGCTCGGCAGGCTCGATCCCGGTGGCCGAGCAGCGCGGCAGGCTGCGGCGGCCGATCGCCGCTAGTCCTTCGCCGCTAGTCCTTCGCCGTTAGCGCGGCAGGATGGAGTCGATCGCGATCGCGGCGAAGATCAACGTGAGGTAGCTAATCGAGAAGCGGTAGAGCCGCGTGGCGCCACGCAGTAGTCCATCGCCAAGCACATCGCTACGCAGGCGCCAGGCCCGCAGCAGGAAGATGCCGCCACCAACCACCGCGACACCGAAGTAGACGAGTCCCATCCCCGCCACCGCCCAGAGCATCAGGCTCATCGACACCAGCAGAATCGTGTAGAGCCAGATCTGCCGCGCGGTCTCCGCAGGGCCAGCGGTGACGGGGAGCATCGGCACCCCAGCGGCGGCATAGTCGGGACCAATGCGAAGGGCGAGCGCCCAGAAGTGTGGCGGCGTCCAATAGAAGACGAGGGCGAAGAGCAGGATCGGCACCAGCGAGATGTCGCCCGTTACCGCAGCCCAGCCGATCACAGGTGGGAGTGCGCCGGCTGCGCCGCCAATCACGATGTTCTGTGGAGTTGATCGCTTAAGGATCAGCGTATAGATCAGCACGTAGAAGGCAATGGCAAGCAGTGACACGAATGCCGCCATGATCGTGGTGGTGATGGCAAGAAAGAGGAAGCTCGTCACGCCAAGAATGCTCGCAAAGAGCAGCGCCGACCCGACACTAATGCGACCGGTGACGAGCGGTCGTGCGGCGGTGCGTGCCATCTGCGCGTCGATGTCGGCATCGACGATGCAGTTGAAGACGTTGGCGCTCGCCGCACTGAGGGTCCCACCAATCAGCGTTGCGGCGATGAGTGTGAGTGGCGGAACGCCGTGTGCCGCGAGGAACATCGCCGGGATGGTCGTGATGAGGAGGAGTTCGACGATGCGTGGCTTCGTGAGCGCGATATACGCCGAGAGCGTCTCACGGCGAGACTGACCTTTGCGGGTAGCGCCACCCGACGACGTGGTGCCTTCGGAGCGCCCCTCAAGCAGCGCAACGGATGCGGCGCCAACGGTCAGGATCCAGATCATGGTGGCAAGGGCCACATGGAGCGTCTGCGTCCATGGTGCGAGCTTGGTGAAGATTTGCGCGGCGCCGATCAGGCACTGCACCGCAAATGCCGCGGTGGCGTAGGTGAGTAGTTGGCGTACGCGTGGGGGGCTCCCCTTCTCTCGGCGAACGATCCAGAGTGCTGAAATCAGGATGAGCGCCACGATCGCCGTGGCATATCGATGGGCAATTTGCGGAGTCGAGAGTGCGGTGACAGGCGGGAAGAGCGTGCCGCCCATGAGCGGCCAATCTGGATAGAGCAGCCCCGTCTCCGTGCCGGACACATTTGATCCGAAGAGCAGTAAGGCGTAGATGGCCCCCGAAGCAACGATTGGGGCAACCACGCTCCCGCTCGCGCGGCGAATGCCAGCAAGGGACTCTGCGTACCCACTTCGAGCCAGCACCCAGACTTGGAGGCCCACGAAGGCCATCGCCGTGGCGAGGTGCGCCGTCACCGAGATCCCCGAGTTGGACTCCAAGACCGTTTGACGTCCCAGCCAGGCCTGGAAGAGGACCAGGATCAGCAGGGCGATCGACGCCCCCTGGAGCGAGCGACGCCCCTTCAGGTTGCGCAGTGCAGTGATCACGACCGCTAGGGCGATGAGGCCAATCCCCGCCGCGATGGTGCGGTGAATCCACTCCAGCCAGGCCTTGTAGGCGATCACCTCTCCTGAATCGACCGTGGGTGGAATCAGCTGGCCGTAGCAGAGTGGCCAGTCGGGGCAGCCCATGCCGGACTCCGTGGCGCGGACGATAACGCCGACCACAACGAGGCCGATCGTGGCGGCGAGGAGGAGTCGTAGTGCCGTGCGGAAACTCTTCATACGCTGATGGTACGCCGACCCTCAGAAACGTGGGATACAGTGATCGGGTGAAGAAGCTCGTGCAGCTCGCCATGTTGACCACCCTCAGTGCGGCCCTCGTCGCCTGCAGTGGCGCCACCCCCTCACCGAGCGCCAGCGCCGGCGGGAACGCTCGCCACGGGTGTACCGACGCGTGGCCGGCCGCAGGTCAGGCCAGTTCGACTGGACCCCTCCCCCTGCTGGCCAATAGCGACCTTGCCCCTGGCCCTACGCGCATCATCCTCGGGCTCGTGGACGCTGCCAGCTTCCCACTCGGCTCACCAGACTGGACGCTGAAGGGCGAGGTCTTTGACATCACCACCGACGGCTGCACGCCACTGGCAGCGGCATCGCCTCTCCCGTTTGGGTGGGCGATCACCAATGTTCGCGGCTTCTTCATTGGCACAACCAATATTCCAGTTGGCGCGCGAGAGATTGGACTCGTCATTAGTGGCACGGATGCCGCGGGTGCAACCGTACTCATTCGCGTCACCGCCTTGGTCCAGCTGGCTGGCGTTGCGCCGCGGCCCGGGAGCAAGGCGCCGAACGTCGCCACGCCGATCGCCGCCACCGACCCGCATGGCGTTGCTGGCGTTTCCACTGACCCCACTCCGCGGTCCGACTTCTATACGCACTCTGCTGCTGAACTGCTCGCGACCGGAACCCCATTTGTCATCGTGTTCGCTTCGCCAGCCTTCTGTGTTTCACAGGCATGCGGACCAACGCTCGCGATCATGAAGGCGGCGGCCGATCGTCACCCAGGGGTAGTGATCATTCACGTTGAGCCATATCAAATGAGCTGGAATGGCACGCGGCTGATCCCCATCCTCGCCGCGAGCGGCGGCCTTCAGCCGACGAGCATCGTGGATGCGTGGCAACTGCCGGTTGAGCCCTGGGTCTTTACGGTCGGACGCGACGGGCGCATCCTTCGCTCGCTCGAAGGAGTGGTGCTCCCAGCAGAGATTGACGCAGCGCTCGCAGAGCTCGCCACAAACTAGCGGGCGGCCACTACTCCCCACGCACCAGCGGCTCTCCCGCGGCACAGAGCGGACACTCCCCTTCCGCATAGGTTGGCAGGTTCATCGTGATCCCCGCGATGAGTGGAATCGGATCACGCCCCTCCGCCTCAATCGACGTCAGCTCCGCCGTATGTCGCACAACGACGGCGGCGGCAATCGGATGGGCACCTGCGGCGTACAGTGGCGGAAGGAGTGACTGGAGTGATCCGGCGGTGGTCAGCGCGTCGTCGACGAGAAGGACTCGCGCCCGCGGCGGAGCGTGAGGTTCCTCTGGAAGCAGAGACCGCACAACGCCATCAGCGCCACGTACCGCTTCGGCAGTGAGGCCGGGCACGCCAAGGTGTCGGCCGATCTCAATCGCCAGAAGCGTCGCACACGCTGCGGAGCCAACGACGAGATCGATCTCTCCACCAATCGCCTGAACGACCTGTCGGCTCTGGGTGGCGATTTCCTGCGCGATCTCCGATGTGGCTTCCCGATCCTGGAAGAGCGCGGGCAACTCCAAGGAGCGATCTCCATGGCGTCCATGTGGAAACAAAAAATGCCCACGTCGCAACGCACTGGTCGTGAGCAAGAGCTCCTCAATGCGTTGCGCGGCCACGGGGCGACCCAGTGGGCTACGGGGCGGTTCACTCATGAGTGAACGCCGAGCGCACTGCCACGAAGTGCAATCACACTGGTCTCGCCACGGGCGGCCACGGCCCGCCGCAGCGAATCTCCGACCGCTCGGGGGAGCCGTGGGTCTGCCCAAAGCGCCGTTCCGAGACTGACCGCACTCGCTCCGGCGGCGAAGGCGTCAAGGGCATCGGCTGGCGAGCCAATTCCTCCCCCGCCAATGATTGGTGCCCCAACGCCGCTGGCCGCCTCGGCGATCGCCGCAAGCGCGGCGGGCCGCACGAGTGGTCCCGAGAGCTCACCAATGCCTGCCGCCAAGGCGGGTCCGCGCCGCGCGCGATCGGGAAGAAATCCGTACGGGGATCCACTCACCGAAAGCACATCGATCCCCGCGTCGAGCGACTCACTTGATAGACGGCGGAGTTCGCTCGCCGCCGCCGACACCTTTGCGATGAGCGGTCGATCGGTTGCGCCACGTGCCGTATCAATCAGGCGCAGCGACTCGTCCGCTGACGATTCCCAACGGCTCCCTTCAAGGCCATCGCATGGGGCGGTGAGGTCCACTTCAAGGGCGACGATGCCGAGTTCGTCTGCACGTCGTTCTACTCGTGCGATGAGTTGTGCCAGCTCCTTCACCGAGGCTGCCACCAGGGAGAGTGCGACCGCGCATGGTGCCGATCGCCAACTTGCACCGTGTCGATCCATCACCTCATCGGCCCCTGGATTCTCACGGTTCACGGCGTGCATGAGGCCTCCCGGCACCTCGACCAATCGTGGCATGAGGCCACCGTATCGTGGACGTAGTGAGATGCCGCGCACTACGAAAAGGCCAACGTCTCGGAGATCGACTGCGCTACCAGCCTCGTTTCCAAATCCAAGCGGTCCGCTGGCGACAACGATCGGGCGTTCAATGCGTAGCGGGTGCTCCGTACCAAGGGTGACGGCAAGGTCTACAGTCTGGGGATTGACTCGCTCGTTCACGGGCTCTGTGGCTCGCACCGTTCGGATCGCGCGTGGCGCCGCCACCTTTGCGCGCTTCCTCGGGGGCACTTATGCACCACCGCTCGAGGAGGAGCCGGTTGCGTCAACCGCTGGACCTTCGCGACAGAGGCGCACCTGGCCCGCACGCGTTGCGACGGTACAGCCGCCACATGCGCCAATGCCGCAACCGATCTCATGCGCCAGCAACGCCTGCAGGCGCGGGGCTCGTTCCCCTGCCAGTGCGGAGCGCGCACGCGAGGGCTTGCCGCTCGCGGTGGTGCGATCTGCAACGCCTTGTCGAAGTACGGCGGACGTTGCGGCGGCGCGAATCTCGGCACTCGCTGCGACAACCGCCTGATCCGCCCACGCGAGATATTCGGCGAAGAGGTCGACGATGGTGCCACGATGGCCGATGCTGCCATCGCTCGTGGCGACGACAATTTCCACCACATCGGGGAGGAGGCTTGCTGGCGGAAGGTCCCCAGCCGTCTCGGCCTGCTGGAGCACGGTCACGCTAATGCCTGCACCCGTTGCAGCGATCGCGAGCGCGCGTACCCAGGCGAACCCCTCGACATCGGCGATGAGTAGCAGCCGCATCGTCGACTTGTTGATGAGGATCGGTTGCCCAATGGGCCCGATCAGTTCGATCACTTCGCCAATGCGCAGGCCAGCGAGCGCATCTTGGCCCCCGTCGGCGCGCGGCTGCAGTGCGACCTCGACGCTGCTGCGAAGCAAGTCAACGCGTGACACTGGGGCAACACGGCGCACACGATAGCCACCCGACTCTGGGCGTACGACGTGGAGCGCATGACCCGGGCGGAGGGCAGCGATCAGCGTTGGGGCGCGGAACTCCAGCGTGATGCGGCCAGGGGCAAGTTCGCTAATCGCGAGGAGTTCACCAGCGACGGGCGTGCTGCCCACCGCAGTTCAGACCGACGCGCGGTCGTCCCCGGCCACGCCGAGGCCCGCCACGATCGCACCGGTTGGTCGTGGTGCAAGGCCAGCGGCAGAACGAAGTGCCGCCTCGATTCGGTCGTACAGGTCGGCGGCGCCCCAAAGTTCGACCACCTCGGAGATGCTGACGTGATCAAATGATACGGAGCCTTCGGCATCGGTTGAGCTCATGGTGAACCCGCCATCCTGTTGCAAGACCAGCTCTGGCGCCTCAACGGTTCCAGCGAGGGTGAGCGGCGCTGCGGTGAGCAGTACGGTGCGATGTTCGCGAAGGTAGCGGCCCAGTCGCTCCGTTGCATGCTCAATCGCCAGTAGTCGCTCTGATCCAGCCGCTTCGGCAGCTTCTGCGTAGCGGCGCACGACCTCATGTGAGAGCGCTGGCACGCCGTCAATCGGAGCCGCCTCTACCTTTGGCTTTCGTCCGAAGATCATCAGCCCGTGTACTCCAGATCAGAAGAGAGACGCTCTCGCAAGAACATGGAGTGGTGGCGCTCAAACATCCACTCCCCCGCGCGATGGCCGAGGGCTCGCGATGATTCGTCAGCCTCAAGCTTGTCAAGGGTGCCGTAGTCGGGAAGATCGAACATGATCACGTTGTCAAAGTCCCAGCCGTGCGCCACGTTGTACCAGCCGAGGAACTTGATGCCGAACCTCTTCTCGTACTCCTTCACCGTTCGGGGAAAAAGGGTGCGCATGAAGAACTTAAAGAAGGGGTCGCGCCCCCGTCGAATCGAGAAGTAGGTTGCAAGTACTGGCATTAGCGTGATTCTCCCACGCCGTCGCTCCCCTTGTCGCCCTTCGACTCATCCTCCAGCTGGCCAACCGTCTTCGACGCGCTCCGCATTGGGGCACGGCGCCCCTTCCGATCGGCGGCCACCAGGCGCAACAGGAAGATCGAGGTTTGGCCCACGAGTAAGAGCAGGATGACCACCAGAACGAGGAGCCCGATCGCGATCGGGGCCGGCCAGTTCAGCACCGCCGACAGTGGCGCGAGGACCATTGCCACAACGAGCGCCACCGCCTGGATCCAGAAGCAGCCGAGGCCGGGACCACGGTCAGCATCGAGGGGGCCGCCTTTGTACTCGGGCATCGCGTCGGAACCCTGTGTTTGACCGGCCACCGGATCGCTCAAGCCTTTGCCTTGGCGGCCGCGTCGTTCGCGGCGAGGTGCTCGGCGAGCAGCTCCACCTTAACGAGGTCTTCGCCGTCAATCTCCTGCACGCAGACGCGTACGACCTCTTCACTGGTCGTTGGGATGTTCTTACCCACGTAGTCCGCTCGAATCGGAAGCTCACGGTGACCGCGGTCAATCAGCGCGACGAGGCGAATCGCCTTAGGTCGACCGAAGTCGATGAGGGCGTCAAGGCCGGCGCGAATCGTGCGACCCGTATAGAGCACGTCGTCAACGAGGATCACCGTCTTGCCGGTGATGTCGCCAGGGATCGATGTTCCACGATGCACCGGAGCAACAGAGATCGTTGAGAGGTCATCACGATAGAAGCTGATGTCGAGGGTGCCCGATTCAACGGTGACGCCTTCATGCTCCTTGATCGCTTCGACGATCACCTTTGCCAACGGCACACCGCGCCGCTGAATACCAACGACGACGAGACCTTCGGTCCCCTCTTTTTCAATGATTTCATGCGAGATGCGGGTCAGTGCCCGGCGGATCTCTTCGGCGTTCATCACCTGTCGTGCCATGGTTCACTCCTTTGCCCCGCCGGCCGATCTCTGCCGACCACGTTGCGGGTGCTGCGGAACGATAGCAGGGTGGCTAGGTGAGGGCGCGGCGCAGTTCCGCAACCGCCTCCTCGGGAGAGATCGGCACCACGGGGATCCCCGAGGCGAGTTCGAGGCCACCGATCGGACGGAGGCGTGGATGAAGCTCCCAGTGCCAGTGATAGGTGCCGTCGACGCGCTCGCGAAGGGGTGCGGTGTGCAACATGAGGTTGTATGGCGGCATGCCGATCGCCCGAAGCGCGCGGACCGCAGTCTGGATCGTGCCGGCGAATCCGGCGATGGTCGCGGCGTCAGCATCGGCGAAGTCGGCGCCGTGGGCGTTCGGCACGATCCACGTCTCAAACGCCGATCGACTGGCGAATGGCGCAACCACCAGGCCGAACGGATCTCGATGGAGCATGCGTCGCCCACCGTGTGACTCATCGGCGACGAGGTGGCAGTAGGCGCAACCGCCGGCGCGAATGGAGAGGCGCGCCGCGCCGCCAATCTCTTCGGCGAGTCGGTGCGGCACCTGTGGCAGGTCGTAGGCGTCGAAGCAGAGGTGATCGGTCATTGCGCCCGCCTGCCCCCCGGCATTGCGGACGTATTGAATGTAGGCGGTTGCGCCAAGGTCGCGCGCGCTCCGCAGGTGATCGCGGATGGCCATCAAGAGCGCCGACACCACAGTCACGGGCACCTCGTCGAGCTCGCCGTGTTCGCGACCTGGCGCGATGAGCGTCGACCACGAGCCGGCGCGGTCCACATCGCTCAACGTAAGGAACCCAGATTCTCCCGCCGCCGCGTCCATGCGCGTGCCGACGGAGTGGAACGCGCCCTGCCGCAGCACACGTCGCGTTACCGCTGTGGCATCAGACTGCGTGCAATTCGTACACTCCTCTTCGCGGGCTCCCGAAGTGCGCTCCTCATGAAATCGCTGCGGCTGAAACTCTCGGTCGACCACCGTGGCCGACCACCACCCCGTGATCTCATCGCGACGCAGCTCCCAGATACCACCGCTCATCGTGGACCCCCTGCAGACGCAGGAACTGCGCTGATCTCGGAGATGCTAGCGCTCGCGCCGTACGCGGCAAGTTCGCTCCCGTACGCCGCAGCCACGAGATCCGCCACGCTCCGAAGATCAGGGGCAGCAGCACCAATCACATCGCGCTCGCCGCGTGCGGTGGCCGCCCAATCTTGCTCCAGGGCGATCGAGGTAGAGACGACGCCGGCGTGGCCGCATGGATTGATCAGTTCGAATGGCGCAAGATCCCGCCCGACATTCAGGGCAAGTCCGTGCCAGGCAACGCCACGCTCTACGCGCACGCCGACCGCACCAATCTTGCGCTCGCCCACCCAGCAGCCAGGTGCTCCATCACGCCGCTCCGCAGCAATACCGAACGCCGCACACGCGGCAATCAGCGCCGCCTCGAGTGCACGAATGTGTGCACGCAGCGAGATGCCGTTTTCGCGCAGCGCCACGATCGGATACATCACCAGGTGCCCAGGGCCGTGATAGGTGACCTCGCCACCGCGCTCGACGTGTCGCACGGCGATGCCGCGCGCAACGTAGTCCGCTTCAGAGAGCAGCAGATGGGTCGGGTTGGCGTTGCGCCCCAGGGTCATCACGGGATCGTGCTCCAACGTGAGCAGGGTGTCGCGGCCGCGACCCTCGGCACGCTCAGCCAGCAGCGCTCGCTGCAGGGCGTGCGCCTCGTCGTAGCCGATTCTCCCGAGCCAGCGGTGCTCAAAGTCCATGCCCAGAGCGTAGCCTCCCACGCTCCCCATGCGCTATCCTCACCCCCCACGCGGGAGTAGCTCAGTTGGTAGAGCGTCTGCTTCCCAAGC
>Ga0114960_10002970_pt1 | contig 13090 bp, 12 predicted proteins | sample C_130625_MF_Meta_FD_92637 | JGI IMG/M metagenome (GOLD analysis project Ga0114960, IMG submission 92637) | Freshwater microbial communities from Lake Croche, Canada to study carbon cycling - C_130625_MF_MetaG | ecosystem: Environmental > Aquatic > Freshwater > Lake | place: Lake Croche, Canada... | reverse complement strand
CCCCCCAGGCCAAACTGAGCTTCTCTAACTTTTCCAGCGCCTTGGCCTTGTTATCCCTGCGCCGCCTTTGTTTGGCCCTGGTGCTCGGTGGCGCAGCCCTCAGCCCAGGCCTAGGCAGCCCACCGGTGGCAGCGGGCCCTAACAGCGAAATCAAGGCCAGGGCCACTGCCAACCAATTAATCGAGGCCCTCAGCCAGAAAAACGGCCAGCAACTCTTCAACCTGCTGGGGGGCCCGCTTCGTTCCAGCATTAGCCCCAGCCAACTCCAAGGCCGACTCAACGGCCAACCAAAGTTGCAGGAAGCCAAACTGCAGCGGGTGCTTAGGGGTCTGGAAAGCTCGGTGGTGGAGGTGGAATTACGAACGGAAAAGGGTGTTGATTCCTTGCGGCTGGTGGTGGACACCAACGGCAAATTGCTGGGCTATGAACTGGGCGAAACCACCGAAACCATTGACCGCATTGCCCGGGCCTTCGTGGAAGACCTCGGGGCTGGCCGTTGGTTATCAGCGCGCAGCCGTTTGGTGCTCAGCCTCCAGGACAGTCTCAATGGAACCCAACTGGAAAACCGTTGGAAAGAACTCGAAAAACGCACCGGTGCCTACCGCCGTGTCCATGGGGTACTAACGGCCAACACGGGCGGCCCCCAGCAGCTGGTGCTGGTGACCACTCAATTCAGCAACGGCAACGACTCCCTCTTTGTGATCCTCGATGAAAAAAATCGGATTACCGGTGTCGACTTTCCGCTGCAACGGAGCGATCACTGAGCCATATCCGTTTAGGCTCCGGCCCAAATGTCAGTGATCGCTCCGATGGTGGTGGCCAGCCTTGATTGGATGCGTGGCGATGCCGAACGGCTGGCCAGCTGCAACCACGACCATCCCTATGCGGTGCTCGGTCCCCAACCCCAGCCCCAGGGCGGTTGGGTGGTGCGGGTTTGGATGCCCGATGCCGACCAGGTGCAACTGCTCCTCCATGGCCAGCAGCTGCCCATGGAAACCCCCCACCACCCCTGGTTGTTTGAACACACCCTGGCGGAAAACCCTGGCAGCGAATATCGGGTGCGCGTCAGTCGGGCTGGGATAACCCACGAACAACACGACCCTTACTCCTTTCGCCAGGAATGGATGGGGGAAATGGATCGACACCTGTTCTCCGAGGGAAACCATCACCACATTTGGCGACGGATGGGCGCCCACCCAGGGGTTCAAGACGGAGTGGCCGGGGTGCAGTTCTGCCTGTGGGCCCCCAGCGCCCGCAGTGTGGCCCTGATCGGCGACTGCTGCGGATGGGATGGCCGCCATCTGCCCCTACAGCAAAGGCTGGGGGGTAGCTGGGAACTGTTTGTGCCTGGGCTCCAGCCGGGGGAACGTTACAAATATGAAATCCGTAGCCAGGAGGGTCACTGCTACGAGAAAGCCGATCCCTATGGTTTCCAGCACGAGGTGCGACCCCTTCAGGCCTCCCTGGTGGCCGACCTCAACAACTACGACTGGAGCGATAGCCATTGGCTGGAACATCGCGACAGCCGCGATCCCTTAAATCAGCCGATCTCAGTTTATGAGATGCACCTGGGCAGCTGGATGCATGGCAGCGTTGATGAGCCCTACATCGAGCCCGATGGCCAAAGGCGTCCGGCGGTAGCCGCCGCAGACCTCAAGCCCGGGGCACGGCTGCTCACCTACCCGGAACTGGCCGACCGGGTGATCCCCTACGTGAAGCAAAGGGGCTTTACCCATATTGAATTAATGCCGATTGCCGAGCATCCTTTTGATGGCTCCTGGGGTTACCAGGTAACCGGTTTTTATGCCCCCACCAGCCGCTTTGGCAAACTTGATGAATTCAAAGCTTTCATAGATCGCTGCCATGGGGAAGGCATTGGTGTAATCCTTGACTGGGTGCCAGGCCATTTCCCTAAAGACGCCCATGGCCTTGCCTTTTTCGATGGCAGCCACCTCTATGAACACGGCGATTCACGGATAGGCGAACATAAGGAATGGGGTACACTCATATTCAATTATAGCCGCAATGAAGTAAGAAATTTCCTCGTTTCTAATCTACTCTTCTGGTTTGAGGAATATCACATAGATGGCATTCGTGTGGATGCCGTGGCATCGATGCTCTACCGGGATTACCTGCGACCCGATGGCCAGTGGCTCCCCAATGAAAATGGGGGCCGCGAGAATCTTGAGGCCGTGCGCTTCATGCAACAGGCAAACTCGCTGCTATTCCACTACTTCCCAGGCGCCCTTTCCATTGCCGAAGAATCCACCACCTGGCCGATGGTTACCCAACCCACATCCATGGGGGGCCTGGGCTTCAATTTGAAGTGGAATATGGGCTGGATGCACGACATGCTCGATTACTTCGAGCTTGACCATTGGTTCCGTCAGTTCCACCAAAGCAACATTACTTTTTCCATCTGGTATCACCACACCGAAAACTTCATGTTGGCGCTTAGCCACGATGAGGTGGTCCACGGCAAGAGCCATCTGCTCCACAAGATGCCGGGTAGTGATGATCTCAAATTTGCCAATGTACGTGCCCTACTTACATACATGTGGACCCACCCAGGCAAGAAAACAATCTTCATGGGGATGGAATTTGGTCAACGGGGTGAATGGAATGTGTGGGGCGATCTGGAATGGGACAAACTCCAGTACCCAAGCCACCAGGGCTTGCTTAACCTGGTGGACGACCTCAACGCCTTCTACAAATCAGAACCGGCGCTCTGGCATAACGACTTCGACCACTACGGCTTCCAATGGATTGACTGTGATGACACCAGTCACAGCGTTGTGAGCTTCATGCGTCGGGATGAAAAGCAGGGCAATTGGGTGGTGGTGGTTTGCAACTTCACCCCCGAGGGCCACGGCAACTATCGCATCGGCGTGCCAGTGGAGGGCTTCTATCAAGAGGTCTTCAACAGTGACAGCAGCCGCTATGGCGGCGGCAACGAAGGGAACCTCGGTGGCAAATTCACCGACCAATGGGGCATGCATAACTACTCCCAGTCCCTTGACCTCTGCCTACCGCCCCTGAGCGTGCTCGTGTTCAAGCTGGATCCCAACCGGGAGCTCCCTCGGGTAGCGTCAGCGGCTGCTTCAGCCACCCCATGAGTGATTCCCTCCCCCTGCTGCTGCGCGCCGCCCGAGGTGAGCAGGTGGAGCGGCCGCCGGTGTGGATGATGCGCCAGGCCGGCCGTTATATGAAGGTTTATCGGGAGCTGCGCGACCGCCATCCCGGTTTCAGGGAGCGCTCGGAAAACGCCGATCTCTCCTATGAGATTTCAATGCAACCATTCCGGGCCTTCAAGCCCGATGGGGTCATTCTCTTTTCCGACATCCTCACGCCCCTGCCTGGGATCGGCATCGACTTCGACATCATCGAGAGCAAGGGACCGATCATCGATCCGCCAATCCGCAGCAAGGCCCAGGTGGATGCCCTGCGGCCGCTCAACCCCGCCGAAGCCCTGCCCTTTGTGGGAGAGGTGCTCACTCGCCTGCGCCAAACCGTGGGCCATGAATCCACCGTGCTCGGCTTCGTGGGCGCCCCTTGGACCCTGGCCGCCTACGCGGTGGAAGGTAAAAGCAGCAAGAACTACGCGGTGATCAAGGCAATGGCCTTCCAGGAGCCGGCGCTGCTGCACCAATTGCTGGGCCACTTGGCCGATGCGATCGCCACCTACGTGAGTTATCAAATCGAGAGCGGCGCCCAGGTGGTGCAGCTGTTTGATTCCTGGGCAGGTCAACTGAGCCCCATCGACTACGACATTTTTGCTGCCCCTTACCAGAAGCGGGTGGTTGATCAAGTAAAGGCCAAGCACCCAGACACCCCATTGATCCTTTACATCTCCGGCAGCGCCGGCGTGCTGGAACGCATGGCTACGACGGGTGTTGATTTCATCTCGCTTGACTGGACCGTGGACATGGCCGATGGCATCGCCCGCCTGCCTGGCCACCTGGGGGTGCAGGGCAATGTGGATCCCGGGTTGCTGTTCGGTAGCCCCGAAGCGATCCGGGCCCGCATCGTTGACACCGTGCTGAAGGCGAAGGGGCGGCGCCACATCCTCAACCTGGGCCACGGCATCCTGCCGGGCACCCCTGAGGAAAACGCCCGGGTCTTCTTTGAGGCCGGCAAGAACGTCAACGCCCTCATCAACGCGGTGGGTTGAAGTGACGGCGGAACGGATCCTGATCACCGGGGCCAGCGGTTGCGTTGGTCAACACATTGCCCATCGCCTCTTTCACCATTCCGATGCCGAGCTACTGCTGTGGCTGAGGGATCCAGCCAAACTAACGGCGGTGCCGCGGCAGCACCCACGGATTCAGTTACTGGTTAGTGACCTGCGGGAGCAAAGCGCCCACGCCGCCCAGCTGGCCTCGGTAACCAGGGTGATTCATACGGCCACCGCCTGGGGGGATCCGGTGCGGGCCCAGCAGGTGAATGTGGATGCGGTTAAGGAGCTACTCGGTCGGCTCGATCCGAACCTGCTGCAGCAGATCATCTATTTCTCCACCGCCAGCATCCTTAACCGCAACCTTGAATTGCTGCCGGAGGCGGAAAAATTCGGCACTGAATACATCCAAACCAAGGCCATTTGCCTGGCCCAACTGGAACAACATCCCCTGGCCGCCAAGCTGGTGGCCGTATTCCCCACGCTCGTGTTTGGCGGCCGCGTTGATGGGGCAGGCCCCTTCCCCACCAGCTACCTAACCGCCGGCCTGGGGGAAGCAATCCGCTGGCTTTGGCTAGCCCGCTGGCTCCGCACCGATGCCAGTTTCCATTTCATCCACGCCGCAGACATTGCCAAGGTTTGCTGCCACCTGGCCCTAAACCCCCACCAGCCCAACCCCGAGGCCGGCCAGGGGGCGCTGCGCCGCCTGGTGTTGGGGCAACCGTCGGTATCAATCAATGGCACGGTGGCCAGCCTCTGCCGCTGGCGGGGGCTGGGGCGGCCCCCTGGGATCCCCCTTTGGGGTTGGCTAATTGAAGCCCTGGTGCGGGTGTTGCCGATCGAAATCAACGCCTGGGATCGCTTCAGCATTCAACAACGCCATTTTGTGCACCAACCGGTAAGTCCCCCGGAGCGGTTCGGGATGCAATCCCATGCCGCCAGCCTGGAGGCGATCTTTGACGATGCCGGCCTACCCCAAAGGGGGGAAATTCATGTCAAACCGTTGCAGAGCGCCGGGGAGCAGGGGAGCACTACTTAGGTTGAACCGGATTCTTCCTGCGCCCATGCGTCGCCTCCTTGGCCTGCTAGCCCTCTGCTTTGCCCTTCTGTTCGGTTCCGCCCCAGCATTTGCTGCGGATCTGGCCTCCGGTGCAAAGGTGTTTTCCGCCAACTGCGCCGCTTGCCATATCGGTGGTGGCAATGTGGTTAATGGTGAGCGCACCCTCAAGGCCGCAGCCCTCGAGTCGTACCTTGCCAACTACAGCGCCGGCCATGAAGCCGCCATTGCCTACCAGGTAACCAACGGCAAAAATGCCATGCCCGCCTTCGGTGGCAAGCTCAGCGCTGCTGAAATCGCCGATGTAGCGGCATTTGTTGAAGACAGCGCCGCCAAGGGCTGGAGCTGAACTAACTGGAAGCAAAGCTCGGTCGCCTAAGCGGTTCCTGCGGCAACATTCCAGACCAATAACCAGACCAATAAATATCAAGCAGGGCCTAAGCCCTGCTTTTTTTTGGACACCAGGCGCCTAAGGGGCCTTAAGGGCTTATTACTGTGGCATTCGCCAGCTCCCCATTGCCGATGTTGCCGATGCGCCGCCTTGCCGCAACCTCCCTCCTGGCCCTGCTGCTGCCCCTACCAGTCTCGGCCCAGATTTCAGGCAGCCCCAGGCCTGGATACACCCCAGACCGTTGCCGCTGGCTGGTGCCCTGGGGCATGGAATACCTGCAACCAAAAAAATTACCTAGCAGGGAAGTGGCAGGAAAAAACGCCAGGGGTTGTCTCTCCCAAAACGACGCCAGCTATGCCAGCAATGGCTGTCCAGCAAAGTTCTGCGGCTATCGGGAAATCGGCCCCCTACCCAGCCCCGACGACTCGGTGAAGTTGCAATTACCCACCCCTTAACCGGCTGACCGCACCCCCAAGGTGGGGTTCGCCCCACCCCAGCGGCGCCTGGCACCCATAGCTTTAGCGAAGAGAAAGCAACCGGCGCCCTGTGATCCAACCCACTGCCGAACAATTCACCGAACAAGCCTGGGGGGCGGTGGTGGCTGCCCAGGGCCTGGCCCAGGAAAAACGTCAACAACAACTGGAAACCGAACACCTGCTGTTGGCGCTACTGCAACAGCCCCAGGGCCTGGCGGTGCGCATCCTTGAAAAAGCTGGTGTAAACCCCACCCAACTGCAACAACAGGTGGAGGCCTACATCGGCCGGCAACCGAGCCTTGGCGGCGCGCCAGACAATGTGTACCTGGGCAAGGGCCTACAGACCCTGCTGCAACGGGCCGATGAACTGAAGAAGGAACTGGAGGACAGCTTTATTTCAGTGGAGCACCTGCTCCTGGCCTTGGCCATTGATGACCGTTGTGGCAAGCAGTTACTGCAGGCGGCTGGCCTAAGCGAAGTCAAATTACGGGACTCAATCAAGGCCGTGCGTGGCAGCCAAAGGGTCACCGACCAGAACCCCGAAGGCACCTACGAATCGCTGGAAAAATATGGCCGTGACCTCACCGCCGCCGCCCGCGAGGGCAAGCTTGATCCGGTGATCGGTAGGGATGAGGAAATTCGCCGCACCATCCAAATACTTTCGCGCCGCACCAAAAACAATCCGGTGCTCATAGGGGAACCCGGCGTGGGCAAAACAGCGATTGTGGAGGGCCTGGCCCAACGGATCGTGAATGGCGATGTGCCCTCGGCCTTGCAAAACCGCCAGCTCATCGCCCTAGACATGGGGGCCCTAATCGCCGGCGCCAAATACCGCGGTGAATTTGAAGAACGGCTCAAGGCTGTGCTCAAGGAGGTGACCTCCAGCGAGGGCCAGATCGTGCTGTTTATCGATGAGATCCACACGGTGGTGGGGGCCGGCGCCGCCGGTGGGGCGATGGATGCCAGCAACTTGCTTAAGCCGATGCTTGCCCGGGGCGAACTGCGTTGCATCGGTGCCACCACCCTGGATGAGCACCGCAAACACATTGAAAAGGATCCCGCCCTGGAGCGGCGCTTCCAGCAGGTGTTCGTAGATCAACCCACGGTGGAAGACACGATATCGATCCTGCGGGGCCTGAAGGAACGCTACGAAGTGCACCACGGCGTACGCATCGCCGATACGGCCCTGGTGGCGGCGGCGGTGTTGAGCAGCCGTTACATCGCCGATCGGTTTCTGCCGGATAAGGCGATCGACCTGGTGGATGAATCCGCGGCGCGCTTGAAAATGGAGATCACCTCCAAACCGGAGGCAATCGATGAAATCGACCGCAAGATCCTGCAACTTGAAATGGAGAAGCTTTCCCTGGCCCGGGAATCAGACATGGCCAGCAAGGAGCGGCTGGAAAGAATTGAGCGGGAACTGGCGGAACTAAACGAACAACAAAGCACCCTCAATGCCCAGTGGCAGATGGAAAAGGGTGCCATCGATGACCTGCAAGCCCTCAAGGAGGAAATCGAACAGGTAACCCTGCAGGTGGAACAGGCCAAGCGCAGCTATGACCTGAACAAGGCCGCCGCCTTGGAATACGGCACCCTGGCAGAACTCAACAAGAAATTAGCGGCCCGTGAATTAGAACTGGGCAGCGCCGATGGCAGCAACACCAGCAGCAGCCACCAATTATTGCGGGAGGAAGTTACTGAAGACGACATCGCCGAGGTAATTGCCAAATGGACCGGCATCCCCGTGAGCAAATTGGCCCGCTCGGAGATGCAGAAATTGCTGGAACTTGAGACTGAACTGCACCAGCGGGTGATCGGTCAAGCCCAGGCGGTTACGGCGGTAGCCGATGCAATCCAACGGTCTCGGGCGGGCCTATCCGATCCAAACCGGCCCATTGCCAGCTTCCTCTTCCTCGGACCCACCGGGGTAGGTAAAACTGAATTGAGCAAGGCTCTGGCCAGCCAGTTATTCGATAGCGATGACGCCATGGTGCGCATCGACATGAGCGAATACATGGAGAAGCACTCCGTATCAAGGTTGATCGGAGCCCCCCCCGGCTATGTGGGCTTTGAGGAGGGAGGGCAACTCACTGAGGCGGTGCGCCGCAGGCCCTATGCGGTGATCTTGTTTGACGAGGTGGAAAAGGCCCACCCGGATGTATTCAATGTGATGCTACAAATTCTTGATGATGGCCGCGTTACCGACAGCCAGGGCCGCACCGTGGATTTCACCAACACAGTGTTGATACTCACCAGCAACATCGGCAGCCAGTCGATCCTTGAGCTGGGCGGTGACGACGGCCGCCACGAAGAAATGGAAAGGCGGGTGAATGAAGCCCTGCGCGGCCACTTCCGGCCGGAATTCCTCAACCGGCTCGATGAAACAATCATCTTCCATAGCCTGCGGGCCGATGAACTGCGGCAGATCGTTGGCCTGCAGGTGCAAAGGCTCGCCCATCGCCTGGAGGACCGCAAGATCACCCTGGAAACCAGCAGCGAAACGCTCGACTGGCTGGCCACCGCAGGCTACGACCCTGTTTACGGCGCCCGGCCCCTGAAGCGGGCGATCCAACGTCAACTGGAAACACCAATCGCCAAGGCGATCCTGGCGGGCAGCTATGGAGAAGGCAGCACGGTGTATGTGGCCGTGGTAGAAGATCGACTGGAATTCAAATAAAGTCCCTCGCCGTGAACCAGCTTATTGCTTACGCGATCGAGAAGAATCTTCATATTATCTCGGGCTGTATAGCCGCATTTGTCATATTTCCAATGGCAGCTTTTGCTCGCAAGGATTCGCAGCGCCATCGCAAATACGGCTACATGGCAACACTATTTGCCTGCGCAGTGGCCTTAACTGGAACACTGATGCTGCTCAACCCGATGTTTCCATCGCTTTGGGCGGCAAATGTAAAAGCCAGGGGAATTGAATGGCAACTATTTTTCAACGAAACCTTCTATGAACCGGCATTTTTCCTATGGCTAGATATTTTACTTCTATATGCCTGTTTTTCATCAATACGCGTTTGGATACGGATCAAATCGATCAAGGCAGAGGCCGCCCCCTATGGTGAAGTGGATCTAATCCTTACATTTCTGCTTTCAGCGAGCAGCATCTTCTTTGTATGGGTAGGAATTCACGACATCAGCCATCTGTCAATTCATCCATTCGCCACAATTTTTATAGGCCTTGGCTTGTATGCCCTGGCATTCGCAGCAGTCGACATTGCCAGCTTTTGGCTTCCTAGCGAACTATTGGTTCGCCATGGCTGGATTCTCCATGGCTACAAATTTCTTTTTGCCTGGCATGGGCTAATCACTGCATTTACAATTAGGATGAAAATTAGCTATCAAGCCTTCAGCACCATGGACACCACAATTACCTTACTAGGCTACCTTTCAACAGCTATTCTTTTCTGGTTTTATCTACAGGCTCAAAAGCCTGCCAACCCAAAGAACTTATTGATTAACTGTATGCTTGCAGGGGAAGACAAAGCCACGGGTGGTACTAGGGATTAGCTTCATCCAAACGGACAGCAAGACAAAGAAGCAAACTCTCTCGAATTCGCTGGGCCAGCTCTACCAGTTCTGCAGCTTCCTCTGCTGAGATGTCAAAACCTGGGTAGCGCGAGAGCACAGCCCCGGTTGAAAGATCCCCTAATTCCTCTAGATCCCATTGCCAGGTCTGATCAACTGACTGCAGTTGGATTGAAAGAGCTGCCAGGTCATGAATCTTCCGAAGATCCTGGCCCAGTTGGATCAACCTGGCCTTGAGCAACTTTTCCACAGATTGCTGGGCATGAAACACCACAACGTCATGGAGCGAATTGCTCTGATCTCCGATTAATGCCTCAACGGCACGCCAATCAGCATCTGCCTTATGGATCCACTCAGGCACCGCAGACCATGGCTCAGCCATGCAGCACCTCACCGTGGTCCATTGCCTCGCGCACAATGGGATCTCCTCCCCGATAGCGGACCTCGATTTCATCGGGGCGACGCAATAGCAGATCGAGAGGAAACTCACTTCTACAGGCCCTGCGGATCTCACGGATCTTGGCCAGATGCCGACCCTCAAACGGCATCACCACAAGGATATCCGCATCAGAATCCCAGCGCCCTTCTCCCCGAGCTAGGGAGCCAAACAGGATCACCTTCTCTGGCGAAAACTGCTCCACCAGCCGCTTAGTGAAAGCCTCCAGAGCTTCGCGGGTCACCAGGGGGTTGCGGGTTGGTGTAGTCATGGATCCATCATCCCCCCCTACCGCAAAGTTTGCACCAGCACCTCAAGCTCCCGCTGTTGACCAAGCCAAAGGGCTTCCTCCCTCGCACTGGGCAGCAGCCGCAGTAATTCCCCCTCCAGCCGCCCTCCTTCGGCCGCCAGTTTTCGAAATTGCTGTAGAGCAGAGCTAGGACTAAAAAGCACGCACACCAACAAAGCCAAACCGCAACCCATCAAATAATCGACCCAACGGGTGGGGATATACCAATCAGTGAGCGCCTGATAGCCGGCAAAGGTGACCCCACTAGAAATCAGGGCGGTGCGCAGGTGGGGTTGAAGCCCTAGGGCCATGATCAGAGCAGCGGTGCCCCCCATCACCAACCCCAAAGACACACTGCTCACACCAAAAGTGTTAAAAATCAGCCAAGGCATCAACACCCCAAGGCTAACCCCCACCATGCGATCTCGCACGTTGCCAAGGGTGGCACCGATGCTGTCATTCAGCAGCATAATCACGCCGAAATAGACATATTTAGGGTTGACTGCTCCAACCCCTTGGCCAATGGCAAGGGCCAGCACCGAAAAGACTAATTTGCGCCAGAAAAAGAGATCCTTAAATCGAGCCCTAAGGGAACGTTGCGGTTCAGGCGTGGCCTCCTTTGTTGGGCTGGATGCGGCTGGACTACCTGGTGAGGCCGTGCTCAAATCCAGGGGCAAACGAAAACAGGCCTGCAGAAAAACGCCTACCGCCAAACCAGCAATCACCGCCAACAACTGCTGCCAAGCCGCCAACCAGGTGCTGTTGGAAGCCAGCAAGGGCAAGATCGCCAAGAACGGCAAGAGATTGCGCAAGATGGCCAAGCGGTCGGGCAACACCTGGCCCAGAAGCTGGGCCAGGGCGGTTACCACGGCAAATTCCCAGGCGATGGGGGCATCCACCAGTGGTTTAAGAAAGGTGCCTAGGGCCAGGCCAACGGTTAGCACCAGGGGCAGCGCCACAAATAACGGCGCCGGCCAGGCCTTGAAGTCTGGCCGCACTACTAGGGCAGCAATCACCACCCCATAGGCAGCAGCTGAGGACAAACCCAGCCCCTGACATAGGGCCCACACCAAGCCGGCGGCCAAGCCCACCACCAAGGGATAGCGAAGGGTCAGCAGCAGCTTCACCGGCGGGGCCCAAGGCCCTGGAGCAGGCCCACCAGCAGGCTGATCAGCAACAGCGCCAACCAAAACCACAGCCTTGGGGGCTCCGTACGGCTACACAGCAGCAACAACAGCAAACTGAGCCAGGGCCAGGGCTGCCGCCAGGGGGCAAACAACCGTTGCAAAGGAGAATTTGAGCTCATGGCCGCGCCCCCGCCAACCAACGCCAGAAAGGCAGCACATAGCTAAACAGCGAGCGCTGTTCCACCTCCGCATCGGCGTGCAAGGGGGTGCGCAACGGCAAGGCTTGACTAGGACCCTGGCCCCGGCTCCAGGCCAGGCCCGTGGGGGTAGGGGCCTGCTTCAACCGCACCAGCCCCATCACCAGCGGCGCCCCCGCCCGATTGGGCAGTTGGGCAGTGAGATCACCGCCATCTCCAAAGGACCGCTGGCGGGCATTGGCCATCAGGTTGGCCGCCTCCTCTTGGGCCCCCAGCTGGGTAGCCACGTCGGCCAGGTCCACGCTGGCCTTAGAAAGCCTGATCAATTCACCGTCCACACTGCCGTAGCGCTCGCCAGTGCCTCCAAAGCTGTCACGGCTAAGCAACTGCGGATCAAGGCTGATGCGATCGCCAATTTTGAGGCGGGTGGCATCGGCGGCGGTAAACAACACCAGGGCCAGGGGCCCATTACCCCGAGCCGCCACGGCAATGCTGCCCAACTTTTGACCAGGGATCACCGCCTGGCCAGGCACCACTGCCAGATCGAGGATGCGCCCCGCCGCTGGGCTAAACACCTCCTGCGAAAGCACATCTGCCGACAACAAAGCCCGTTGGGCCTGCAATTGGCCAGCGCGGCCCGCCAGCTCTGCCCGCTGAGCCTGGAGCTGGGCCTGCTGGGCCTCAATGGCGGCGATATCAGCCCGGTTGCGCAGGAATAAATCCTGGGCCCCCACCCAGAGGGGGCTGTAGCGGGCCACCACGTCGTCCTTGCGCAGGGCATCAAGGGCCTGCAGTTGTTTCAGCACTGGTTTATTGGTGGTTTGTAGTTCCTGCCGGCGCAGCTCCAGGGCCGCCGATTGCACCGCAAAGGCCTGGCCCTGCTGGCTCACCCCCAGCAACTGCTTATCCACGGCCAGGAGCTGGGCGCTGGTAACCCGGGGATCAGGGCCCGCCACCAGGCCACCACCTGGGGCCGCTTGGCCCACCCGGTCAAGGCTGAGCAGCAACTGGCCCTGGCTCACCTCGGCCCCCACCGCCACCTTCAGCTCCTGCACCTCCCCAGCCCCACGGGCATAAATCAGCCGACGGCTTTCAGGGGCCGTGAGCAAACCACTGCCCCGCACCTTCACCGGAATCGTTGGCTGCAAACCCCAAACAAGGGTCAGCAGGGCCACAAAGGCCGTGGGCCACAGCTGCAGCCAGCGGGAAACCAAGGGGGAAGGGGCAGCAATCGCAGGCTCGGCAGACTCCATTGACACTCGCCGCTGGGCGGACCCTAGGCCTGAGGCCTGCCTATTGTCATGGCCCCTTTGCCTGCCAGCAGTGGAAGTTGCCCTGCAACGGGGTTTGAGCTTTGGATTGGCTCTGGCAACCCTGGTGGCCGCCCTACCTGCCGCAGCGCTGAACTG